>Ga0078972_1010849_pt1 | contig 16682 bp, 11 predicted proteins | sample YelNatPaOPGAMG01_FD_67568 | JGI IMG/M metagenome (GOLD analysis project Ga0078972, IMG submission 67568) | Hot spring thermophilic microbial communities from Obsidian Pool, Yellowstone National Park, USA - OP-RAMG-01 (SPADES assembly) (version 2) | ecosystem: Environmental > Aquatic > Thermal...
GCAGGGTACGACACCTATGACGCCAATGTCATGCTGGGCTTCCCGCCCGACGCGCGCAACTACGAAATCCCCGCCGAAATGCTCAAAAAAATCGGCGTAAAAAGCGTTCGACTCCTCACCAATAACCCCGAAAAAGTCGCTGAGCTCGAACAATATGGAATCAAAGTGACCGAACGCGTGCCCCACGAACTGCCGCCCCACCTGCACAACCGCGAATATCTCAAAACCAAAAAAGAGCGCTTCGGCCACCTCCTCGAACTTGACCACGGCCGCGACTGAATTCAAAAGGAAAGGGGTCTGACCCCTTTTCCTTTAAACTATCCGCTCCCAGCCGCCTGATTTCTCCGACCTGAACAGCGCGTCGAGCGCGCGCATGTTCGCGATGGCGTCCTCGGACGGCGTCGGGACCGGCTTGCCTTCGATGATGCTTTTCGAGAATGCATCGAACATGAGGCGGTACTGGCCCGCTGGTCCCAGCCTGACGGTGCGCGGCCCGATGCCGGTCACAATTCGCATTTCTGCTGGCACATCGTCATACATATTGAACGGAATGAAAATCGTGATAGAGCCCGAGGTACCCACAATATCAACCTGCTGAACAGGGAAGGCTTGCGTTGACACCGTAAAGAGCGCCCGCGCATCGCCAAAATCGAGTATCCCGGAAGACAGAGCATCAGTCCTGAACTCAGGATCGCGGCTTACAAGCGAAATGACACGTACCGGCTCCTTGCCAATGATGAACCTGCTCGATGAACACGCATAGCAGCCGATATCCATGATCGCGCCGCCGCCCGCCTCGAGAATGTTGCGGATGTTGTGGGGATCTTTATTATTGAATGTGAACTGGACATGGACGAACAGGACATTACCGATTTCGCCCGATTGCACAACCTCTTTTGCATGCGCCCACTGCGGATGGAAACGGTACATGAAGGCTTCCATCACCTTTACACCCTTCGATTCGGCGTAGCGGATCGCATCTGCAGCTTGAGCCGCATCCAAGGCGAATGGCTTTTCGCACAGAACATGCTTGCCAGCGTCCGCAGCCTTCTTTACCCATTCCGCATGCAAATGGTTTGGAAGCGGCAGATACACCGCATCGATTTCGGGATCGGCGAGCAACGCTTCGTATGAGCCGAATGAGCGCGGCAGCCCCAGCTCGCGGGCGGCGGTTTCAGCCTTTGCAGCATCGCGCGAAGCAATCGCAACGACCTTTGACAGCTCCGAGTCCGCCAGCTGATGATGTACCCTCAATCTATAGTGATTTGAAACTGAAAGAATGCCCCAGCGAACAGTATTCATGATTGCCTCCGAGGAAATGATACCCTGTTTCAGGGTGGCCCGCCAAGGCGCCTCGGTTCCAGGCGCGCGCCGCCACCCAGCTCCCAGAGCCTCAGGCCCTGCTCAGCCTTTCCCGCTTTTCCAGCTTGCAGCCCCAATTCCAACTGCACCAGACCTGCCCAGCCTTACGCATCGGTCTCAGCCTCAGGCCCCGCTCAGCCGCCAAGCCTTGCCCTCAAGGCGGCTCGGCCTCAGCCTCAGGCCCTGCTCAGTCTCTCCCGCTGCTCCAGCCTCTAGCTTCCAGCTTCCAGCCGCATCAATAATGATCGCCTTCTGGCGGTACAAGACAGATAAACTTGAGCGGCACAGCCCCCGTATTGACAAATTGATGCAGCTTCCCGCCCTCTATATGCGCCACCGAGCCCGCCTTCACTGCATGCCCGACACCATCGATGAACACCGTACCCTCACCTTCGAGCACATAGTTCACATGCCACCACGAATGGCGATGCGCCGGCGTATTCCCGCCCGCCTCGAGCACAAACACGCGCATATAGCCTTGCCACCCATCCTTCGGGCCAACCAGAATCTGCTTCCGGACACCGGAGATTCCCTCACCTTTCACATCAACAAATTCAATTTCGCTTTCGTGACGTACCATATGCATAACAATACTGAGCGTGCGTATATTCTGCAAGATGTCGCGCAGGAAAGTGCCGGCCAGAAGGGCTTTCGCGATGGCGAACAGCGTATAACTCGCAAAAAGCCAGCGGTAGCCGAGTGCCTCGACTATTGTGCCACCAAGAGCACTCCCTAAAAATGAAGGCAATCCTATGCCGAGCCCCATATAGATTGCCAAGCCTGTTGCGCGCTCTGCCGGCGGCGTCTTGAGATTCACAAACGCAATGGCAGCAGGCTGAAAAAGCCCATAACAGAGTGAGTGAAGCAGTTGCCCCATGACGGCCCCTGCAGGCGTCGGAACGATCGCATAGATGAGCAGACGCACCACAATCGCTCCCGACGCGATTGCTACTGCCAGCATCGGACTGTTTCGTTTGATGAACTTCCAGGAAAGCATAATAAAGGGAATTTCCACGGTGGCCGAGAGAGCCCACATTGCGCCGACCGCATGCCAGTGCAGTTCCTCTGTCAGATACATCGAAAAGAACGAACCGACAGAAGCCATTGCAAGCCGGCCTAGCGCGATCACCGCGAGCCCTCGCAAGAATGTCGCATCGAGCCACTTGAATGAAAATGCGATTTTCTCGTCCCTTGGTGGGGTATGGCCAACCTCCGGCAGCACGAACAGGCCGGCAAGAAACAGCAGAATCAAGATTCCTTGCGCGAATGCGATTGTTCCTGCTGAACTGGCATCAAAGCCGGGGATGCTCTGTACAATGATTGCAACGACTACGAACCCCATTGAACCAATACCTCTCAAAAGGCCATAGTTCGGCTGCTTTTTCCCCAATTCAGCGGATTTTTCGATCGCCCTCAGCAAGGAAGTATCGAGAAGAGGAATAGGCGTTTTCAGCCCAAGCGAAAGAAAAATGAGGCTTATCAGGGTGACAAGAGGGATGCGAAAAGGCACCAGCAATGCAAGACCTGCAATAGCCATCACCCCCGACGCAAACAGAAACGGCTTAAGCCTCCCGAACCTGTCCGCCTTCTGAGCAAGAAAAATCGGCCCCGTTATTCCCACAAGCTCGAAAAACCCCAGAAAAATCCCCACCGCCGCAGGCGAATACCCAAGGCGTCGAACCATTAATTGCAGATATGGCGAAGAAATACCGTAAATTGCGAGCAAAAGGAAATAATTGAGTCCAAAACGGAACGAAATCTTTTTATTATTTTCGATAACCTCGTTCATGACCGCTCAAGAATATGACCCACCGCCGAATACGTCAATCACGCGCAAAAGGGGTCTGACCCCTTTTGCGCATGTTTGACGCTCGCGCCTGCTCCGAAAAAAAGGGGTCTGACCCCTGCCGCCCTTGCCGGCTATCTGGGCATCTACCAGCACGCAATATTGCTATCTGTTCTGCCTTCGGTGCCGCCAACGAGCGTGCCGTTGGGCAGGCGCACAATGATCTGGCCGCGCCCAAACGGAGTGCTGTCCGCGCTTACCTCTATTTCGTGGCCGCGCCGTGCAAGGGCCTCGATGATTTCGGCGGAGAAAGCCCGTTCCACCATGAATTTTCTGCCAAGTATCCACTGCCAGCGCGGCGCATCCAGCGCCTGCTGAGGATTGAGATGAAAATCCACAAGGTTCGTGACAGTCTGAACATGCCCCTGCGGCTGCATGTATCCACCCATGACGCCGAACGGACCGATCGCGCGGCCATCTTTCAGAATGAAGCCAGGAATGATCGTGTGGTATGTTTTTTTGCGGGGCGCAAGACAGTTCGGGTGCCTGGCGTCGAGCGAAAAGTCAGCGCCGCGGTTCTGCAAGCTGATACCGGTACCGCGCACGACGATACCGGAGCCGAATCCCATATAGTTACTCTGGATATAGGAGACCATGTTGCCTTCAGAGTCGGCAGTGCAGAGGTAGACGGTACCGGACTTGGGCGGCGTCTTTGCGGTGTAAAGGCGGGCTGGGCCGCCGGGCTCTATTTCGCGGGCGCGCAAGGCCCCATACTCAGGCTGAATGAGATCGGCTGCAGCGACACGCATCGCGGCGGGATCAGTGATGTGGGCAAGACCGTCGGCAAAGGCGATTTTCATTGCTTCCCATTGGAGGTGGAACGTTTCCGGCGATTCACGCGTAGTGAATTCGAACTCTTTCAAGATATTGAGCGCCATAAGAGCGACGATGCCCTGGCCGTTCGGCGGGATTTCGCAGATGTCATAGCCCCGATAGTTCACCGAAATGGGCTCGACCCACTGCACTGCATACTCAGCAAAATCGTCTTTGCAGAAAAAGCCGCCGAATTCGCGGCTGTCCGCAACGATGCGCTCAGCGAGCTCGCCATGATAGAAGTCATCGCTGTCGCTCTCTGCGATAGCCTTGAGCGTGCGAGCGTGGTCAGGCAGTCTGATGATATCGCCAGCTGCTGGCGCATGGCCTTCGGGAGCGAATGTATGGAACCATTCTGCGAACTCTGGGCCGGATAGGGTGGCCTTGTATTTTTCGAAGGCGCGCTGCCACATGCGAGCAAGATTGGGCGAAGCCGGGTAGCCGTTCTCGGCATAGTCGATGGCTGGTGCCATCGCCGTAGAAAGCCCGAGCCTGCCAAACCGAGCCATAAGCGATGCCCACGCTTTGGGGGCTCCTGGTACCATGGTTGGTACCCAGCCGTATGTGGGCATTTTGAGAACACCGCCGGCGCGAGCCGTTGCCGAAGCCCCTGCAGTTCCCACAGCCTCTGCGCCTTTCTCGTCTTCAACGCCGCGCGCACCTCCAGTCCTTTTGCTCTCCCCAATTGCCTTTCCCAGCGCTGCAATGACCTTTTCGATCGAAATATCTCTCGGCGCCCAGCCGCTCGCGTTGAGTCCGTAAAGCCTGCGCTCCTTCTCAATCCACACCAGCGCAAACGCATCGCTCCCGATCCCATTCGCCGTCGGCTCAACCACCGTCAGCGTCGTCGCCGCTGCCACCGCCGCATCAACCGCATTCCCTCCCCGTCGCAGCATCTCCAGCCCCGCCGCTGACGCTTGCGGCGACGAAGCCGCCACCATCCCATGCTGCGCATAGATCGGATACCGCGCACCCGCATAAGGAAGATACGAACCATCAAAATCCATCACCATCATAAAGCCCCTTCTGCAAAAGGGGTCAGACCCCTCATTGCCCAAACCAACATTTCTTGCTGCCCCGTTGCCCCCGCCCTGCCTCGCCTTGCTCGGTTCCCACTCGCTCTGCCACACCTCGCCTCGCTCTACCGCGTCGCCCCTTGCAATTTTAAAAGGGGTCTGACCCCAAATTTTTCTGCCGCGCACTGGCGCATGCTGTTCGGAAGGCCACCTTTTTTAAAAAGGGGTCTGACCCCTTTTTACTGACTTTTACCGCGCTGGCATATCATCTTCCGAAGGCGCATTTTCAGCCTTTGAATACAGATGGCACGCAATAAAATGTTCGGGCTCGATTTCAGCCAGTTCCGGTTTGGCTCGCATGCAGATTTCCATTCGTTGTGGGCATCGGGTATGAAAAGGGCAGCCAGGAGGCGGCGCAACCGCGCTCGGCACCTCGCCCTGCAGAATACTCTCCTGCGTACTCTTCTTGTGTACAACCGGACGGGGCACCGCCGCAAGCAGGGAAATTGTATAAGGATGCAAAGGTTTATGGAATAGCTTCTTGGTTGGGGCCAGCTCGCACACATTGCCCAGATACATGACCAGTATCCGATCGCAAAAATGCTTTACAACCCCCAGGTCATGCGTAATAAAGAAATATGTGAGGTTCTTTTCCTTGCTGAGCGCGTCGAGCAGCAGGAGAATTTGAGCCTGGATCGATACATCGAGAGCGGACACGGACTCGTCGAGGACCACGAATTTTGGGTCAAGGGCAATCGCACGCGCAATCCCAACGCGCTGTTTCTGGCCCCCGGACAACTGGTGCGGATAATAATCATAGTGCTCACGCTTCAAACCGACTCTTTCGAGGAGAGCCAGCGTTTTTTCTTTGCGCACCGCGGGCGAATAATCGGTATTGATGATGAACACTTCCTCGATCGCCTTGCCGACAGATTGGCGCGGATCGAGACTTGCGGCCGGGTCCTGAAACACTATCTGCATGTCACGGCGGAGTCCCCTCATTTCCTCCCGCGTCAGCTTTCCGAGATTGATGCCCGTTTCGTAATTTTTATCCAGTTTCGCTTGGTAAGCAGGATCCATACAGCGCTCGGTGATGGGCAGAATATCCTTGCCACGGAACTCGAAAGCTTTCTCTTTATATTTGCGGGATTTGGCTATATGTTCATCAACCATTCGGCGATATTCGGCGATTTTTTGTGCAAGCTTTTCATCCGGCGAGCCTGAGACCTGGCTCTGGAGATACTGAGACTCAAGTTCTTGAATTTTCTTGAGGAGCGAATGCGCTGTTTCCGATTCTTTTTGCGCCAGGGAAAAAAGTTGGGCGATTTCTGGAAGCTTTTCGCTCAAAATGAGTGATCCGACAGTCCTTGAACCTTCACGGAGCTGGCGGGATGCATCTTTTCGATATTCTTTTGCTTTTGCTTTGAGTTCAGCGATTTTTGATGCATCGGTTCTCGTATCGAGAGCCCTTGCCTGCGCTTCGAGCTCGAGCGATTTTTGGTAAAATTCCTGTGCCCGTTTCTGGTATTCCATCAAGTGGGCAATTTCTTTTTTTACATATTTTGGTGAAACTTCTTCAAGCGTCTTTCCATGGTAGATGCAGGCACCGCTCGTCGCTGGATAGAGCTGCAAAATCGTACGACCTAGTGTCGACTTGCCGCAGCCCGATTCGCCAACCACCCCGAATTTTTCCCCTTCGAAGATGCTGAAGCTTATATCCTCGAGCGCATGGAGCTGGAGCCCGTGCTTAATTTGGAAATATTTCTTGAGTTTTTTGAGTTCGAGCATGACGGGTTTTTCTGTCATCTGCATTCCTCTTCCACTTTATGACAGGCGACAAAATGCCCTGCATCGTATTCGATTGTACGGGGAGTTTCTTTTCGGCAGCGATCTGTCGCATAGGCACAGCGAGGGTGGAATCTGCAACCGCTTATGTCTTCGGTGATGTGCGGAATAGTGCCGGGAATCGCTTTCATTTCAAAATCATCTTTATCGACATGAGGCATTGCATTCATAAGCCCAATGGTGTAAGGGTGCTTCGGCGTATTGATAATCGTTTCGACAGGCCCTTCTTCGACCTTTGTCCCCGAATAGAGCACGATGACGCGGTCGGCAATCTCTGCGACCACGCCAAGATCGTGCGTGATGAACAGCACTCCTGCATTCATTTCCTTTTTCAGCGCATTGAGCAGTGCAAGTACTTGCTTCTGGATTGTGACATCTAGAGCGGTTGTCGGTTCATCGGCAATGATAATGCTCGGCTGAAGGGACATAACCATGGCAATCATAATGCGCTGTCGCAGACCACCGCTCAGCTGAAAGGGGAATTGCTTCATCCGTTCCACAGGATTAGCGACACCGACTTTCTTGAGCTGATTGAGCGCGATTTCCTTGGCGGTTTTGGGATCGAGTTTTTTGTGATAGCGCAATCCTTCGGTGAGCTGGTACCCGATAGTGAGGAGCGGATTGAGAGCCGTCATCGGCTCCTGGAAAATCATCCCCATTTTTTCGCCGCACAAGGCCTTGCGTTCCTTATGGGAGAGTACCGTCAATTCCTGGTTGTCGAGCTTGATACTGCCGGACACAACATTGGCGTTGAGCGGCAGAAGATCCATGATAGTCAGCGCAGTTACGCTTTTTCCACAGCCACTCTCTCCAACCATGCACAAGGTTTCGTTTTTGTGAATATCGAACGAAATGCCTCGCAACACCGGGTACTCTTTTTTAGCGATCCGGAATGTTGTCACCAGGTCTTTGACTTCGAGAATCTTTTCCATACGCCTTCCGTTTTTACGCCTTTCATTTTTCTGCTCCGGATGAAGATGCGGCTGCCTGAGGTCCGGATTCAGCCTTTCCAGCAGGCGAGTCGCATCCATCAAACGAGCATGTGTTCAATTCATCATTTGATCGTAAAATCGCAGAGATAGAATGTTCCGCTGACATCGTTGGTGATGTTGTCGTATGCGTTGTTGTAGGCGAAAATGTTTACAGAGTTATAGACCGGTACAGCCCACGCTTCCTCGAGGATCATTTTGTTCGCAGCGTCGAGCTTCTTGAGGCGGAGGTCTCTGTTGGTAGTCGTTTTGCCTTCATAGACCAGCTTGTCGAATTCAGGGTTGTTGATCTTTGAGCGGGCGCTGACCTTCGATTCCCAGTTCGGCTCGAGCAGCTCAGTTCCGTCGCGGGTCACGTTTGCCCACCCCGCGAGCGATATATCAAAACGGTTTTCCAATTTGCTCTCGGTGAGCCAGGCGGACCAATCAATCGACTCAATCTGCACATTATTGAATCCGACGGCTTTCAGGTTGGCTTGGAAATACTCGCCCATCTTGGTGTAGACGGGAGTGCTGGGTACGAGCATTTTGATTTTTTCATTTTCCCAGTGATTCGCTTTGATTATTGCCTTTGCACCTGCTGGGTCATATTTGTATCCATAATTTTCGGCTTGGGGCGTATAGCCGAATACCTTAGGGCCGATGATACTCCCTGCGGGGGTGGCGTAGTTCTCCATGATATTTTCAGTGTAGCCGCGAGTATCCAGTGCTTTCGCGATGGCAACGCGGAATTCTTTCTTTGCCATTAGCGGATTAACAGAAGAATTGGGCCTGAGCATGACATACGTAATTCGTGCGGATTCCGATGTACCGACAGTGACTCCGGGGATCGACTTGACTCGATCGATCTGCGGCACCGAGAGCTCAGGCATAAAGTCAGCCTCTCCGGTTTCCATTCGCGCAACCGCAGTTGACTCGTCCTGGATGACGGTCATAGTGACATTCTTGATCACCGGCAGTTTGCCCCAATACTGATCGTTGCGGGTCAGTACGACATTCGAACCGGAAATCGAACTGACGAATTTATACGGGCCGGTGCCGACGGGCTTCACCATAAGATCCTGCTTTGCCTGCGCGGTGGGAGATACAATCGCGGAATTGGTATGTGCGAGCTTCGCCAGAAGTACACCGTCGGGATAGGAGAGGTTGAAGCGTATTGTGTAATCGTCCAGCACATCCATGCTCGCGATCGAAGCGGCGAGCGAGGCGCGAGCAGAGCCGAATTTCGGATCCTTGATGAGCTGGAAGGTGTATTTTACAGCCTGAGCATTGAACGGAGTGCCATCGTGGAATTTCACGCCCTTGCGGAGATGTACCGTCGCCGATTTGCCGTCAGCTGAAAATTCGGGAAGGCTCTCTGCGAGAAGCGGAATATAGTCTCCCTCCGGTCCGATCCGATACAATGTCTCGTAGATTTGGGCATTCACATAGGTTGAGGCCTGGTCATTCGTCCTGAGGGGATCGAAACCGGTAAATGCCGCTGTCAGCGCGACGTTGAACATCTTGTCCGGCGTCACCTTCTTGTTGGCCGCCCATGTAGAATTCGCGGCGAACAGCAATAGGGCGATGAACACAAGTCCGATCTTTGCCGAAAGTGTTCTCTTCATTCTTTTTTCCTCCTTCGAAAATATGTATTCGCCTTAGAGCGATACTATCTGCTGGTTGCCAGCCACTTTGCGGCCGCAAACGCGTTGGTTTGGGCCTATGCCCCTCCCTGTGCCGGGGAATTCCAGTACGGCTGTGGTGCCGGCATTAATCCTTCAGGCTGGGGTCGAGAATATCCCTCAGCTTGTCTCCCAAAATGTTGAAACAAATAACCGTGAGCATGACAGCTATGCCTGGCACGAAAATGAGACTGGCTCGTTTCCACATGTATTCTTTTGCCTGGGCGATCATGCTTCCCCATTCCGGGGCGGGAGGAGGCACACCCATGCCCAGATAGCTCAAGGTGGAAATGGAAATAATGGATGTTGCCATGCGCATTGTGGCGATGACGATAATGAGCGGCAGGGCATTTTTGAGAATATGCACAAAAATAATGCGGCCATTTTTCGCGCCGGTGGCGCGGATCGCCATAATGTAATCTTCTTCCTTAATTTGCAGGACTTTTCCACGAACCATCCTAGCAAAATTCGGAATGGACCAGATGCTGATTGCGAGCATTGCATTGAACGTACTCACACCCATTAGTGCGACGATTAGCATGGCGAGGAGAATGCCGGGGAAGGTGAAGAGAATATCCATGATGCGCATGATGGGGTTATCGAGCCTTTTATAGAATCCGGCAAGAAGCCCCAATAATGTACCGATGACGAGCCCCATGGCGGTGGAAACAAAACCGACCATCAGCGAGACTCTGCCGCCCAGAATGAGCCTTGAAAACACATCGCGTCCGAGATGATCCGTGCCGAAGATGTGGCCGGGCACATATTTGGATGAATATTCGGTATCGGTGGATAGTTTCGCCCAGATTCCGGGCGCGAACTTAATGGTGACATTTGTCTCTTCGGGGTCATAGGGTGCGATCCAAGGCGCGAACGCCAATACGATTATTTCAATGACAAGAAAGACAAAGCATGCCGTGGCCAGCTTGTTTTTCAGGAGTTTCTGCAGCGCCGTGCGCATCGGATTGCTGATAGTGTTTTTCATGGATGCACCCTCAATCGTACCGAATGCGCGGATCGATAAAACTATACATTATATCGACGCCGAGGTTGATAAGAATGAACATAGCAGCGATGATGAGCACCGTACTCTGCACGACAGGATAATTTCTTGTATTGATTGCATTTATCAAATACGTACCGATGCCGTTCACCACGAATACCTGTTCCGTGATGATGGCACCGCCGAGCAAGCCCCCAAAACTCGTACCAAATTGTGTCACCAGAGGAATAAGGGCGTTCCGCAGCGCGTGCACGACAACGATGAGCCAGCTGCTGAGACCTTTCGATTTTGCGGTGCGGATATAGTCGGATTGCATCACTTCGAGCATCGAGGAGCGGCCGATCCGTGTAAAGCTTGCAATGGTCGCGGTCGAAAGTGCGATAGCTGGCAAGACAATCTGCTTGAATCCCTGGGCTGTCCAGAATGGAGCGTTCATTCCACCCGAAGGGAACCATCGCAGTTTTACCGAGAACAAATAGATCAGCATGGTACCGAGCCAGAAATTCGGGATAGAAATACCGGCCAGCGAAGTCGTCGTTAATGCATTGTCTATCAGCTTATCCTTGCGCAGCGCAGCGATGATACCTGCGGGAACCCCCACGAGAATCGAAAGAATCATGCTCGCGAGCGCGAGATTGAGTGTGTTCGGCAGCCGGATGGCGATTTCCGTGGCAATGGATTGATGAGTGGAATATGAGGTTCCGAGATTGAAGGTAAGAAGATTCTTGAGGTAAATGGCGTACTGGACAATAAAAGGCTGATCCAAACCAAGAGCGGTACGTACATGCGCGATATCCTCTTCAGTCGCACTAGGGCCTGCCACCATCTGCGCTGGATCCCCCGGCGCCAGATAGAGGCTTGCAAAAACGATAAACGTCAGCGCCACAAGCAAAAGGAACATCTGCACTATCCTCTTGCCTATATACCTGCCCACACCCTCCTCCTTATTGTTTAGGCATAAATCAAGCTCAGCATTCCCCAAAAATTAAAGTTTCTTTATAAAGAAGCAGCAAAGCTACGTCAAGAGGCTTTGCACAAATTTAGAATAAAAATGCAAAATTGCTGAAAAAGCAAAAGGGGTCAGACCCCTTTTGCTTTGCGCGCTCTTGCACTCTTGGTGCGAAAGGCTATACTTGAATCAGCGAGGTAATGCAATGCGCCGCCTCATCGCCATCCGGCATGTCGTCAAGCGGTTCGCCGCTTTTTATTGGGCTGTTATCCGGCACGACGTCAATCGCTTCGTGGCCCTTCGTCAGGGCACTCCTCACTCCGCTGCTTTTCGTTCAGCTTTTCATTACTCCGCCGCCCTTCGAGTCGCCGCCATTTTCATACTCATTGCAGGACTCGCTCTCCCGCTCTGCGCCCAGCAGAACGAGCCGCTCAATCGCATCGCGCTTGTCATTGGCAACAGCAATTACGAAGGCACCGCAAAACTCAAAAACCCTGTGAACGACGCCCAAGATATCGGCGCTGCGCTTTTATCCCTCGGCTTCGACGCGGAGATCCTTACCGACGCAGACCTCTACTCAATGGAAGATTCGGTGCTGCGCTTCCGCGACAAACTCGCCGCCTCCCCGAATTCCGTCGGGTTTTTCTATTATGCCGGTCACGGCGTGCAGTCAGCCGGCGAAAACTACCTCATTCCTGTGGACGCACGGCTCAATTCAGAATCAATGCTGAGAACCCGCGCGATCCCCCTGCAGTTCGTGCTCGACAGCCTCTCCGAAGCGCACAACAAGCTCAATATCATTGTCCTCGACGCCTGTAGAGACAATCCATTCTCGTGGGCGCGGTCGAGCGCGCGGGGGCTTGCGGTCGTCGGACAGCTTCCGCCTGCGAGCATCGTGGTCTACTCGACGAGCGCAGGAAAAGTCGCGCAGGACGGAACTGGCCGCAATGGCATGTTTACTGAAGAGCTTCTGAAGCATTTGTCGACACCAGGGCTCGATATTACCGAAGTCTTGCGCAGGACGGGCGAAGGGGTCCAAGCCAAAACCGATGGTGCGCAGATTCCCGCCATCTACAGCCAGTTTTTCGGTTTTCTGAAGCTCGCGGGCGAGGGCGGTGGTTTTGCCCAGGGCGGTGCGCAGGGTACAATGTATGGGAGCCCCCAGTCCGGCCCCCAGTCCGGCCCTGCCGATGCCACCCTCGACTACCTCCCCGCCTTTTTCGACGAAGCGCCGCAAAACACCAAGCTCATTATTGCAAAGGCCGAGGAGCTCACTTGGGATGAAAAATGGCTCTCGGCTTGGCGTCTCCTTCAGAAAACCGATCCCAATAACCGCGATCCCTACATCCTTGCTGAAAAAATCCGCACCGCACTCGATGGAAATTCGTACACCGACAATTACAAGGGTTTTTCCTTCTACGATGCTCCGTCCGACGGCGATGTCGACAAGGCGCGCGCCGACGGAACCATCGACGAAGAATATTTCGATTTCGACCCCCATGCCGCTGTCCAAGGCCTGCTCGATCGCGGTGTGGACATTCCGCCCATACTCGCCCTCGCTCTTGGTGATTTTTATTACAATGTCTACAATTACAACCCTGATGGCTGGAGCCTTACTTCGGACGAGATCCTCGCAGAGGGCCTTCGCTGGTTCGACCTGGCGAACGAACAGTACATCGTGGTCGATACCACGAGCGTCATTCACTATGCCGAGCTTCTCATGAACGCAGGGCGCAGCGAGGAGGCAGTGACCATCCTGAGTGACCAGGTCGAATGGGAGCCGGACGATAGCTATCTTAGGCAGACCTACGCCGATGCGCTTGCCGCGGCGTCGATGATCGATGAAGCGCTCGGACAGTACGACATCCTCATCTCAAAAGCGAGCTCGAAAGAAGAAGCGCTGGAGTACTACAAAAAAGCTATCGACCTTGCCTACCAGAACGACAAGAAAGAACCGCTCGAACGCTATCTGGCTGCATTCGAGAAAGACTACCCCGATGACTGGTACGCGCCAGCAATGCGCCATCGTCTTGCAGTCAATACAGGCGACAGCCCCCGTGCCCAGAAAATCGCCAAGGATATCGTCACGCGCTTTCCTCCCTCCGTGAGCACCGATGCACTCGAAAGCATCCTCACCAACTGGCTGCAGGATCCTGCAGGCCCCGCAGCCGGGCTCAGCTTCCTGGACAGCACTATCCTCACCACCAAAAACAAACCCCGAGACCTCGGCATCTTCTACCTCTACCGCGCCCTCTACCGATACTACACTGTGCAAAAAGACCCTCCCTCCAAAATCAAAGAAACCACCATCCAACACTCCTTCGAAGACCTCGACAGCGCCGAAACCTACCTCCGCCAGACCGCCGAACCCGAAGATACCTTCCTCGACACCATCAAAACCATCCGCGAACAGTGGAGCAAATAGAAAAGGGGTCAGACCCCTTGGTGCGATTTCAGCCCTGCGCCGCACATGGGGATGAGACTGTCGCGGGTGCGGCCGTGCTGCTCGCAATAGCGAAGATAGGCGGCGTAGGTCGCGGCGCTGGTGTGCTCGACATAGATGCCTCTGGAGGCGAGGTACAGGCGCGCTTCGATGATGCGGTCCTCCGGAGCTGTGATCACCTTTATTCCGTATTTATAGATATATCCAAGAATTTCTTCTCCGCGGGCCGGTACGCCGATGGCGATACCTTCGGCGATTGTTGGAAGGGGCGTGATATGCGCAGGCATTGAGGCGCCGTCTTCGTAGGCCCTCGCGATGGGATCGCAGCGCTCGCTTTGGACGGCGATGATCTGTGGCATTCTTGTGATGATGTCCGCCGCAAGCAGCTCTTCGAGGCCTTTTACCACGCCGAGAAAGAGCGTTCCATTGCCGAGAGGCACGAAAATGTGAGCCGGAATCCGTCCGAGCTGTTCCCAGACTTCATAAATGTACGTTTTTGTTCCTTCGTAAAAGAAAGGATTGTAAACGTGGCTGGCGTAGTAGATGTGCTCCTTCTCGACTTTTGCACGGCAGACTTCGGCGCAGTGATCGCGCGAGCCGGGTACGATGGTGACCTGAGCTCCGTGTGAGCGGATCATGGCGATTTTTGTGGGTGAAGTACCTTCTGGCACGAAAATTTCACACCTGATGCCCGCGCGGGCGCTGTACGCAGCAATGCTGTTGCCTGCATTCCCGCTCGAGTCCTGGACTACCGAATCGATGCCGATTGCCCTACAGTGCGCGATGAGGATTGCAGCGCCGCGATCTTTGAAGGAGAGGGTGGGCATGAAATAGTCCATTTTGAGAAGGACATCCTCGTCCAGGCGGATGACGGGGGTCAGACCCTCACCGAGCGAGACTGAGCGCCAGAAGGCGCCCGAAGCGGTCCCGCCAGCTGCGGTCGCACAAGACTCGGTCTTGCCAAAATCTGTCCGGCCTGTCACCTCTTCACCTTCCAGGGGCAGGAAGGCCCGATACCGGAATATGCTCCATTCATGCTTGTCGATAAGCGCTGGATCGAAGACGGGCGGCTTGAAATCGAGCTTCCAGAGCCCGCCGCAGTCGCATCTGGGCTTGCGCGTGGCGGCGTCTTCGCGGTGTCCACAGCGAGAGCAGATATAATGCAATGTTTTTCTGTCTTCGGTTTCGGATATGGCTGGCTTCATGAAACAATCTTGAACCGGGCGGCGCAGAAAATCAATCGGAATGCAGCGCCTGTCCAAGGGTTGACAATGATGGTTGGCACAAGGCATCGAGCTGGAATATCATCGAGCCATGCCGTCTCAACTGCTCCACGTGCTCCATGGGCTTGCTGTACTCGAAGCGCTCGATGCAAGGAGCAGAGGGCTACGTGGGGGGTCCGCGATTGAGGGGACCAAGGCGCATTCGATAAGGGGCCGAAAGCTCCGTGAGGGGTCCGCGATTAAGGGGGCCGAGGCGCTTGTAGCAAAAAACCAACTGCTGCGTGCAGGACCCACTATGGAGAGCTCAGAGCCGCGTGCAGGACCCGAAATGCGGGGACTCTCAGTGCACGGGCTCTTATCCCTGGGCGAAGCGGCAAGAATTCTGCGCGAGCCGTCCTTCCTGCCCTCGTTCTGCCTTGGCTGTCAGGGGCCGGACATCTTCTACCACAACCAGAGGACTCGTCCTGTCGGGCTTGAATACGGTTCGCTTATGCATCGCAGGGGATACGGGGCAGTGACCGCAGTCCTGCTCGGCGAGGCACTCGAGCGCTTCAGAATAGGCGATGGGGCTGACCGCGAGCTTGCCTACGCCCTTGGTTTTGCCATGCATGCCTTTCTTGACAGAGCCCTCCATCCTTACATCATTTCGCGCTCGGGTTCAGGGGGAAACGCAGCGGAAACCGCGGCCCGCGCGCTATATCACATCTTTTTGGAGCGCCTTCTCGATGCGGCATTTCTCGAGGAGTGTAGAGCCGAGTCCTGGTTCCAGCCGCTTGGCTCATGGTTTGAGCGCGCCGATGAGAGCAAGCTTCTCGCTTGCAGTATCCGGCAGGCCGAAATTCTGGCCGAGCCTGCCAGGGCATTGGCTGGATCGCTGGTACCGCTGTTCAGCAGGGCTCTGGTGTCTGCCTATCCTGAGCGTGCCGGCCGCGATCGACTTCTGGAACAGCGCCTCGGAAACGCCTTTTCCGATGCGGCGTATTTTTTCGAGCATACCGACCCGCGCCGGGCTCGCGCTCAAGTCAGCTCGGCTGAATCCGGTGGAATGAGCCTAGCCAGAGCTCGATATCTCGCCGCAATACTCTATCCCTCGGCACTGCCGCACGATGTCGATGTGCTCAACACACAGGGCGCGCCCTGGCTTCATCCCTGCGAGGGAGAGGGCGTTTTGCACTCCTCGGTGCGCGAGCTTTTCGATTCAGCAGTGCAGAATGCGGCAGAGGCGATCGCCTGTACCTGGGAAATGCCAGGGGCTGAAAACATTTCAGCCTGCATAGGAAATGCAAGCCTTTCCACCAACGATGCCGAGGGGCGAACATGCCAGCCGCGGCACTTTTCGCCTCTGCCTATGGAGATGCTCCTCGAAGCTCAGGCTGCGGCGTGGTGGGACGAATTTCAGGACAGGATGATTAGTGCTCTCAACCTTGTGTAAAGGATTGAAGCAAAGAGGGTGAATTTGTGCGACTACCTCTATGACCGGCTCTACGGTCAAGGAGGTATTTCATGCACTGGTTTGCCTTTTGTCCCAA
>Ga0078972_1008810_pt2 | contig 16680 bp, 23 predicted proteins | sample YelNatPaOPGAMG01_FD_67568 | JGI IMG/M metagenome (GOLD analysis project Ga0078972, IMG submission 67568) | Hot spring thermophilic microbial communities from Obsidian Pool, Yellowstone National Park, USA - OP-RAMG-01 (SPADES assembly) (version 2) | ecosystem: Environmental > Aquatic > Thermal...
ACAGAATAATGACGTCTTCCTGGAGTTGTTGGTTTATATTTTTTCATATTAAATACCTAATTCTATTTTTTGACCTTCTTTAATAGTAACAATTGCTTTTTTATTTCGACCTCTTTGATAAGTTTTATTCCTCCATTGAACTGGTTTTGAAGGATTATTAATAATATTTACTTTTACTACTTTTACGTGATAATAATTTTCAATTGCTTTTTTAATTTCAACTTTATTGGCATCGGGAGCAACATCAAAGACATACTGATTATTTTTAGTCAGTAAAGTAGATTTTTCGCTTAATCGAGGTTTTTTTAATAAACTTGGTTTATAATCAGTCATATTAGCTTAAATTATTTTCTAATGTTTCCCAGGCTTTTTTAGTAAAAATAACGAAACGATGATTTAATAAAGGCAAAATATTTAAATCAGTAGCAAGAATACATTCAGTTCGCGGCAAATTGCGGAAACTCTTTTTTAAATCCCATTCTTCTTTAGACAGAACTATTAATTTACTTTTATTACTATTTTCTTTTAATAAATTTTTAATGATATTTTGAGCTAATTTTGTTTTTGTATTTTCGAGTTCTATTTTATCAACTATTATTACTTCTTTATCCTGAATTTTTTTATTTAAAACCATTTCTAAACTTAATTTTCTCATTTTTTTAGGAACTACTCGCTTGAAATTCTCTTCTTTTTGTCGGGGTCCAAAAGTTACTCCACCACCCTTCCATAATGGGGATCTAATTGATCCATGACGAGCACGACCGGTTCCTTTTTGAGCCCATGGTTTTTTACCACCACCTCTTACCTCAGAACGATCTTTAGTAAAAGCTATCGGCTGTCTTTTATTACTTAAAAGAGAACGCAATACTTGATAAACTACATCACTATTAAATTTAACTCCACTAATACTTTCGGGAATTTTCTTTTCTTCTAATTTATTACCAGTTTGTGTTAAAATTTCTATTTCCATAATTAATTAAAAATTTCAATTAAAGTTCCTCTTTTACCAGGCACAGCACCTTTTAAATAAATAAGATTTTTATCAGCATCTACTTTAATAATGGGAATATTTTTTAAAGTAATTGTTTCAGTTCCAGTGTGCCCAGCCATTTTTCTTCCTTTAATAACATGTTGAGGATGAGTAGCACCAATAGAACCAGAAGTGCGGGTTTGATCTTTATTACCATGAGTCTTGCTTAATACACCAGAAAAACCATGTCTTTTAACAACACCCTGGAAACCTTTACCTCTACTAATACCAGTAATATTTATTTTCTCCCCTTCTTGAAATAAAGCTACTGTAATCTTATCACCTACTTTAAAGTTTTTTAACTCTTCTTCATTTTTTACTTGAAACTCTCTAATCCATCTTTTAGGACCAATATTTTTTAAATGACCAGCTAAAGGTTTATTGACTCTTTTCTTGTCGCCAAAAGCTATCTGAATAGCGTTATAACCATCTTTTTCTTTTGTTTTTATTTGGGTAACATAAGCCGGCCCAGCTTCAAGAATAGTTACTGGAATCATTTTTCCATCTTCGGTAAAAACCGAAGACATATTCAATTTTTTAGCTAAAATGCATTTCATGATTTTATTTCCCGCACTTAATATAAATATTTTTATAACTTAGTAATATTTCATTTAAAAACTGGGCACTAGCCCAGTTTTTATTTGTTATGAGACTAGTAAGCCAAATATTCTTTGGGGTTCAATGCTAAACATTTTACATCTTTATTTCAATATCAACTCCGGCTGGTAAATCTAAATTGCTTAATGCTTCTATGGTTTTACTATCAGGATTAATTATTTCAATTAATCTCTTATGAATTCTCATCTCAAATTGCTCTCGCGCGTCTTTTTTAACAAAAGTCGCACGATTAACTGTATAACGATGAATTTCAGTTGGTAAAGGAATCGGTCCTTTAACCTGACTTCCATATCTAATAGCAGCTTCGATTATTTGTCGACATGAATTATCTAAGATACGATAATCGTATCCTTTTAATTTAATTCTTACTTTTTGTTCTGTCTTATTTGTAGCCACAGAAGTACTTAAATTAAATTTTTAAATTAACTAAGAGTTGATATTGAAGAAAATTAACTAACTGGAATTACTTAAGAATTTTGGTTACTACTCCAGCTCCGACAGTTCTACCACCTTCACGAATAGCGAAACGAGAACCTTCATCAAGAGCAATTGGAGCAATTAATTTAACTATAATCTTTACATTATCACCAGGCATTACCATTTCTACTCCTTCAGGTAAGGTTACTTCACCAGTGACATCGGCAGTACGAATATAGAATTGAGGTTTGTAACCTGTAAAGAATGGAGTATGACGACCACCTTCTTCTTTTGTCAAAATGAATACTTCAGCTTCAAATTCAGTGTGAGGAGTAATTGAACCCGGTTTAGCAATAACTTGACCACGGCGAATATCTTCTTTTTTAATACCTCTTAAAAGAATACCCACATTATCACCAGCTTGACCCTCATCCATTGTTTTATTAAACATCTCGATACCAGTGACAGTAGTTTTTACTGTTGGATGATAACCAACGATTTCTACTTCATCGTTAAGTTTGACAATACCACGTTCAATTCTACCAGTAGCAACAGTACCACGACCTTCAATTGAGAAGATATCCTCGATTGGCATTAAGAAAGGTTTATCAATATCACGAACTGGATCTGGTAAATAAGTATCTAAAGCATTAATTAAATCTAAAATAGGTTTAGCATTAGGATCATCAATTGATGTTGCTTCTAAAGCTTTCAAAGCTGAACCACGAATTACAGGAACATCTTTACCAGGATAACCATATTTAGTTAAAAGTTCTCTTACTTCAGTTTCAACTAAATCTAATAATTCTGGATCATCAACCATATCAACTTTATTTAAGAAAACAACAATTGCTGGTACATTAACCTGACGAGCTAACAAGATGTGTTCAGTTGTTTGAGGCATTGGACCATCAGGAGCAGATACTACCAAAATAGCACCATCCATCTGAGCAGAACCAGTAATCATGTTTTTAATGTAATCGATATGCCCCGGACAATCGATATGAGCATAGTGTCTTTTTTCTGATTCGTATTCGGAATGGTGAACATTAATAGTAATACCACGGGTTCTTTCTTCAGGAGCTTTATCAATTTCGTTAACTCCTAAATCTTTTTGAGCTAAACCCTTCAAATGTAAAACATGAAGAATTGCAGCTGTTAAAGTTGTTTTACCATGATCAATGTGACCAATGGTACCCACATTCATGTGGGGTTTAGTACGTACATATTTTTCTTTTTCTGCCATATTATTTTTGGTTAAATTTTTTTAATTTTTATTTAAATTTCGACACAAACTTTAAAGAATACTAATTATTCTTTAAAGGGTTTTATAATAATTAATATTAATCTAAAATCTCATTAAAGTCAAGCTATTAATTATTTCTTTTTGTTAATAATTTGTTCGGCTACATATTGAGGTACTTCTGCATAATGGCTTAATTCCATTGTAAAAGTACCACGACCTTCGGTAATAGAACGAAGCATAGTAGCATAACCAAACATTTCTGACAAAGGCACTTGAGCATCGATTACTTTCATCATTGCTCGATCACTAATATTTTCAATGTGTCCTCTTTTAGAATTTAAATCACCAATAACATCACCTAAGAATTGTTCTGGAATTACTACCTCAACTTTCATTATTGGTTCTAGTAATACCGGATCGGCTTTTTTAGCACCATCTTGAAAAGCCATTGAGGCAGCAATTTTGAAAGCAAAATCTGATGAATCAACTTCATGGAAAGAACCATCATACAAAGTAACTCGGATATCAGTTACTGGATAACCAGCAATCACGCCTTTATCCATTGCCTCTTTAACACCTTTTTCAACTGCCGGAATATATTCTTGAGGAATAATTCCTCCTTTAATATTATTGACGAATTCAAATTTTTTACCTCTTTCTAATGGTTCTAATCTCAACCAAACATGACCATACTGACCACGACCACCTGACTGACGAATATACTTACCTTCAGATTCGACTACTTTTCTAATAGTCTCTCGATAAGCAACTTGAGGTCTACCAGTTTTAATATTAACATTAAATTCTCTTCTTAAACGATCAACAATAATATCCAAATGTAATTCCCCCATTCCTGAAATAATTGTCTCCCCTGTTTCTTGATCAGTAGAAACTCTAAAAGTAGGATCTTCTTCGGCTAATTTCTTTAGAGCTAAACTCATTTTTTCTTGATCAGCTTTAGTATCAGGTTCAACTTTCATTGAAATAACAGGATCAGGAAAACTAATTTGTTCTAAAATAATAGGATGATCAGGATCACATAAAGTATCACCAGTGCCAGTATCTTTTAAGCCAACAGTGGCAGCAATATCTCCCGCTCTAATAAAGTCAATTTCCTCTCTTTTATCAGCGTGCATTCTTAAAAGACGGCTAATTCTTTCTTGATGATTTTTAGTAGAATTTAAAGTATAGCTTCCTTTTGTTAATTCACCAGAATAAACTCTGAAATATGTTAGAGTGCCAACATAAGGATCGGTCGCAACCTTAAAAGCTAAAGCTGAGAAATATTCTTTATCATCAGGATTACGATAAATTTTTTCACCTGTTTTGGGATCAATACCTTCAACTGGAGGTAAATCTTTTGGTGAAGGCAAATATTCAACAATACCGTCAATTAATGGTTGAACTCCTTTATTTTTAAAAGAAGAACCACAAAATACGGGAACAATAGTTCCTGCAATTGTTGCTTTTCTTAAAATTTTTCTAATTTCATCTTCTGAGGGTTCTTGGCCTTCTAAATATTTAGTTAATAATTCCTCATCTTGCTCAACAACTTTTTCTATTAATAATTTTTTCCAATGTAATGCATTTTCTTTTAATTCTTCTGGAATATCTTTCAAAACTACTTTTTCTCCATTTTCACCCTCAAAATAAACGGCTTTCATTTGAATTAAATCAATAACACCTTCAAATTTATCTTCAATACCAATAGGAATATTTACTGGTTGAGCATGAGGAGTTAATCTTTCTCTAATTGAAGCTAAATCTTTTTCAAAATTAGCGCCAGTTCTATCTAATTTATTAATATAACACATTCGTGGTACATGATATTTATCTGCCTGACGCCAAACTGTTTCTGATTGAGGTTCAACACCAGCAACTCCATCAAAAATAACTACTGCGCCATCTAATACTCTTAAAGAACGCTGGACTTCAGCAGTAAAATCAATGTGTCCCGGAGTATCAATAATATTAATACGATGACGATAATTTTCGTCATTATTTCTATAAGTTGGAATCCAGAAACAAGTAGTAGCTGCAGAAGTAATGGTAATGCCCCTCTCTCTTTCTTGAGGCATCCAATCCATTACAGTAGTTCCATCATCAATATTACCTATTTTATGAGTTAAACCAGTGTAATATAAAACTCGCTCAGTAGTAGTTGTTTTACCAGCGTCAATGTGAGCAATAAAACCTATATCCCTAATTTTTTCAATTGGATAAATATCAGCCATATATTTAAATTATTTTGCAAAATGAGCGAAGGCGCGATTTGCTTCAGCCATTCGATGAGTATCAAGTTTCTTACGAATGGCATTACCTTCATTTTTAGAAGCTAAAATTAATTCTTCGGCTAATCTTTTAGCCATAGGAAGACCTTTTTTATTACGACTTGCCTCTATAATCCAGCGGAAAGCTAAAATTATTTTTCGATATTCAGGAACTGGCACTGGTACTTGATAATTAGCACCACCAACTCTTTTAGTTTTCACTTCCATCTCTGGAGAAACATTTTGAATTGCTAAATTAAAAATGTTTAACGGATCTTGATTAGTCTGTTTTTTAATCTCCTCCATGGCACGATAAAAAACTTTTTGTGCCACTGTTTTTTCTCCGTCTTTCATTAAATAGTTAATAAACCGTGTTACTAACGGACTATGATAAACTAAATCTGGTTCATATTCTCTTTCTATTCGATGTTTACGACGCATAATTGTACCAAATTAAATACTGCTAAAACTAAATTAGTAATTACAATTAGCTGAAAATAAGGGATAAGATTAACAAACAAATGATAAGAGATAGAAACACGAATCAAAATACCAAAAATAAAAGCAACTGTTAAATTAGCTAAAGGTCCAGCAAAAGCTAAAATTGCCGAATCACGACGAGGATTTTTTAGATTTAAAGGATTATAAGGAACTGGTTTGGCATAACCAAACACAAATTTTCCATTAGTAGTAAAAAATAAAATCAACGGCATTAAAATTGAACCCCATAAATCTAAATGAGGTAAGGGATTCAAAGTTAATCTACCCATTTTTTCTGCGGTATCATCTCCCAATTTCAAAGCTGCATAACCATGACTAACTTCATGAATAATCACCGAAAATAATAAAACAATTAATTGAAATATTTGCATCATATTTGTTTTCTTAAAATTTTATTTTTTTCACTAAGTGGTAATTTAGTTTTTAATACTAATTCTTTTATAAAACTAATTGTCTCATCATAAGTTGTTCTATCGACAGGATAAGGAGTAGCATCTTTGCCACCATGAGCAAATGAATAACGAGCAGGATCTTCATAAGAAGGTTTTGCTCCATAAATTACTTCTGCCACTAAAGCTAAAGCTCTAATAGTTCTAGGACCAACTCCATATACCGATAATAATTCTTCATAATTTTTGGGTTTCACTTCTGTTAATTGATAAAGAATTTTCTGTAAATAGCGATTACTTAAAAAATTTTCATTCACCACTGGCTGATATTTAAATTCTTTATTTTCTAAATTTAATAGTGTTAATTGCTGCCTCTTATTACCCACTCTAATCATTTGACTAAAATCAGTAGTATATTTATCAATCAATTTTACATCCTTTAAAAGACTTAAAAAATTTTGATTGACTAATTCAACGCTTAAATTTTGAGTCGCCAAACTATTTTTCGAAACCAAATTTAAAACTTTTTTCTTTTCTGTAGCAACTATTCCTTGATGCGGCTCTAAAACTAAACTTTTAGAACCAGTTAAAGAATTAAAATCAAATTGACTCGAATACCAGTGATACCTTCTTGCTGTTACTTCTTTTTCATTCATTCCCTGCTGAACAACTGCCCACGAACCCTTACCATTAGGTCCATAAGAAAAGAAGAAAGTGTGGTGATAAATCTGAAAACCATCTTGAACCAAACTATTATCAACCTTTGCCACCATTTTAGAATTATAAACCAGTTTATTAACTTGATTAAAAGGTATTCCTAAACTATGTCCCCAAGTTAAAATTTCTTGTGGAGTTTTTTTAGAAGTTTTACCCTTGCCACCACAAATATAAATACCAAATTCCTTTTCTCGACCTCGAATCGCCTCTTTTAATGCCGCTGTTAAAGTAGTGGTTAATCCAGAGGCATTCCAATCAAAAGCCAAAACTGTACCTAAAGATTGAAACCAAACAGGATCAGCTATTCTTCTAATAAATTCATCCGGTCCATATTCTTTAATAATCACTTCTATCATTTCTCGTGATAATTTAACCATGCGCTCAAAAAGCCATCTTGGGCACTTTCCATAATCTAAACCAAAAGTAGCAATTCCTCTAGAAAACATAATTATTTAATAAAAAGCACCACTAAAAACCCAACTACCAAACAATAATAAGCAAAATAAATTAGATTTCTTTGGTTTAATTTTAGAATTTTCTTTAATAATTTTAAAGATAATAAACTTACTATAAAAGAAGAAAAAGCACCGCTTAAATAGATTGTCATCAAATTATTAGGCACTGAGGAAAAATGTGGTAATTCTAAAAGAATAGCTCCACCGATAATTGGAATCGCTAAAAGAAAAGCGAACTCTATTGCTTTATCCATTTTTAAACCAGCAAAAATTCCACTACTAATCGTTAAGCCAGAACGAGAAAGTCCAGGAAAAACAGCTGCTGCTTGACCAATTCCTACTATGATTGATTCTTTTACACCAACTTCGGATTTATCATTTCCCTTTTTTCTACTCGCTAAAAACAAAATTATCCCAGTAATCATTAACATTAAACCACTTAATCGAGGATTAGAAAAAGATTCCTCAACAATTTTTTTAAACGGAAAAACTATAATAGCAGTAATAATAGTGGCTAAAATAATATTTTTGAGTAAATTTTTATTAGTTAAAATATCTTTTCTTTGAGGCCAGAAATATACTATTAATGCTAATAAAGAACCAAAATGAAGCATTAAATCCAAAATAACCGGTTGCCCATTAATTAATGGGAAAAAATGTTGGGCAATTACTAAATGAGCTGAACTCGAGACGGGAATAAATTCAGTTAACCCCTGAATAATCCCCAAAATAATACTCTGAAAAAATAAAAGCATAGAAGTAATTTTTAATTTTTAATTTTTAAATTTGTTTAAGATTTGGAATTTATTTGGTCATTGATCATTGGAATTTGAGATTTCACTTGATGCATCTCAAACAAGTTATAAGATTCCTCGCTCCGCTCGGAATGACAGAACAATTAAGAGATTCTTCGGCCTCAGAATGATAAGATAATTGAAAATTAAATAATTGTTAATTGAAAATTTATATTTCTCTACTCCCAATCTTCGGGTTTGATTTGCCTTAATCTTTTCTTTTCGCTAATTTGTTTTTTCTCTTCTATTCTTTGTTTTTTAGCTGATTGGGGAACTTTGGTCGGAATCCTTTCTTTTTCTTCTTCTAATGCCTCGTTAATTAATTCTATTAGTTTTTGATAGGCATTCTCTCTATTTTGTAATTGACTTCTTGTTTCCTCATTTTCAACCAATAATTCACCTTTTTCGTTAATTCTGTTTTTTAATTTAGTTTTAATTTTTTGTTTCTCTTCAGGTGTAAAAATAGTGCTTTTTTCAATATCGAAACGAATTCTTACTCCAGTTGTAACTTTATTAACATTTTGACCGCCTGGTCCAGAAGAACGAAAATATTCATAAACTAATTCTTCCTCGGGAATATTAATTTTATTTTCTTTTGAAGGTAATTGTTCCATAAGATAAATTATTTTAGGTTAAATAATAATATTAAAACAATTACTAATAAATGTAAAAGTTGGTCATTAACTAAAAGAATAATTCTCCACATTATTTCGGTATAATTTTCTTTTTTAATTCTTTTAATTTTCTCCAAAAAGAAAATAAATGAAGAACTATCGTCAATAATAAAATGGGATAAAAATAATACGAAAAAACTAATTAGAGGATAAGGAAATTTATAATAAATGATTAAGGGAATAAAAACCGAAGCATAAACTAAACTGTGAACCCCTAAAGCAAAATTAGATTTATTTTTATTACTAGCCATCCAGCTATTCTGTAAAATAAAATCTCCGATAAAATGAACAATTAAAAATAGTTCTAAGGGAGTAAAGATTTTTAAATTCATAAAATAAATTATTTTAGGTTAAACTTCTTTTTTGCTGCCTCAATAATAATATCTAATAATTCAGAATAATCAATGCCTAATGCTTGTGCTTCCTGAGGAATTAAACTTGTTGGTGTTAAACCAGGAATCGTATTGATTTCTAAAATCCATAATTTTTTACCATCAAAAATAAAATCAGTACGCGACATACCAGAGCAACCAATAACTCGATGAGCTTTTAAAGCCTCTTTCTGTATTTCTTTAATAATTCGATCCGGTAACTTGGGCGGCGTAATTTCCAAAGTAGCACCTTTAGTATATTTAGCTTTATAATTAAAAAATTGTTCTTTTTGAGGAATAATCTCTGTTGGTAATAAAGGCCAAGCGCTTTCTAAATCACCTTTATCTAAAACACCGCAAGTCACTTCCCTTCCTTTAATATATTTTTGGAGTAAAACATCATCATCGCATTGAAAAGCTTTCTTTAAAGCAGAATCAATTTCTTTAATATTTTTCACAATACTCACTCCAACACTTGAGCCAACATGTCTTGGTTTTACTACTAAAGGAAATTTTAACTTCTGAATAAATCTCATAATTTCTTTTCGAGAAGTATTTTTATTAATTAAAAAAGTTAACGGCACATTAAATCCTTCGAAACTAAAAATTTTTTGCGCTTGCCACTTATCCATTCCTAAAGCAGACGCTAAAATCCCCGAACAAGTATAAGGAATTTGATAAGCTTCTAATAAACCCTGAACTGTTCCATCTTCACCGTATTCACCATGCATAGCAATAAAACAAAGGTCAAATTTTTCTTTAATTTTAAAAGGATTAATAGACCACTTCCCTTTTTTATCAATTACTATTAATTGTGCTTCATACTTTAAAGGATTCAAATTCTTCATTACTCCTTGGGCCGTACTTAAAGAAACCTCATGTTCAAATGAAGGCCCTCCAGTTAAAACCGCTATTTTTAATTTTTTATTCATATTATTCTCTTTATTCTATTATAAAACAATTTTTGTAAAAAACTAAATTTTTAGTATTGACAAAATAATAAAAATATGTATACTATAATTAGTATTGAAAAGCTTTCGAAAAGATTGGTAGCCTCCTTCAAAGCAATCGAAAAAGGGCTTCTCTAATTTCGAAAAGGAGAAGCCCGCCATTAGTACCTTGAAAAAATAAAAGAATAAGAATATCTATTAAATAAGTTAATATAATTTTAGACAGAAAGGGGTGATAGAATGCTAAGAGGTCCACCGTTCCTTTCCTCCCATAAAAAATAAATAAAAAATTATTTATGGAGGTGGATATGAAGTGTGTTTTTTTATCAGTTAAAGGAAATTGTAAATTGAGTAAAATAAAACCCTTGCCTAAATGCGAATTAAAGATTTTAATGCAAAAAAACGGAGAAATTTCTCGAAAAGAAAAAATTATTAAGTTTTTAAATTGTTATTTGAAAGTTTTAAAAGAAAAGGGGGAAAAGGAAGGATATATTTTCTTTAAAGAGAATATATCCGAAATATTCAACATAAATTTGCCGAAAAGTTTTGGGCCTCTTTCATCCTTTGAGGCCCAAACATTGTTAAAAACCCTGAAAGACGAAAACTCTGGTCTAAGATATCAGACCAGAACACCAGAAAGGTTAGAAAAGTTTATGAAATTATTAGTTAATAAATAATTTTGAGAGGAATGCCCTCTTCAAAGAGAGCATTCCTCTCTCCATCCTTTTTCTGTTTCTGTAAGTTATTTGCACCTTATAAAATAAAAGCCTTTTCAAAAGGCTTTTTTTATTATTGATGATAATAAAAAAGGGGGCTAATCCCCCCTCCTACTTATTTTCAATAATGGTTCATCATTCAAAATCAACTTCCATACAATAATCAAGACCAGCGATTTACGAATTAAAAATTATATTTTTATTATATATCTAAAATATACTGCATTAAGAGATAATACTTCTTATTGTTTTAAACAATTTATTCTTTCTTATCTATTTTATCCAATTTTAAAATCTTAAAACCGTAAAATACCACCAAAGCAATGACAAGAAAATCAATTAAAGCAGCAATAAAATCTCCCCATAAAATCTTAGCCGAACCAATAGTTAAAGCATAATTAGATAAATTACCTAATTTACCTAATATTAATCCTAATAAAGGGTTAATAATATCATTAACAAAAGCAGTGACTAATTTGGAAACGGCACCGCCTAAAAGGAAACCAATGGCTAAACCAATAACTCCTTGTTTTTTCACAAAATCTATAAATTCCTGTAATCTTTGTTTCATATTATTTAATTAATTCCCTTTGCTATTATTTTATTAAATTCTTCAATAAAATTCAATGGTTCCACAGTAATTCCTTGTATTTTAATAGAAAAATGTAAATGAGGTGACAACGAATAACCAGTGTTACCACTTAAACCAATCACTTCACCTCGTTTTACTCTTTCATTTTCTTTTACTTTAAAATCATTTAAATGCAAATAAAGAGAATAAATTCCAAAACCATGGTCAATAATTATTGTTTTTCCATAGGTGCTTAAATTCTGAGCAAATTTTACTATTCCGTCATTAATAGCATAAACCGGGGTGTTTAAAGGCGTTTCTAAATCAACTCCTAAATGTCTCAAACTAATATTTCCTTCTTTTCTAATTGTGCCAAAATCCCCTACTTTTATTATTTTATCTAAAGGATAAATAAATGGTTGTTTAAAATATAAATTAGAAGTAGAAGTAGCTAAAGCTTTATAAATTAAAGCATTATCTTTTGCTTCAATATTTTGAACAATATTACTTTGAGTATATCCTTTATCTTCTAAATCTTTATTCAGAATAAATTTAGTAACATAAAAATTGCCTTTATTGACAGTTATTTTTTCGTTAAAAATTTCTTTATTATCATTATAAATTTTTAAATAATAATTACCGGGTTTAGTGTTAATATCAATGCCAACTACCCCAATTAATTCTTGAGCATTATTAAAAGGAGCAAAATCAAATATTTTCCCATTAAATTCTCCTTTTATTTTTGTATTTTCTTCAGCATTAAATATTTTAATAAGTAAAGTATCTCCCTGGATTAAAATATTTTTAGAAATAATAACTAATAATGGTTTCTTTTCTTTGATTACACTTTCTTGAATTGTAGTGGTAGTCGTTGAAGTACTAAGTATTTTCTCAGTAGATATCTTTTCATTAATAAAACGAGCTTTTAAGAATAAAAGCAACAAAGAAATTAAACCAATAAGAAATAGTTTTTTCATTTTCCTAAAATTCGAGGCTCAATTTAAAACTTCAATAATTTTATTTTTTGAGCTTAAACCCGAAATAATTTTAATGTTATTTTTAGAAATTTTAAAATATTGCGCTAATAAATTAATTACTGCCTCATTGGCTTTACCTTTTTCTGGAATTGCTTTTACAGAAACTAAAAAATTATTCTCATCAATTTTAATAAGAGAATCATTTTTAGCTCGAGGTTTAACTTTAACAAAAATTTTCATTTTTCTTCTTTTTTAAATAATTTTCTTAATTCTATTTTGGCTTGTTCTAAAATAATTTTTCTTTCTGGCTTTAATTTTTTACCAGCGCGATTGATATAAAAATTCAGCATTGACATCGCTGATTGATAAGGAGTGCCTTTACGATTCAAACTTTCTTCAGCAGATTTTTTCAAAGATTGAGCAATCTTTTTCGGATTATTCCAAGTAAAAACACCTTCTTCCAACTGAAGGGCAAAACTATGTTCAGTAACATCTCGAGACCAATTTTTCTTATTTTTAGACATAAAATAATTTTCATTATTAATTATTTTTACTTTGACAAGCACTCCATAATCCTCTTTTATTTTCTCGCGCTTCTTTTTGGGCCTCTAAAAATTGTTGTTGATATTTTACATCTGGAGGAAAAGTAACGGCATAAGCATAACCATTTCTTACTAAATAATCATTAACAAAAATATCATCAACATAAACATATCTTAATAATCTTCCGTATTTATCTGTTTCGGAAATATCTTTTTCTAATTTAACTCTTTTACCTAAAACCAATTTTTTATTTGCATTAGAGGCTTCAATACCAAAACATTGAACCGGTTTCCGAGGGTCAACTGTTTCTGGAGTATCAATACCTAAATATCTTACTTTTTTACCACCCTCAATTTCAATCGTATCACCATCAATTACTCGTTCTTCCATGGGATGAGGAATAGAACCAACTTTAACTTTAAATCCCAAATCAGTTTTTTCTATCACTGGCACGTGTTTTTCTAAACTAGCATCAGTAGTATTTTCTTCAAGAAGTTCCATTGGTTGCCCACAGCAAACTAATTGCCCTTGCCCCGGATTTAAAACCTCAACTATATTACCACAAACATTACATCGATAAATTTGTTTCTTCTGAGTCATATTTTTAATTTAATTTTTTATGACAAAGCCACCAATCATAACACTCAATCTCCCCTTTTTGTTCTTGTTCTTTTCTATTTTTCACAGCATCGAGACTATCTGCAGGAGGAACAATTACTCTATCACCTATTAATTCATTATTAGGCCAATTAGCTGGCATAGCTACACCGTTTTTATCGACAGTCTGAAGACCTTTCACAATTCTTAAAATCTCATCCATATTTCTACCTAATTCCTGAGGATAATAAAGAATGGTTCTAATCTTGCCTTTATCATCAACTACAAAAACAGCTCTCACAGTATTAGTTCCTTTATTAGGATGAATTAATCCTAAAGCATTACTCACAGCACCAGTATCGGCAATTATTGGGAACTGAATTTCAACATTAAGTTTATCTTTAATCCATTCAGTCCATTTAAGATGAGAAAATACCTGATCAACACTCAAACCAATCAATTCACAATTTAATTCTTTAAATTGTTCATATCTTTTCTGAAAAGCCACGAATTCAGTAGTACAAACAGGAGTAAAATCAGCTGGGTGGCTAAAGAGAATAAACCATTTGCCACTGAAAGCCTTGGGTAATTCCATTACCCCGTGAGTAGTTTTAACAGTCATTTGAGGGAAATCCTCTCCTAATAGAGGTATCCCCTTTCTTTCAATATTATTTTCCATAGTAGTATTTATTAATTTTAATTTTTAACGGTAGTTATTTATTAACTTTTTTAGATTTTTTAGATTTACATTTAGCCATAGATTTATAAACTTAATTTTTAATTTATTATGAAAGAGCTAATATTATTATACATTAAATTCTTTTCTCTCGCTAAATTCTTCTTGCTTGCCGCGATGCCACTGTTGTACTGGCCTTAAATAACCGACTACTCGAGAATACACCTCGCAATTTCTAAAATTAGTAAGAGCGGGTGATTTTTCGTAACATTCTTTACATTTAATAACTTGATATTCTTCATTACCATCTTTATAGACTAAAAGATAAGCATCGACTAATTGCCCATCTTTTACTTCTATCTCTTTGCCACAATCGTGGCATTGATATTTAACATTGGTTGCATTTTCCATAAATTAATATTTGTATTTTATTAATTTTGTCGACCTTTATTTTTTGTTTAATTTGTTTAATATCATTATCATTTAAATAAATATCATAAATTTTACCGCAATTTTCACAAATAAAATGAGCGTGCAAACTAGTATCACCATCAAAATGAGTTTTATCTAAAGTAATCGCCTGAATCTCTCCTTTTTCTTGTAACTGATTCAAAATTCGATAAACCGTACCTTTACTAATAGTAGGAATTTGTTTTTTTACTTCTAAATAAACCGAGTCGCCATCAGGATGCGATTTAGTATTCTTTAAATACTCAAGAATAGTTTTTTTCTGAATTGTTAGTCTTTCTTTAACAGCCATATTATTAGGAATTAATCCTAATTACATTTTACTCCTAATAATATCGTTGTCAAGTGTTTTCAGCCAATTTTGCCAATTATCTTTATTTAACAATGATAAATCAATTGCTTCTTTTAATTCATATTCCCCTATTTTAGTGCGAGTGAGTTTTTCTACATAAGCACCGGTTTTTATTTTTAAACCAAAATCATGGGCTAAAGAACGAATATAAGTTCCTGAAGAACAAGAAATTTTTATTTTTAAGTCAGGAAATTTATAGTCTAAAATTTCAATCTGATAAATTTTTATTTTTTGAGGTTTTAAAATTACTGTTAAACCTTTTTGAATTAAATCTCTCGCTCTTTGGCCATTAATTTTCTTATTGGAATATGGTGGTGGAATTTGTTCAATTTCTCCTTCAAAAGTAGCTAAACATTTTTTAATCTCTTTTAAAGTCGGGATTTTAGTTACTAAATTTTCTTTAATAACTCCATCTCTATCATAAGTATCTGATTCTTTACCTAATCTAAAAACAGCAACATATTCTTTATCCATTTTTAAAAATTCATTTAATTTTTTAGTTGCCTTACGATTAATACCAATAATTAAAAGACCATTTGCAAATGAATCCAACACTCCACTATGACCAACTTTTTTAATTCCCGTAATTCTTTTTATTTGTTCAACTACCTCATAAGAAGTCATCCCTTCGGGCTTATTAATTAAAAGAAAACCACTAATATTTTTCATAATTTCTTAACCATCTTTTTGTTTTCTTAAATGATAATAATTACAATAATCACAACGAGGACTTGGTTCGGGAATTTCATCACTTTCTAAAAGATTTTTAATATCAAAAAGAGTTTGTTCAACCCATTTATCATCACCGTCATAAGGCAAAACATTAATATCAAATTCTAATTTAGCATCAAAAGCTTCGCGATCAGTTTTACCATTACAATAAATAAAATAACCAGTATTAGAAACTTTAAAACCATTACGCCTAAAAAGCCATTGATAAATTTCCATTTGTCTTTTATAAGAATTCTTCCACTCTTCGTCTAAACTAATTGTTTTTGTAGTACTCGTGCTTTTAAAATCAACAATATAAAGAACTCCATTTTCATCAACCCAAACATCATCAATTGCTCCGTAAATTTCAAAATTTGTCGGTTGATGATAATACCTAATTCCGCGACGATTATCACGCCAATCTTTCATATTCTGATGTTTAAAAGGCTTTAATTTTAAACCGTATCTTTTTAATAAAGGATATGGCTCGCCTTTAGCTCTATCAAGATCAAATTCTTTTTTTAATAAGGTATCAACTGCTTGGTTTAAATTTAATGGGAATCCTGACGGACGAGAAACACCAAATTTCACATCTAAATAAAAGCAACGGGGACAATCGAAATATAAATCAATTTTA
>Ga0078972_1010855_pt1 | contig 16671 bp, 14 predicted proteins | sample YelNatPaOPGAMG01_FD_67568 | JGI IMG/M metagenome (GOLD analysis project Ga0078972, IMG submission 67568) | Hot spring thermophilic microbial communities from Obsidian Pool, Yellowstone National Park, USA - OP-RAMG-01 (SPADES assembly) (version 2) | ecosystem: Environmental > Aquatic > Thermal...
GTGGAATTCCGCGTGGCGGCCAATCCCGGCACGCCGCAGCAAAGCCTGGCCAAGGTCGCTTCCGGCGGCGAACTGTCGCGCATCAGCCTGGCGATCCAGGTGGCGGCCAGCCGCGCCGCCACCGTGCCGACGCTGATCTTCGACGAGGTGGACAGCGGCATCGGCGGGCGCGTGGCGGAGATCGTCGGCAACCTGCTCAAGCAGCTCGGCCGGCGCCATCAGGTGATGTGCGTCACCCACCTGCCGCAGGTGGCGGCCGCGGCGGATGCACAGTGGCAAGTCAGCAAGGCGGTGCGCGCGGGCGTGATGCTGAGCAGCATCCGCGTGCTCGGGGCGGAAGAGCGCGTGGAAGAAATCGCGCGCATGCTGGGTGGGGCGAAAATCACCCAGACCACGCTCAAGCATGCCGCGGAAATGCTCGGCAGCGCTGCTTGATGCATCATGCCGGGGTTTTCCCGAAGGATAGCCGCTATGCGTTTTAGATTGATCGCCATTTCTGCGTTGCTTGCCTCGTGCAGCAGCGTGCACGACTTCAAAATCCCGGCGCTGCTTACGCCTTACAAGATGGACATTCGCCAGGGCAACGCGATAACCCCGGAAATGCTGGCGCGCCTGAAGTTCGGCATGACGCGCAGCCAGGTGCATGTGATACTCGGCACCCCGCTGGTGCAGGACCCGTTCCATGCCAACCGCTGGGACTACTATTACAGCTTCTCCCACCAGGGCAAGCTGGTGGAGCAGAAGCGGGTGACGCTGTATTTCGAGGGTGATGCGCTGGCGCGCATCGACGACGACGGCAAGGTGAGCGATGCGCCGCTGCAGGCGACGCCGCTGCCCCCGGCGGCATCCGCGGTACCCGCGGTACCCACGGCGGCATCTGCGGTACCCGCAGCCAGCCCGGAGCCCCGGCTATGAGCAAGATCAGGGTGGCGATTGCCGGCAGTTCCGGCCGCATGGGCAAGGCGCTGCTGGAGGGTGTGCTGCAGTCGGACGACCTCGTGTTGCACGCCGCATTGGAGCATGGCGCAAGTGCGCTGCTCGGCAAGGATGCCGGCGAACTGGTGGGAACCAGCTGCGGCGTGAAAATCGGCACCGACGTGACAGCCGCCCTGCAGGGCGCGGATGTGCTGATCGACTTCACGCGGCCCGAAGGCACCATGCAGCACCTCGAGGCCTGCCGGCGGATCGGCGTGAACATGGTGGTCGGTACCACTGGATTGTCGGCACAACAGAAAGCCGAACTCGGGGCGGCCGGCAAGGAGATCGGCATCGTGTTCGCGCCCAACATGAGCGTGGGCGTGAACCTCGTCTTCAAGCTGCTGGAGACCGCAGCCAGGGTACTGAGTCACGGCTACGACATCGAAATCATCGAAGCGCACCACCGGCACAAGGTGGATGCGCCATCCGGCACTGCGCTCGGCATGGGCGAAGTGATCGCGCGCACGCTGGGACGCGACCTTGAACAGTGCGCGGTGTATGGCCGCGAAGGGGTCACCGGCGAGCGCGATCCGTCCACCATCGGTTTCGCCACGGTGCGTGGCGGCGACATCGTGGGCGACCACACCGTGCTGTTCGCGGGCATCGGCGAGCGCATCGAAATCACCCACAAGGCCAGCAGCCGCGCCACTTTCGCGCTCGGTGCGCTGCGCGCCGCGCGCTTCCTCAAGTGCAACGGCGCCGGCCTGTACGACATGCAGGACGTGCTCGGCCTGAAATAAACCCGCAGGGGAGGCCGAGGCGCCCGTCTCGGGGTATAATTCGCGCCCTTATGCTTATCCTGCGCGGACTCCATTCACTCGATCATCAGCCGTTAGCGCTCACCATCGGCAACTTCGATGGTGTGCATCTCGGCCATCAGGCATTGCTGCAACAGCTGCGGCAGGCCGCCCAGGCGCGCGGGCTGGAAACCGCGGTGATGGTGTTCGAGCCGCACCCGCGCGAGTTTTTCACGCCGCAGCAGGCGCCGACGCGGCTCACCAGCCTGCGCGAGAAAACCGAGATGTTCGGTGCGCTAGGACTGGACCGGATGCTGGTGTGCAGTTTCACCCAGGAATTTGCGCAGATGCCGGCGACGGATTTCATCCATGCGCTGCATGAAAAGCTCGCGGCGAAATACGTGCTGATCGGCGACGACTTCCGTTTCGGCAGCGGCCGTGCCGGCGATTTTGCGCTGATGGAGAAGATCGGCCAGCAGCACGGCTTCGAGGTGGAGGCCATGCACAGCGTGCGGGATGACGGTGTGCGCGTGTCGAGTACCGCGGTGCGCGAGGCGCTGGCGCAGGGCAGGCTGCATGCGGCAGAGCGTTTCCTCGGGCGCGCCTACAGCATCAGCGGCCATGTGGAGCACGGCAACAAGATGGGGCGGCAACTCGGCTTTCCGACCGCCAACATCCAGTTGCAGCACAACCGGCCGCCGCTGTCGGGCATCTTCGTGGTGCGCGTGCGGATTGAGGGCGGCGAGCGCGATGCGCGGCCGCGCGATGCCGGCGCGTTTCAGCGAACGGTCAGCGAGACGCACCGCTCTCCCGATCGACTCCGGCGTAAGGTTCTGGCTCACTTCCTTGATGGGAATGTGGCTCGTGGTGCGCGTAGTCCAGAGATTGCCCACCACATTGATCTCGCCAAAGGGATCCGTGTGGCCGAAGAGATGGGCAAGGAAGTGGTGCTCGCTCTCGTAGGGGCAGCCCGCCATCTTCATCGCCGCCTTATTGAGCGGGGCGAAGCAGAATCCCTGTATCTCTTTTTTATTGAAAAGATCAACCCCTGTCTCAAGCATGGCGAGGCATGCGGCTCCGCTCTTCACGCTCAGTTCGCCGACTTTGAAATCCTTGGCGGGGTCGAGGTTCTTCAGGTCGAGGATGGGTGTGCCCGCGCTCCAATCCGCATCGGACACCCTTGCGATAACCTGGTAGGGGAAGCTGACGCGCGCGCTTCGCATGCCCAGTTCGAGCACGCGGGCATCGCCGATGAGAATCGGTTTGCAGAGAGTGTCGAAGAAGTGCGCTGCGCAGAGTTTCGCGACCAGTTCAGGACCTACGCCCGCTCCATCTCCAAGCAATACGCCAATGGTTGGTATATCTGACATTCGGTTTTTCTCCATATTCATGGTACAGGTTGAAATGAGCTGATTATGACATGCAAGGAACGTGCCAAACCCATGAGTTTTAGGATAGAAAATGATATCTGCTTGAATCGCTGTGAATTGAGGGAGTATCGCGTTTCGGGGGCGATGGGGTGAGGGCCGCGCATGTTGCACGCGCGCCGCAAGATTGTTTCAAATTGTGCGCGCGATTGTTGCAGCTGCGAAACAGTGTTGAAACATCACCGATTTGAATGTTGCTCCTGTTTCAACCTGCGCCATAGAGTCGTCCGGCTCATGCCGATGGATGCAGCAAATTCCTTGCGGCTCATGCCGCTCGCCGCAAAGCGGGCGGCCAAGCTCGCGCTCTTCATGGCCGCGCCAGCTTCCGCCGCGTCTGCATGCCACGAAGCCTCGACCGTTTCACGCGCTGCGCTCATATTAGGCTGATCCTCGCACTGTGCATGTATGGCGGCGCCCAGTGCAGCTTTGGTCGGCAGATCCCCTTCGGTCAGTGTGCCTTCGCGCGGAATGCCGAGCGCCGCTTCGACCATCGACGCGCTCACCGGATTCCCCTCGTTCAAGATGACGAGACGCTCGCAAAGGTTGCGCAGCTCGCGGACATTGCCGTTCCATGGATAGCGCCTGAGCACCTCGATCGCTTCGGGTTCGATCCTTGGTTCGCGCACGGAACCACGGGCAGCGAATCGGGCGATAAAGTGGAAGAAGAGCGTCTCTATGTCGTCGATGCGCTCGCGCAGGGGCGGAATGGTCAGGTTGAGGAGGTTGATTCTATAGTAGAGATCCTGACGGAATTGGCCGCTTTTCACTTTTTCGAGCATGTCGATGTTGGTGGCGGAGATAACGCGCACATCAACGGGAACGACGGTGTCACCACCAATGCGCCGCACTTCGCGTTCTTCAAGGACCCGGAGTATCTTCGCTTGGAGGCTGAGGGGCATCTCACCGATCTCGTCGAGGAAAATGGTGCCCTTGTGGGCGAGTTCGAAGAGCCCGATGCGGCCGCCCTTTGCTGCACCCGAAAATGAGCCCTCGGTGTAGCCGAAAAGTTCGCTCTCGAGGAGCTGTTCGGGCAAGGCAGCACAGTTGACCGCAACAAAGGGCTGGGCGCAGCGTTTGCTCGCGTTGTGAATGCTCTGGGCGAAGAGTTCCTTGCCCGTGCCGGTTTCGCCCACAATGAAGACACTCGAATCGACCTGGCTGTACTTGAAGGCGCTTGCGATCGCGGTGCGCATAATCTGGCTTGTGAAGATAATGTCGCTGAAGTTGTAATGCGCAATGAGGCCTTTCTTGCTGAGGGCCTGGCGGATCGTCCGTTCGGTTTCGCGGAGCGCTTCGACGTTACGGCAGGTGATGAGGACACCGTATTGCTCGCCATCGACGGTGATGGGCGTCTTTTTTATGAGGAGGAGCTGGTCGCTGACAGTCCGCAGAACGCCGGTCTCGCCTTGGGCGCTCAAGACAGTCTCGCTCTCGGTTTCGGAAAAGATGTCGGAGAGAGGAAGGCTCTCGAGGGACTTTGTCCTGTCGCCGAGGAAGAGGGCTGAGGCCTGCGAATTCGAGGCGAAGACGGTGCCTGCGCTGTCGATGGCAAGCATCGCGTCTTCAGCATTGTTGAGAACGGTGGCGATGAGGTTGGTCCTCGTGCGCTCTCTGTTCAGGGATTTTGCCGCCGCGAGCGCCTCATTGAGCGCGCGGATCATCGCGTCACTCCCCGACTTGATGTGGAAGTGGCGCAGCCCCAGATCTTCGCAACGTCGGCAGAGCGTGAGGCCGCCTATGAAGGTACGCACACCGATATCGTAGAGCTCCGCGATCGCCGCGTAGAGCTCAGCCTCATCTTCGGCCTGGCGAAGGAAGATGGGAATGCCGAGGAGATCCTGAAGAAGAGCGGGGTGGCAAATGTCGGGGTCAGTGAGCACGACGCCAACGCCCGCGCCGCTGTCGATCTCGCGGCACTTGAGGAGGGCCTCGATGAGATCGCTGATGGAGATGGAAATCTCGACCATGTGCACATGCGGATTGGCCCGCGCAACCGCCTTGGCGGTCATGCCGCGCGCAACCACGATGTCAGAGTCGCAGTTCTTGATGGTTTTGGCCTCGCTACCGAAGAGATGATCGATTTTGACTTCGACGCTGCGCATATCGGTGTGCCGCACGTAATCTTCAACCTTGCTGTAAAGCTCCTCGTAGGGCACAATGATGAGCATTTTGATCATCTAAGCTGTATCTCCTAGCGATGATGATAATTGATTCGCCGGCGCTTGGAAAGTGCGGTCCTTCTGCATACACATCACTCGTATTTCTGTGATCCTGTCGATACCGTATTCTATGTACCTTCTTCTTTACGATCCGAAGGAGTCTATAGTGTTCCAAAGCTTGCAGAAGGAGTTGAAGCGAGCCAGTGTATTCTTTTCGTCTATCAAAATAAGAGAGTCCCATGCAAAGATACACGTTTTGCTCTCAATCCTTAGTGTCGCTACCATAGCACCCCACCACCTAGCATCTGGCACATCGCAGCGGGCTTCTATCAAATCAAAGCCTTCGGTAAAGTCCAGCGATTCCGTTGCCGCTCTTACCACCGCCTATTCTCCTCCCAAACCTTCAGCCTTGATTATTTTGCAAAGCGAACAATCCCCTACCGCTAGCTTGAACTGCTGCTCAGCTCTTCAAGGAGCATCAGGGCGTTCTCCCGTTTCTTATCCTCGTGCGCCTCCATACAGAACCGTATTGACCGACTTTGCCGGCTAGCCCTCACACTCCACTCGCGCCACCGCGTCCACCCTCACATCCACGAGTCTGTCTCTCTGGACGGCTTTGTCTCCTTCGACTTCTCCATGTATTTCCCCTACAATAACTCCCTCGTCGCCACCCCAACTCCCTGCCCTTCCTCGTCGCTACTCACGCCTTCCTGCGCCATTTTGGTTCCACCACCCCCGCATAAAAAGCACATAAGAGCTGTCTCTATCGTACCACAATCTTCGAACCACTGGGCTGATTCATCCAAGGAATGAGGTAATTCTACTTCACATAGCGCTTTGGTGCAGCACTCTCATATCAGTAGTGGTCCCAGGCGATGGGCTCAGCATAATGTACCGCATACCGGGAAAAGAACCCGAATTCGAGAAATTCGATATGGTCTTCGGAGGCAATCTCAACCGACAAAATCGCTGGGTAGTGCTTGCCGACCTCATTCGCTGAGAAGAAGTAGAAACGCGATAAGAAAACAGCTGCAGTATGTGGAACGGAACCTGCGGTACTGTCAGGAAAATGGAATTCGTCTTTCCGGGCCGAAGCTGGGGCGGCCACTTCAGGAACGAGAAAAGAACCGGGAGAGACTCCGGCAACAGCGAAGAACAGAACGGGAAGATGAGTGCACGAGGATTGGAGTTGAAGGCAAGTTTAGGGAAGGCAAGCGGCGGTTGGTTCTTTAGGAGCCCCTAATTACGCGGCGAATTCGCACGCAAAAGGCCGATCTGGATACGTCCGGGTCGGCCTTTTTGTGCTCGAGCGGCGGTGCGGGTCAGGTCAGCCCAATCGTTGTCGCAAAGGAGTCGAGGCTCGTGGTAATGTGCGCGCGGGCGATTGGGGAGAGGCGGGGCAGAACGCGGGCCATCGATATCTGCGCGAAAAGAATCGATGTTCCCGCGCGCGCGAGGTGCTCGCAGGTGTCGATCACCGCCGCATCATGGGCGGGCGCGTCGCCGCGGTTGAGGGCGGCAAAGGCGTCGTCGAGGAGTTCGTAGTGCCAGAGGGGAGCCGTGGTGGGGCGGTCCAGATTTGCGCAGGTGCAAGCCACGTCTGCGTACTCCTTTTCGACGATGATTCGCATGGGCTCGCGTGTGCTCGGGTTGGTCGCTAGGATTACGAAAGGCCGGCGCACACCGATGGCTGCCCGGATCATCGCGGTGTCGATCTTGACGAGAGGCACGCTGAGTTCTGGTGCAATGGTATCCACCGCGGGCGAGAGAGAAGAACAGGTCAGCACGAGGCGATCAACTCCCGCGTCAATGAGGCTCCGGGCCATCCACGCGATACGGCGGCGCGCGCCTTCGGTCACACCCTGATTCTTGGCCAACTCGACGATGAGCGCTTCGTCGAGCGCATGGAGGAAGCTCACGCGGGGCTGAAAGGGCGCGGCAGCCTCTTCGACCCAGGGCATCACGAGGCGCGTGGAGTGGATGAGTCCGATTTTCATAGCTAGGCTTCCTGCGCGCCTGTGGTTGAGCGCGCATCGGTGTGCGCCGCTGCGTGTGTGCCCAGGTAGAGCGGAATACCGTAGGGGCCGTCCGCAAGGAAAGCGACGCGACAGCGCCCTGCGGCGATGTCTGCGTGGGTAAAACCGCGCCTTTTGAGGAAATCGGCGATCGCGGCATCGATGATCGCTGGGATGTCGTCGGTACGGGGGTCTGTCGTCGAAGCATTTCTTTCATTCTGCGTTGAGCAATCGAGCCGCGATTCAAGTGTCTTGCGCGCTCTGAGCAGGGTACGTCCGTTTATGCCCGGCAGATCGCGCCAGTCGCGGTCGTCGAGCTGGGGCGCAAAGTAGACGAAATCGTGCATCGAAATGCGTTTGAAGACTTTTGCCCACTCCTGCACCTGCCATTGCTCGGGTACAAAGGGCCAGTCGGGTGACGCGAGGGCGCGGTCGAGGGCTTCGGCGCCCACGAGCTTTAGCATCGAGAGTACCGTGCGGTAGCGGTCGGAGCCCACAGGGTTCGGATCGCTGTTGTTGGCGATAAGAATGAGCCCGCCGCCTGCCTTGAGTGCGCCAAGGGAGGCGACTGCAGCTTTGGCCGCTTGGTAATGGTTCACCGCGACGAATCCTCCGTGAGTAATCACGAGGTCGTATTGGTGCGTCAGAGGTATGCCCACATAGCTCTTGAGCTTCGCGACCGCAGCAGCATGAGCCGCTTCGAGGTCGCCGCAGAACACGCCAGTCGTACGGAAGGCCCCGTCGATGGTCACATTGACGATGAAGTCGACCCCGGCCATCTTGGCCACAGCGAGCGATTCCTCGTGGACAGGGTTGCCTTCAATCTGAAGGTCGCGCGCGTTCGGATGGGCCATGAGGGCGGCTGAATGGAAGACAAAGGTGCCTTTCTCGCCAAAGATGCCGGGACAAATTGCCTTGCGCCCGCCCGAGGCGCCGGCCATGAAGTGGCTCTCGACAAGCCCGGTCAAAATCTTGAGGTCAGCTTCAACATAGCGGCGGTTGATGTTCGCCACAGTGCCGCGCGCCGTGGTCCCGATGTAAACGAGGTTGGCCTCGTCGAGACAGTCGTGTACCACCACATCAAGCCCTCGTTCGAAGGGTTCGGTGCCGAGCATTGCCTCGAGTTCAGCTCGCGACATTGCACGGTGTGTGCCGGTCGCCACGAGGACGCAGATGTCCCCGGGCGCGAATCCCGCCGCGGTGAGCACCTTGACGGTGGGCATCAGGATGCCGTTCGGACCTTTGTAGGGTACCGGCCTCGTGTTGTCGGAAACGACGATGCAGGCGCGGGGTGTGCGGTGCGCGGCGTGGGCGAGCGCGACTTTCTCGGTGGCGAGGACGGTAAGAGCTTTCGCGCCGATCGGGTGGTTCAGAGCATCGACGAGCGCCGCCGCCGGATCGGCTAGCGGCTCGGGGTCCGCCCTGCGCAGCACTTCGCTTCCTTCGGGCAATTTAGCGAAGATAGGCATCGCGCAGTTCCGCATGTCGCCGAAGGGGATCTCGATATCGATCATTTCATGTTCCTGATGAGCTCGTAGTCGCCGGTGGCAGCCGCGCGAAGAATCGGCTCCATGTAGGTATCAACAAGATCCGCAGTAAGGGGGACCGGCATATTCTTCAGTTTCATCTCGAGCTGCGGGTCTTTGGCAGCAGCCAGAGCGCGCTCGATATGCTTCTCGCTGAACCCCTTGAGATCGCTCAGGGTAGTTGGCGCACCGATGGATTTCGAGAAGGCTACCATTCCTTTAGCGACCGCCATGCCGAGATCCCGGCCTGAGAGCGCGTCGAGATTCTCGGGAATGAAGCCATGCGCCTTGAAGATCGCGCCCACCACGCGGAGCTTGTTTTCGATGGCGGGAGCGAAGAAGATGATGTAGTAGGGGTTCATGATGCCGCAGGCGGTGCCGTGCGAGGCTATGTCAACAAGAGAGAAGCTTGTGAGGTGCGCCCCATTGGTGCCGCCCACCATAATCGCGTAACCGCCCAGGTCGGTCGCCATGCCGATGGCCTCGCGCGCCTCCATGTCCTTCGGATTCGCGATAACGCGTCTCGCGTACCGCACGACGAGTTCGATAGCATTGCGGGCAATTTCGGCCGCAAGATCGTACTTCGCGGCAGGAATGCCCGAGAACACCTCAAAGGCATGAGCGATGGCATCGAGCGCGCCGTCGATGGTCACGCTGAGGGGCATACTCGCCGTCACCTCATAATCGAAGAGGGCCTTCTTCGGAACGATCGCGTCGTCAACGATGAGCTTTTTCTGTCCGATCACCGGATCGGTGATATTCGAGTACTTCGTGAGATGTGCGCCTGAGCTCGCTGAGGTCTGCACCGCAATCACAGGGATCAGCGAGGCGCCGGTCTTGTTGAGCGCCTCGCTGACGATATTCGTGCCGAAGTAGGTGTCGATTTCGGGAGAGAAGCCGGGGCCGAGCGTGGCGAGGAGGCTCGCCGCCTTGCAGGCATCGATGGTCGAACCGCCTCCCACCGCGACGATGCAGTCGGGCTTGAAGTGCAGTATATAGGTTTCGAGGCGGTACACATCGACGCGCGGCGCGTTCGGGCCTGCGTCCGGGGCGATCATGCCACCCGCGAGCTGGACTCCTGCGTTCTTGAGCGAGGCGGTAACGGCGTCGGCGACAGGTTTCATGTAAGTAGTGTTGCAAACAACAAGTGCCTTAGTGCCGAATTCACGCGCCATGGAACCGACCTGGTCCAGCACGCCGCGCCCAAAGACATAGCTCTCGCCTTTCCATGCGCGGAGCAGGGTTCGCGATTGTTCAAGCAAAGTGTTCATAGTAACTCCTTACAATATACAAGTTCTGGTTCGAGAAGTGCTCAAAATTCGAAGCGCCATAGCATAGTGCGCGCTGCGGCGCACCGCGCATTGTTCCGCCACGAGGCAGTCTCGCAACCCTCACGCCAGCGAGACCGCCTGCCGGGCGATCGCCTCCGCGCTGATCCCGTACTTTACGAGAATCTTTTCGTAGGGGCCGGACTCAGTGTAGCAATCAGCCACGCCCACACGGCGCAGGCTGAAAGGCATACCCCGTTCCGCCAGCGCTTCAGCGCACGCGCTCCCGAGGCCACCCACTACGCTGTGCTCCTCGGCGGTCACAAGGTGTCCCGTTTTGGCGACCGATGCGGCGAGCGTGTCGGCGTCGAGCGGCTTGATCGAGGTCACATCGAGGACTTCGGCCGAAATGCCCTGTATGGCGAGCATCTCCGCGGCGCGCACAGCCATCGCCACGCACATGCCTGTGGCGGCGATCGTGACATCGCTGCCCTTGCGCAGCGCGCGGATACTCGTGATGGCGAGCGAGGCCGGCCTCATGCCATACTTCTCGCTGAGGCTTGGTACTTCGTTGCGGTTAAGCCTCAGGTAGGTCGGACCGTCGCGGCCAAGCGCATAGTCGAGGGTAAGTTTTACTTCTTCCGCATCGGCGGGTACGAGTACCTCGAGCCCGGGAATCGCCCGCATGATCGCGATATCAGCCAGCGAATGGTGGCTTGCACCGTCAAAGGAGTCCGAGAGCCCGCCGTAAGCCCCGGCGAGCACCACCGGCAATCCGTTGTACGCCAGCACATTGCGGATCTGATCGGTCGACTTAAGGGCCAAAAAGAGAGCGAAGGCGTTCACGACAGGCCTGAATCCGGCGGTCGCGAGCCCTCCTGCGATATCCGCCATATTTGCCTCGGCGACACCCACGTTGAAAAATCGATCGGGATACGCCTTCGCGAAGTAATTCGATTTCGTGCTCGAAGAAACATCGGCATCGAGCACCACAAGGTTGCTCCTCGTTCCGCCGAGCTGTGCCAGATATTTCCCGTAGGTATCGCGCATCGTCTCGCCCATCATTCCACCTCCGCGAGCGCGCGCTCGTAGGCAGCCACGAGCTCGGGCTTGGCCAGTGCGAACGAAGCGTCGTCGATCGACGCTCCGTGCCAGGCATTCTTTCCCTCCATAAACGAGACCCCCCTGCCCTTGATGGTTTTGTAGATTGCGACCTTCGGCCAGCCCTCCGCACGGTCGAGCGCGTCGAAGGACTCGAAGATCTCGCCCATGTCGTTGCCATCGAAGGTCTTCGGTAGCACATTCCAGCCGAAGGCGCGGAACTTGTCGGCGATCGATCCCAGAGGCATGATGTCGGCGCTCGTACCATCGAGCTGGACGCCATTGTGATCGACAATCACCGTGAGCCCCTCGGGTTTGAATTTCGCTGCGCTCATGATGGCCTCCCAGCTCTGCCCCTCGTCGAGGCAGCCTTCACCCACCATTACGTACGTCTGATAGTTCTTTTTGTGCAGGCGCGCGGCGAGCGCCATGCCCACGCCTACCGAAATGCCGTGGCCCAGCGCCCCCGTGGACATGTCGACACCCGGCGTCTTCGCCATGCAGGGGTGGCCCTGAAGGCTCGAGTCGATGTCGCGGAACGTCCCCAGGAGCTCGGGCGAAAAGTAGCCTCGGTGCGCAAGAACGGTGTAGAGCAGCATCGAAGCGTGGCCCTTCGAGAGCACGAACCGGTCTCGGTCCTCCCAGTCGGGGCGCGCAGGATCGATGCGCATGCGGTGGAAGTAGAGCGCCGTGACGAGTTCGCAGGCGGACGAGGAGCCGCCCCAATGGCCAGTCTGCTTCGCGTGCAGCACCTCGAGTATCTCGATCCGGAAACGCCGCGCGAGGGCGGCGAGCAGTTTCGATTTTTGCGCCAGGCCGGTCTCGGCGAGCGCGCGCTGTTCAAGATTCATGGTCGTTTCCTTTGTACGTTTCTCGTGTTCGGCGCCTTACCACGGTTTTTTAGGGCGGTGGACAATATGGAGCCGGTTGCCCTCGGGATCCGCGAAGAATCGCGCCTTGCCACCCGCGAAAATCTCTTTGGGTCCTCCGAGAAAGACCACGCCCCGCGCTTCGAGATCGGCCACAGCCGCTTCGAAGTCATCCACGACAATCGCGAGGTGCATCCCCATGCGGTCCGCGAACGCCGGCTTCGGCTCGCTAGGCTTGCGGGCGAAAATCTCGATCGATACACCAGTGGCATCGCCACCAGAGGCGTCGCCACTAATGGCGTCGCGCATGAAGATCGTGGGCATAGGGTCGTCCGTTCTGAAGAATTCGCGAAAGCCGAGCGAGCGGCGGTACCAGTCGGCCAGCGCGCGCGTGTCATCCGCGGCGATGCCCACATGCTCAATCGTGTAGCTTTTCATTTCTCTACCTCACGCAAAGCGCCGGAGGTAGCGGATCGCGCCCTCCGCAGCGGTGTCGGGATCTGGATGCGGTAGAATTTCGACGCCGACCCAGCCGCTATAATCGACCGCGTGGAGTGCGGCGATAATCTTCGAAAAATCGAGGTGCCCATCGCCGGGATAGTGGCGATTCGAGTCCGCGAAGTGGATGTAGCCGATGCGATCCACCCACCTCATGAGGCTCCCCTCAAGGGAAGAATCTTCTATATTCATATGGAATAGATCCGGCATGATCTTGACGCTCTCGATGCAGTGACGATTCAGGAAATCGACCGTTTCCTCGCAGGAGTTGAGGAAATCTATTTCATAGCGGTTGACGGGTTCAAGAATGATGGAGGTGCCGGCCCTTGTTGCCTGTTCGCCCAGGCGGGTGAGCGAGTCAGCGACTCTGGCTTCGACTTCGGGGCGGGTACCGTTCGATCCAATGGAGCCTCGCACGCGGCCCACATTGATGAGTGCGCCGAGTTCACCGGCAACCTCGATGAGGCCGGCGAAGAGGTGCTCGGCTTTGGCGCGCACCGTAGGATCGGCGGAGGCGAACGAACAGTTGCCCGCAGCGAAAATCTGCCCGGTGGAAACGACCGGCACGGTGAGGCTGGTCTCGGCGAGAAGGCGCTTGAGTTCCGCCATATCGACCTGGGATCGGTCGAAAAGAGCGAGTTCGACACCATCGTATCCCATGCGGGCGATCTTCGGCAGAGACTCGGACAGCGGATGCCGATATACGACGAAGGCTGAAGGCAGTGCCCCCGGCGTGGCGACAGTGAGCGCGATGCGCAATGATAGTCGGTGCTGCATTCTGTTGTGTTCCATAATGAAATGCGCGCTGCCCGCGCGGGGCGGTCGGCGCGGCATGGCGCGCCGCTCAGGACCGCGCCATATCCCGAAAATAACTTACTTTCCGATCGACTTCAGATAGTCCGCCTGGTAGGCGGTCATGTAGTCTTTCGCCTGCTCATAGTCCATATAGAAAGGCTGGAGTTTGTACTTCTCGATATAGCCGGTCTTCCACGCGTCGGAGTCGGAAACTGCCTTGAACACGCCGCTCCAATACTTGGCGGCCGCCTGACTCATGGCCTTGGGTCCCACCACGCCGCGCCACACGGGGTACTCGACATTCTTGTAGTTACCGACTTCGCTCAGAGTCGGCGCGGAGGCGAGGTTGCCGGTAAAGCGCACGTTGGAGAGCGCGAGAATCGGCGTCAGCTTGCCGGCGAGGACATACTGGTCGGCCGCCGCGGGTTTCGACATCACGAGGTCGACATGTCCGCCGAGGATCGAGGTGATCGCGTCGGAGGTCGCATTGTTGGTGATGAACGCGAGCTGGGTCTCCGTAAAGCCGAGCTCCTTTATGAGCATTTTGTAGGTTGCCACATCGTCGCCCTTGGATCCGGCGATCACGACATTCTTGCCCGCTTTAACCGCCGCGATTACGTCCGCGAAGGTCTTGTACTTCGACTGCTCGCCGATGTAGAGAAGCTGTTTGTCGACCGCCATGAGTGCGATCGGGGTGAAGTTCTCAATGCGGTTGGCGGTGTTCGCGACCATCGGCATGAGGTCGCCCGAGTTGAAGGTGAGAAGGGTGTGGTCAGCCTGTTTTCCTGCTGCGACTCTGGACACCGTGAGACGGCCGACTTCGCCGCCACCATCGGTCTTGTTGTTGACGAGGATCGTCTTGCCGTTGATCAGATTCGCCTTGGTCATGATATCGGTGATGATGCGCGTGTAGATGTCGCTGCCGCCGCCAGGGCTGGAGGTGACGATCCACTCGATGTTCTGTGAGGGGGTAAACGTGGCCTGGGCGAACACGGGTGCCGCGACCGCGATCGCAAGCAACAACGCGATCATCATGAATCCTTTTCTCATTCTGTGCTCCTTCTTGAAAAACAATATTCAAATACCAAACAACGTTCGGTATCGGTGACCATTATTTTTTTGCGGCCTTCGGCTTCATCACTCCCGCTCTCACGAGGAAGTAGCGGACAATGGGGAAGAGCGCGATGCCCGCGATGGCGATGACAAAGGCGAGGGAAATCGGTTTCTGGACGAAAATGTCGAGATTGCCGCGCGAAATGATAAAGGCTTTACGCATGTTCGATTCGAGCATGGGCGAGAGAACGAAGGCCAGGAGCAGCGGCGCATACGAGTACTTGAACTTCTGCATGATGTAGCCGACAACTCCCGAAATGAACATGATGATAACGCCGTACATCGAATTGCTCGTACTGTACGAGCCGACGATGCACACCACCGTAATCGCGGGGATGAGGAGTTTCGTCGGTACCGAAAGAATCTTGATAAGAAAGGGTATGACGCCCCACGACACCGCAAGCGCGAGAATATTCGCGATAAAGAGTGAGGCGATGAGGCCCCATGCGAAGTCGGGCGAGTTCTTGAAGAGCAGCGGTCCAGGGTTGAGCCCCCAGAGCATGAGCCCACCCAGGAGCACCGCACCCGTGCCCGAGCCGGGAATGCCAAGCGCGAGGAGGGGTGCGAAGGCACCCGCCGCCGCGCCATTGTTGGCAGATTCACTCGCTGCGATGCCCTCGATGGCTCCTGTGCCGAGCGGTTCCTCGGACTTGAAGGACTTCTGCGCGGAGTAGGACATGATAGCCGCCGCAGTAGCGCCCGCGCCGGGCAACACTCCGATAAACGTACCCAGAATGCCGCCTCGAATCGCGGGAAGGGCAAGGCGCTTCGCGTCGTGCTTGGTGATCATGCTGCCGCGCAACGTGAGCTTGTCGGTGACCATCTGGGGGGCGATATTTCGCTGCTCCATCAGCAGGATGACCTGCGAGAAGCCTACGATGCCGATCACGAAGGGCGTGAAGGGAACGCCACCCAAGAGGTACACGTTGCCGAAGTCGTAGCGTGGGCTGCCGGTCAGCGTGTCCATGCCCATGCTGGCCACCAGCATGCCGAGGAGGGTCAGAATGAGCCCCTTGGTGGGATTCTCGCCGACGAGCCAGCCGATCGAGGTCATCGCGAAGAGGAGGAGGGTGGTCATCTCGACCGGCCCGAACTTGAGGCCCACATCCGCGAGCGCGGGGCCGGTGAAGGTCAGAATGACCATGCCGATGAGTCCGCCGATGAATGACGAAAAGTTTGCCGTGAGGAGAGCCTGGCCCGGCCGTTTTTTCTTGGTGGCCATCGGGTAACCGTCGAGGGCGGTCATGATGGCGGGTGTGTCGCCGGGAATGTTCAGGAGAATCGCGCTGAAAGCACCGCCGAACATGTTCGAATAGTAAAGGCCACCCAGCATGATTATGGCGGTGGTGGGGTTGAACTTGTAGGTCAGGGGCAGAAGGAGAGCACAGCCCGCCAGCGAACCGATGCCGGGCATCGCGCCGATAATGAGGCCGAGCACGCATCCCAACATGGTCGCTCCGAGATTCTGCAAGGTGAATACGACTTGAAATCCGTGCAGCAGAAATTGAAAGTTGTGCATCTTTGCTCTCCTATTTCAAGATCGCATCGAGGATGAAGCCTCGGGGAAATGGCACATGTAGCCACAGTACAAAGCAGCCGATCACGATCGCCATAATCACCGCGAAGGTGATGAGCGTGGTCTTCCATGAGTACTTTTCATACCATTTGAGCCACAGAATCACGTATAGCCCCACGCTGGGAATGAGGCCGATCAGGAAAGACGCCGCGATGATCGCGAGCGCGCTGAGCGCCGCTATCCAGCTCTCCTTGGGGAAAAGAGGCGTCGCGTCCTTGAAGGAGAAAATGAAGCCGACAATGGACATGAGAAAGAGTCCAATTCCGATGATGGTGGGGTAAAAGCCGGACATGGGACCTTGCTGGGCGTGCCAGAACCCATACTTGGACAGGCCAAGCCAGACAAAGACGATCGCGATGACCGCCGAGATCACCGGGACAATCTGGTTGATGCTGAAATGTCTTTTTTCTGCAGATGCGGCCTTCATTTTGAACCTTCCGTATAGAGTGCGTGACGTGCCATTCGACAGGTCATTCTGACGGCATTCTCAAGAGCGCCTGTCCTGGCGATGCCCTTGCCGGCGATATCGTACGCCGTACCGTGGCCGCAGGTCACGATGGGAGCCGGCAGCCCTCCCGCGATGGTGATGCCTTCGTCGAAGCCTTTGAG
>Ga0078972_1010856_pt1 | contig 16671 bp, 8 predicted proteins | sample YelNatPaOPGAMG01_FD_67568 | JGI IMG/M metagenome (GOLD analysis project Ga0078972, IMG submission 67568) | Hot spring thermophilic microbial communities from Obsidian Pool, Yellowstone National Park, USA - OP-RAMG-01 (SPADES assembly) (version 2) | ecosystem: Environmental > Aquatic > Thermal...
GAACGACCCCTTCGGGGGAGCGTGAACAGGTGCTGCATGGCTGTCGTCAGCTCGTGCCGTGAGGTGTTGGGTTAAGTCCCGCAACGAGCGCAACCCTTGTTGCTAGTTATAGTTCACTAGCGAGACTGCCGGTTTCAAACCGGAGGAAGGTGGGGATGACGTCAAGTCAGCATGGCCTTTATGACTTGGGCTACACACACGCTACAATGGCCGGTACAATGGGTAGCCAAGCCGCGAGGCGGAGCCAATCCTAAAAAGCCGGCCCCAGTTCAGATTGCAGTCTGAAACCCGACTGCATGAAGGCGGAGTTGCTAGTAACCGCAGGTCAGCCATACTGCGGTGAATACGTTCCCGGGCCTTGTACACACCGCCTGTCAGCTCATGGGAGCCGATAACGCCTGAAGTCGGTGAGCTAACCGCAAGGAGGCAGCCGCCGAAGGCGGGATTGGTGACTGGGAGTAAGTCATAACAAGGTAGCCGTACCGGAAGGTGCGGCTGGATCACCTCCTTTCTAGGGAGCCAGACAGATGCCTACGGGTGTCGGTCCACTCCCAGGTCGGTCTCGGCCTGAGCCGGAGACGGCCAGCCGAGTATCGCCTGACTATAGTTCCTACCACTGTTGAGTTGTTAAGGTGAGGGCCTTTAGCTCAGCTGGCTAGAGCATCCCTCTGATAAGGGGAAGGTCTCTGGTTCGAGTCCAGAAAGGCCCACCTGCTTTATGAAGGGGGATGTAGCTCAGTTGGGAGAGCGCCTCCTTTGCACGGAGGAGGCCAGCGGTTCGAGCCCGCTCATCTCCACCATATTTGACAGAGTAGGTTGGCCGGTGTAGGATTGCCGGCGAGTGAGGTAGAGCATTTGTCAGTGAGCGCTATGGTCTAGCTGAGAGCTAGTTGGCCCGGACGAGGGAGTCGTTGGCGGCTCCGCTGGGGCGGGCCGCCTTTTCTGTCGGTTCGGTAATTGGCTCATGGCCTGGTAGATGGCCAGGGCAGGAGCCAGCGACTGAGCTGGAAGGTGAAACGGAAGTTTCACCGTAAGGCGAACCTTAACAACTGAACAGGACGTAATGCGTATCAAGCGCTGATCGTGTGTTCAAGCTACTAAGGGCATACGGTGGATGCCTTGGCGCCAAGAGCCGATGAAGGACGTGGCACACTGCGATAAGCTTCAGGTAGCCGTGTGCAGGCTTTGACCTGGAGGTTTCCGAATGGGGTAACCCACCCGGGGGAATGCCCGGGTACCCGTAGGTGAATACATAGCCTACGTGGAGGGAACCAGGGGAACTGAAACATCTAAGTACCCTGAGGAAAGAAGATCATTCCCCGAGTAGTGGCGAGCGAAAGGGGAGAAGCCCAAACCCATGCTGTGCTCAAGCCTGCGGGCGTTGCAGTATGGGGGTTGACAGGCTCAGCCGAAGCCTCCGCAGAGGCTTCAAGGAGTTACAAAACCAAACGGTAGTGGAACGGCACTGGAAAGGCCGGCCATAGAGGGTGATAGCCCCGTACAGGACCCGTGCGGTCTCCTGCTGATGTCCTTGAGTACCGCCGCGCACGCTAATGCGGCGGGAAGCTGGGGAGCCCACTTCCCAAGGCTAAATACTCTTGGCGACCGATAGTGAACAAGTACCGTGAGGGAAAGGTGAAAAGAACCCCAGTGCGGGGAGTGAAATAGAACCTGAAACCGTATGCCTACAAGCGATCGGAGGACTATGGCCTGAGTGCTTGCACCCAGGCAAGGTCTGACGGTGTGCCTTTTGGAGAATGAGCCGGCGAGTTACTCTTTGTGGCAAGGTTAAGGCAGTTACAGCCGAAGCCGTAGCGAAAGCGAGTCTGAATAGGGCGTCGAGTCGCAAGGAGTAGACCCGAAACCAGGTGAGCTACCCATGGCCAGACTGAAGCGAGAGTAACATCTCGTGGAGGGTCGAACCCACTAACGTTGCAAAGTCAGGGGATGAGCTGTGGGTAGAGGTGAAATGCCAAACGAACTTGGAGATAGCTGGTTCTCCCCGAAATAGCTCTAGGGCTAGCCTCGAGTGTTCAGCGATGGAGGTAGAGCACTGGATTGGCCAGGGGGCGCAAGCTTACCGAACCAAACCAAACTCCGAATGCCATCGCTTCATAGCTCGGGAGTTGGACTGCGTGAGATGAGTTTCGTGGTCGAGAGGGAAACAGCCCAGACCACCGGCTAAGGCCCCTAATTCCAGGCTAAGTGGTAAAGGATGTGGGGTTACCCAGACAGCCAGGAGGTTGGCTTAGAAGCAGCCACCCTTTAAAGAGTGCGTAATAGCTCACTGGTCAAGTGATCCTGCGCCGAAAATGTAACGGGGCTCAAGCCTGGAGCCGAAGCCGTGGGATGACCTTTGGTCATCAGTAGGGGAGCGTTCCGTTAGCTGTGAAGCTAGACTGTGAGGACTAGTGGAGCCAACGGAAGTGAGGATGCCGGCATGAGTAGCGTGAAACACGTGAGAACCGTGTTCGCCGTAAGCCTAAGGTTTCCGACGCAAGGTCATTCCGCGTCGGGTTAGCCGGGCCTAAGCCGAGGACTAACGTCGTAGGCGATGGACAACAGGTCAACATTCCTGTGCCGCGTCGGGTCGTTTGACCAATGGGGGGACGCGGGAGGGTAGACGAGCCTCTTATCGGATTGAGGTGCCAAGCTCGTAGGCAGTTGAAGGTGGTAGGGAAATCCGCCGCCCGATGCCAAGGAGTGATGGCGGGCCCATTAGGGCCACAAGTCGTTGAGCCCATACCGCCGAGAAAAGCCTCTAGGGAGATCCACGCGCCCGTACCGCAATCCGACACCGGTAGGCGGGTAGAATATACCAAGGCGATCGAGGAAACCCTCGTTAAGGAACTAGGCAAAATGGTTCCGTAACTTCGGGAGAAGGAACGCCTTGCTGGGTGTAGCACCTTGCGTGCGAAGCCCCGCGAGGTCGCAGTGAACCGGCCCTAGCGACTGTTTAACAAAATCACAGGTCTCTGCTAAAGCGAAAGCTGAAGTATAGGGGCTGAAGCCTGCCCAGTGCTGGAAGGTTAAAGGGAGAGGTTAGGCCGGGCGAAAGCCTGGTCAAAGCTTTGAACTGAAGCCCCAGTGAACGGCGGCCGTAACTATAACGGTCCTAAGGTAGCGAAATTCCTTGTCGGGTAAGTTCCGACCCGCACGAATGGCCTAACGACTGGGGCGCCGTCTCAACGAGGGACTCGGTGAAATTGAAGTAGGCGTGAAGATACGCCAAACCCGCAGCACGACAAAAAGACCCCGTGGAGCTTTACTGTAATTTGGCATTGACTTAGGGCTTTGTCTGTAGAGGATATGTGGGAGGCTATGAAACCAGGGCGCTAGCCTTGGCGGAGCCGCCGGTGGAATACCACACTGATAAAGTCTTGAGTCTAACCTGCGACCGTTATCCGGCGCGGAGACAGTGCCAGGTGGGCAGTTTGACTGGGGCGGTCGCCTCCTAAAAGGTAACGGAGGCGCCCAAAGGTTCCCTCAGGCTGAATGGAAACCAGCCATAGAGTGTAAAGGCACAAGGGAGCTTGACTGCGAGGCCTACAAGCCGAGCAGACACGAAAGTGGGGCTTAGTGATCCTACGGCTCTGTGTGGAAAGGCCGTGGCTTATCGGACAAAAGTTACCCCGGGGATAACAGGCTGGTGACGCCCAAGAGTTCACATCGACGGCGTCGCTCGGCACCTCGATGTCGGCTCGTCGCATCCTGGGGCTGGAGCAAGTCCCAAGGGTCGGGCTGTTCGCCCGTTAAAGTGGTACGCGAGCTGGGTTCAGACCGTCGTGAGACAGGTCGGTCTCTATCGGCTGTGGGCGTAGGGGAATTGAGGAGAGCTGCTCCTAGTACGAGAGGACCGGAGTGGACTGACCTCTGGTGTGCCAGTTGTCGCGCCAGCGGCATCGCTGGGTAGCTACGTCGGGCAGGGATAACCGCTGAATGCATCTAAGTGGGAAACCCGCTCCAAGATTAGTTCCCCCACCAGGATAACTGGGTAAGGCCGCAGGAAGACTACCTGCTTGATAGGCGGCGTGTGTAAGCACAGCAATGTGTTGAGCTAAGCCGTACTAATGGCCGAGGGCTTGAACATGCTATCAGCGCTTGATAGGCAGTACGTCCTGTTCGGTTCAGAGGCTGTTCGCCTTTATCATTGATGAATAGATCCCTTGGTGACCATAGCGGAGGGGTCACACCCTGCTCCATTCCGAACCAGGAAGTTAAGCCCTCCCGCGCCGATGGTACTGCCTGGGTAACTGGGTGGGAGAGTAGGTCATTGCCAGGGGATCTTTTCTTTTGTGATCTCGGAAGCGCCACCGCCAATCGCGGTGGCGCTTTGTGTTATGTGTTGCGCCCCAGCACGCCGCCGCTCTGGCGCGGTTGATAGGGAGGCGCTGCCCGCTTATGATAGCCAGCACCATAACATCTGGATAAGGTGAAACTCATGGCGAAGGTCTATGCGTGTTTCTGGTTCGATGTGGAAGACTACATCACCCCTGAGAGCGACGAGGCGCTGGCTTCGCTGCTACGTATCTTCCAGGAGCGCGGTGCCACAGGCACCTGGAAGCTGGTGGGTGAGAAGTACCGCGTCCTGCGGGAGCGGGGTCGGAGCGACATTATCGCAGCGTTGCACAAACAGGACGTCGGCTACCACACTGACAACCATAGCCAGCACCCTACGGTCTCTGAATACGAACGTGGCCTGGGCTGGGAGGCCGGCATCGCCGAGTTCGTCGCCCGCGAAAGGCGGGGGCTGGAAGAATTGCGGCAGGAGTTCGGCAGTGTTTCCTGTTATGGGCAGCCAGGCGGAGCCTGGGCGCCTCAGGCCTTCGCTGGTTTGGGAGCGATGGGCATTCCCATGTACCTCGACGAAGGGCGTCACCTTGGCCTGGATAACATGCCTTTCTGGTTCGCCAACATCCTGACGATCTTCAACCTGCAGCAGAACTGCGTCCGCGCCGACATACACGCGGCCGACAAGAAGGGGGCGCTAGCGGATGCTTGCCGGCTGTTCGATGCTGCCGCGGCTCGCCTTAGCACCAGCGGTGGTGTGATCAGCGTTTACTACCACCCTTGCGAGTTCGCCACGGAAGAGTTCTGGGATGGCGTCAACTTCAGCCATGGCCGCAACACCCCGCGCGAACAGTGGCGGCCTGCCAGGCTGTGCTCGCCGGCGGAAGCGGAAGCTCGGCTGGCGACCTTCGCTGGCCTGCTCGAGCACGCCCTCGCCAGCGATCAGGTCGAGGTGGTCAACGCCGCCGAGTTGCTGGCAGCCTTCCAGAGCGGGAAGCCGGCCGGGCCAGTGCCGGTGAGCGAACTAGCGGGGGTAGCTTCGGCGATGGGCGGCTCGATCAGCTACGCCTCAAGCAGCCAGGGCAGGCTGTCGCCAGCCCAGCTGTTCTCTGGGATGGCCGAGGCGCTAGCCTACTGGCAGGAACACGGTCATCTTCCCGAAGCCGTCACCCCGGCGTCGCCCTTTGGGCCGAGTGAGCGTGCGGGCTCTGAGGAAGGCGGGCAAGCGACCACTTGCGCGCTCGGTTCCGCTGCCAGAGAGGCGGTGGCAGAGATGGCGGCAACCGGGCACATGCCGAACTCGCTTGTTCTCGGCTCTGCCCAGATCGGCCCGGCGACAGCGTTCCGGGCAATGGCTCAGGCTCTTGTCTCCATCCTGGCCGAGCCGGGCGCCCGCCCATGCCAGGCTGTGACTTTCGACCGGGGTCGGCTGGCGCTTGAAGACAGAGTCGGCACAGATGAACGCGAGATGTGGGGCTGGACGATTTTCCCGCCCGGCTTCAGTGCCCCGGACCTGCTCGAACTCACGCGTCTGCAGGCCTGGACGATCAAGCCCGCCGACCTCAAGTAGCCGGCACCAATGCTGGAGCCGGCCCTCTCTTGGGCCGGCTCCGGTCAGTTGGCAACGGCGTCAGCAGGGCCGCAGCTTGTCGCTCACCAACTGGCCCAGGAACTGCCTTTCCTCGCCGCTGTCGAAACGGACGGTGACGATCTGGTCACCATCCTCATCGGCCAAGGCCGTCACCCGGCCCGTGCCGAAATCGGGGTGGCGCACGCGCATATTGAGCACGTAGCGCGGCGCAGGGCCACGAGCCGGGCTGCGCGGCAAGCTGTGGGCGTCGGCATAGGCGCGGTCCACCCAGAGTTCCGCCCAGGTCTGGAGATCGCGACTGCTGTGGAGGCGGGCGCGGATGTCATCGAAGCGAGCGCGTGCCTCTCGTAGCTGCTCGAGGAGCCGGAGCTTGTCCCGTTCCTCGGTGCTCGACTTGGCCACCTGGCGCATCGCCCAGGCGAGAGTGGCCTGCATGGATCGCAGAACCTCCTGTGGCTCGGAATAGACGTCGAAGGAGAGCAAGCGGACGCCCTGAGCTTGGCAGAGCCGTTCTCGTTCTCTGTCTCGCTCCAGTTGCTGCTGGCGCTCAAACTCATCTGGTCCCAGGCGCTGGTTCCGGCCACGCAAGCCTTCCAGGCGGACAGCGACTTTGATCTCGGGGTAATAGTAGTTGAGCTTCAGCGGCCGGCCCGTCTGGGTGCTTACCAGCCAGTCCGGTGTGACATCACGCTCAACCGCGAAGCCATCAAAGACGCGGGCAATCACTTCCCGCCAGGCGTACTGTTCGTTATCCATCCGCAGTCCTCTATCGGGGCTCGACTGGAGCCGGCAACGGCTGTGATGCAAGAGGCCCGGGCATGGGGCTTGGTCCAGGCCTGGTGCGGCTGCCGCGGGCCCTGCCGCCCAGTCCGGCTGACGGCAGCGGTTGTAGCCGGTCAAGCCCAAAGTGGCCCCGTGCATCGCCAGGCCGACACGACTTCGAATGTCCAGTGACTTGACGCCTAGCTTACCAGCATGACCTTCCCCGGACAAGGGCGCCCCTGGTAACTAGCGAGGCGCTGATCCGCCAGCATGCTCACGTTGAGCTATGCATATCCTGGCGCGCCATGCGGCCATATGCTAACATCGCGTGCGGCCGCTGTAGGGGACGCTCTCTCCAAGGGCTATTGTCAGTCCTGGATGATGAGCGGCAGCACGAACGTGGCGATGCCAGGCAAGCGCAACCAGCCGTAAGGCGGAAGGAGAGTTCAGTTGGAAACCAGGTTGATGGGCAAGGGCATCGAAGTCATCATCGCGCCGGATAGGCCTACGGTCATCATCGGTGAGCGCATCAACCCGACCGGCAAGAAACGGTTGGCTGCTTCGCTCATTGCTGGCGATATGGCGCTTGTCCGCCGCTACGCTAAGGAGCAGGTGGAGGCCGGGGCGGACGTGATTGATGTGAACGTCGGTGCCGCTGGTGCCGATGAGGTCGTTTTGTTGCCCGAGGCAGTTCAGGCTGTCGCCGAAGTTGTGGACGTGCCGATCAGTGTGGACTCCGCCAGGCCGAAGGCACTGGAGGCCGCCCTCAAGCTCGCTCCCGGCCGCCCTCTCGTCAACTCAGTAAACGGCGAAGAGGCGTCTCTGAAAGAGATTCTGCCCCTTGTGAAGGAGTTCAACGCCGCGGCCGTGGCCCTGGCAATGGACGACGCTGGCATCCCGCCCACGGCCGAGGGGCGCCTGGCAGTGGCGGTCAAAATCGCGCAGGCTGCCGAGGCACTGGGGATAAAGCCTGAGGATCTTCTGGTAGATTGCCTGGCTCTCACCTGTTCATCGGACCAGACGGCGCCATCGGTTACCCTGGCCGCCATGCGCCTGGTGCGCCGCGAACTCGGCGTCAACCTCACATTGGGTGCCAGTAACATATCGTTCGGCATGCCGGATCGCGAGCTCTTGAACGGAGTATTCATTGGCCTGGCGATCGAAGCGGGGTTGAACGCCCCGATCGTGGATGCCGCCAAGGTTCGTCCCTACGTGTTAGCGGCAGACCTGCTGCTCGGTAAGGATGAGTGGGGAATGCGTTACATCACCGCCTATCGCCAGCGCCAGGCAGCAGCGCAGCAGGAACAGAAGTAGATGCAGACCAGAATGGTACAGGTGGACTTCGAGCCGATCGGGCGGCGTATCTCCTGCGCCGCCGGCACTGATCTGCTTACCGCGGCTCGCCAGGCGGGTATTAGCCTGATCGCTATCTGTGGTGGTAAGGGCACTTGCGGCCGCGACCGGGTGAAGGTGCTTGAGGGTGAGGTCTCACCCCTTTCCGATACGGAGCGCCGAGCGCTGCATGCACAGGCAGATGAGGGCATGCGCCTTGCCTGCCAGACTCTGGTGTACAGCGACGCCAAGGTGCACGTTCCGGCCAGTTCGCTCACGGCGAAGCAGCGCACTCAGGTCGAGGGCGAGTCCGTGGCTTTCGCTCTCGACCCGATCACGCGGGCGGTCGAGATCGCCCTCAGCGATCCCTCGCTCACTGACCTGCGCTCGGATGCCCTGCGCTTGCGGGACCACTTGCGCGAACGGTCGGGCATAGAGGCTACCTACGACTTCCAGATCCTGCGGCAGCTGTCGGACAGGCTGCGCAGCGAGAGTTGGCACCTCCGTGCTGCCGTTCACGACGAGGAAGTAGTGGCCCTGCGGGAGAAAAGCAGGCCTATCCTGGGCCTCGCTGTTGACCTTGGGACGACCAAGGTGGCTGGCTACCTGGTGAACCTGGAGAACGGCCGCACGTTGGCGTCCGAAGGGGTCATGAACCCGCAGATATCGTATGGCGAAGACGTCATGGCGCGCATCGCCTATGCACTGGAAGGGCCGGAGCAGGCGGACACCATCCGCGACGCCGCGGTTGGTGGCATTGCCGACCTGGCTCGATCTTTGTGCGAGACGGCTGGCTACGAGACAAGCGACATTTGTGATGCCGTGGTTGTGGGCAACACTGCCATGCATCACCTGCTCCTCGGCTTGCCGGTACGGCAGCTGGGCAACGCTCCCTACCTGGCGGCCGTCAGCGATGCGATGGACGTCAAGGCGAGGGATGTCGGCCTGCCTTTGGCAGAAGGCGCCTATGTGCACCTGCTACCGAACATCGCCGGTTTTGTCGGCGCCGATCACGTCGCCATGATCCTGGCTACCGGCCTGTACCAGGCCAAAGAGACGACGCTCGCTCTGGACATTGGCACCAACACGGAAATCGCTCTCTACCACAAGGGTCGTCTGGTAAGCTGCTCCTGTGCCTCAGGCCCGGCGTTCGAGGGCGCTCACATCTCCCACGGCATGCGCGCTGCAGAGGGTGCGGTCGAACGAGTGCGCATAAACGATGGCCAGGTGGAATACCAAACGATCAATGACGCTCCCGCCGTTGGCATCTGCGGCTCGGGCATCCTTGACGCTGTGGCCCAGCTGTACGCAGCCGGTGTGATTGACATAAAGGGGGGCATGCACAACGGCCACCCGCGTGTGCGTGAGACGGATACGGGGCGAGAGTTCGTGCTCGTGCCGGCCCAGGAATCGGCAACGGGGGAGGCCATCGTCGTCAGTCGCAACGATGTCGGCCAGATTCAGTTGGCCAAAGCCGCCATCCGCGCCGGGATCAACGTCCTCCTCGATGAGGTCGGAATCACGGCGGCTGAGATCGAGCGGTTCATAGTGGCCGGTGCCTTCGGCACCTATATAGATGTGCAGAGCGCCATGGACATTGCCATGTTCCCCGTGCTGCCACTGGAGCGTTTCGAGCAGGTCGGCAACGCCGCTGGGGCGGGCGCGCGCATGGCCCTGCTATCCAGAGCGGCGAGGGCGAGGGCGGTCGAGATTGCAAACGCGGCGCAATACATCGAACTCACGAACGACCCGCGCTTTGTGGAGCAGTACACGCTTTCGATGTTCCTCACCGACATGGTGTGAATGGCTTGAGTGACGGGCCAGCAGCAGGATCACGGAGACTCGCCGATGCGCGCCTGGCCGTGGCGCTGGCCGTTGCCTTGTTCGTCGTCTATGTTGCAGTACCGCCGTACGATTTCGTGGCTAAGGTCAACCTCATTGGCTACGGAATCTGCAGCCAGGACCCAAACCATTCGTTCTTCGTGGGAGGCACGCAGTTGCCTCTCTGCGCCCGCTGTACGGGCACCTATCTCGGCGGGCTGACCAGCCTGCTGTTCCTGCTGGCGCGCCGACAGCGGCGAAACTCGGGAATGCCGACCCCAGTTGCGTTGAGTGTGTTCGTCTTCGGTTTCGTCTTCTTCGCAGTTGACGGCATCAACTCCTATGCTGGCCTGATCGCCTGGCTGCCACGCTTCTACACGCCCGATAACCGCCTGCGGCTCATCAGCGGCTTGTTGTGCGGCGCCGCGATGATGGGAGTGCTGGTGCCGCTCTTCAACTACACGGTCTGGCGCACTGCCAGCAGCGCCGCCATTCTGGACGGCCGGGGCCTGCTTGCGATGCTTGCCGGCCTGGGCCTGGTCTATGTGGCCGTGACCAGGGCTGAGGGCTGGATGTACTATCCCCTGGCACTACTGAGCGTTCTGGGCGTCGTGCTCGTGCTGATGACCGTCAATGGCCTCTTGGCCTTGCTCCTTCTGCGTCGGGAGCGGCGTGCTGAAGGCTGGGGCGACGCTGCATTTGTGCTTGGTGCCGGTTTGCTGCTCACTGCGGCGGAGTTGGGGGGCATGAGCAGCCTGAGGTACATACTGGAGCGCTCCGCCGGTCTGCGGCCTCGTTGAAAGCCGGCCGCGCAGTCCCAGCCCCTCATGGAGGGCGTCCAGTTCAGATTCACCACCGGGAGGAGGAGTATGCCATCACTGACCACGGCACGCCATACGCTTAAGAACGGGCTGACCGTGATTCTCCGCGAGGTACACACGGCGCCAGTTGTCTCCTCATGGCTCTGGTACAAGGTTGGCAGCCGTAACGAATCTACCGGCATGACCGGCGCGGCGCATTTCGTCGAGCACATGATGTTCAAGGGCACACCCTCGTACCCCAAAGGACAGGCCGACAAGCTGATCGCGCGCAACGGCGGCATGTTCAACGCTTTCACGAGCGCCGACTACACCTGCTACTTCGAGACGCTGCCTGCGGACAAACTCGACCTTGGTTTGAGCATCGAGGCTGACCGCATGGCCAACTCCATCTTCGACCCGCAGGAGTTTGAGGCCGAGCGCACGGTGATCATTTCCGAACGGGAAGGCCTGGAGAACGAACCCGAGTTCTTGCTGATGGAGGAACTCGGTGCAGCTGCTTTCAAGGTGCACCCCTACCATCATGAGACTATCGGCTGGAAGAGCGATATCCAGTCGCTCACGCGCGATCAGCTTTACAGGCTGTATCGCACCTACTACGCGCCGAACAACGCTGTGCTCGTCCTTGTCGGCGACTTCGAGAGCGACAAAGCCCTGGAGCGGATCACGGAGCTGTTCGGTCACATCCCGTCATCGGGCGAGGTGCCGCCCGTGCATGCGGTCGAGCCGGTGCAGAAGGGCGAGCGGCGGGTGAAAGTGCGACAGGCCGGCCCGACCTCCTACGTTCAGGTGGCCTATCACGTCCCTGAGGGGACTCATCAGGATGCGGCCGCGCTCATGGTGCTGGACGCTATCTTCTCGGGAGCGAAGCCGATGAGCCTGTCACGGCCGTCGGCTGGCAATCGCAGCGCCCGCCTTTATCGGGCCCTGGTGGAGACTGAGCTGGCGACGGACGCCACTTCGAGCTACGGCCTTACGATTGACCCGGGGCTGTTTCGCTTTGAGATCACGGCTCGCCCGGAGCGCACGGCGGCCGAGGTAGAGGCGGCGCTGTTCGCCGAAGTTGATCGTCTGGTGAGAGACGGCGTTACTGAGGCGGAGCTCGCCAAGGCCCGCAAGCAGACACGTGCTCAGCTTGCCTTTGCGCTCGAGAGCGTCGCCAACCAGGCCTACTGGCTCGGCTATTTCGAGGTGCTGGGTGGCTACGAGCGCTTCGACAGCTTCGCCGATGATCTGGCTGCAGTGACGCCCGAGCAGGTGCAGGCGGTAGCACGTGCTTACCTTCACGAAGACAACCGTACTGTAGGCACATTCCTGCCCACGGCTGGCTCGACGCCAGGCCAGAGCCCAGCTGGGGCGCCCTTCGCCGGCTTGCAGCGACACATTTGGCCGCTGCCGGTCTTCTACCGGGACCCAGCGGGGGCCGGTGCAGGCATCCGGCCTGAGACCGTCCTGCGCGAAGTCCTGCCGAATGGGGTTACGGTGCTCGCTTATCGCAACGCCAGCGCTCCATCGTTGGTCGTGGCTGGAGATGTGAAGGCTGGGGCTGTTCTCGACCCAGAAGGGCTCTGGGGCCTCGCCGCCTTTACGGGCGAGATGCTGGAGAGGGGGACTGCCAGGCGCACTTTCCAGCAGCTGAACGAGGAATTGGACTCGGTAGGGGCTTCCATTCGGGTGGGGGCAGGAGGCCACACCGCTGGCTTCGTCGGCAAGGCACTGACTGAGGACGCCGACCTGCTGATGGATATAGTCAGCGACGTGCTGTTGGCCCCGTCTTTTCCCGAAGACGAGATGCGCAAACTGCGTGGGGAAGTGCTAGCCGACCTGCGCGAGATGGAAGACGACACCGGGCACGTCGCCTCGCGCCTCTTCCGTGAACTCCTCTATCCACCCAGCCATCCGTACCATTATCGGACAACGGGCTATACGGCCTCAGTCGAGAGCCTGACGCGCGGCCACATCGAGGCGTTCTACCGGCGCTACTACGACCCACGCAATCTGACGGTGGTGGTCGTCGGTGACATGGAGCCGAGCGCGGCTGTGGACATGATACGGCGGTATTTCGGTGACTGGAAGCCATCTGGAGAAGTGGTGGAGTGGCGGCTGCCACCGGTGTCCAGGCCGGAGGCAGCGCGTCGCAGCGCCGTAGCGATGGCGGACAAGGCCCAGGCTGACCTGGTCTGGGGCTTCGTCGGCCTGGAGCGTTCCAATCCTGACTATTACGCCGCTCATCTCACCGACCTGATTTGGGGGCAACTGGGCATGTTCGGCCGGCTGGGCGAGTATGTGCGCGACGAACTGGGCCTGGCCTATTACGTCTATAGTCGCCTGGACGCGGGCTTCGGCCCGGGTCCGTGGTCGGTGCGGGCCGGCGTCAATCCTGTGAACATAGACCGCTGCCTGGAGGCGATCGCGACCGTTTCGCGCCGTTTGCTCAGAGAGCCGGTGTCGGAGCAAGAGCTGGGCGACGCCAAGAGTTTCCTGGTCGGTTCCATGCCGCTGCGGCTAGAGACGAATGAAGGACTGGCGGCCACCATAATAAGCATTGAGAGTTTCGGTCTCGGCCTTGACTATGTTCAGCGCTACCCGCAGATCATCGCCGCCGTGCAGGCCGATGACATGCTCGATGTCGCCCGCCGTTACATTGACCCGGAGCACGCCGTGTTGGCCATCGCCGGGCCGGATTCTAGCCAGGGCGCCGGCGGCAGTGTTGCCAGGGCGATGCGGCGGTGAGGCTCGCTCGGTGCGCCCCGCTGCCAGCGAGGGCTGCGCAACCTTGAGCCACTGCTTTCTTGACAGTGGCTGGCGGCTATGGTAGGTTTAGCTTCACGCGCTCGGAGACGTGGTGCAGCGGCCTAGCACACTGGCCTGTCAAGCCTGAGATCGCGGGTTCGAATCCCGTCGTCTCCGCCAGCAACAAGGGAGCCCGGCCAACACCGGGCTCCCTTGTGTTATGCTGCGGCATGAATGGCAGCGCTCACGCTGGCCTGCCGGCTAGGCTCAGTCCGAATGCGGGAAGATTGCCTCCAGGCCCTCACTGCGCCGCTTCAGTTCCTGCTCCTCGGCCGCAGTCAACGGCGCCAGGCTGCCGGCTGCGTCGCAGGCCCACCAGAGTAGTTCGGCGTGGCTGGGGCTAACGGCAGCCGTGACTGGCTTGGAGAGCGTGAAACGCAGAGCGAGTGCCGCTTCCTCCTTGCTCTCGACCGGGCAGTACCAGCACTTCGGCCAGGCCCGGGGCTCGCCTTCGCGCCAGGCCCGCTTCGCCAGGGCCTTGAGGGCCAGGATCCCCATCCCCTTGTCATGTGCCCGCTCCACGACCTTGGGCCCAAAGCCAGTCTGGAACCAGCAAGTCCAGTTGATAGGGAAGAGGATAGTGTCGAAACTGAAGCGGTCCATCAAAGCGAGCGCTGCTTCCTCCGAGTGGGCTGAGAATCCGAGGAACCGCGTCTGTCCCTTGTCGCGAGCCTCGAGAAGAGCCTCAATGGCGCCACCAGGAGCGAAGATCTGCTCCACCTCTGCCATGGTGGTGACGCCGTGTAGCTGGTACAGGTCGAAGTGATCCGTGCGCAGCAACTCAAGCGACTGCTTGAGTTCGGCCTGCGCGCCGGCCCGCGAACGCTCGCCCGTCTTGCAGGCGAGAAACACGTCCTTGCGGTACGGCTCCAGGGCAGGACCAAGGCGCTCCTGGGCGTTGCCGTAACTGGGTGCGACGTCGAAGTAGTTGACGCCGCGACGGACGGCTTCCGCAACGAGTTGGCTCGCCTCCTCCGGTGTTGTGTCCTTGACAACGATGCCACCGAACCCGACAACCGACAGCCGACGACCAGTCTGCCCCAATACGCGCGTTTCCATAGCTACAGCCTCCAATGATATCGGCCCCGAAAACCTGCGGCCAAGGTTCATGATGCCCGGCAATGCAGCAGCAGTCAAGTCGGCGTTCGTACGGCCGCATGCGCTTGGCGGGCGTGATCAGCCCGCGGTAGGTCTGGCGGTCGTGTGGGCCGCGAGCCCTGGCGCCACGCCGCCAGACGCGGTTGCCGGCGAGCCGAGCCGGCGCTACAGTAGCAGGCACTGACTGCCAAGGAGTGGTGCCTTGTTGTCTATCGAGCAGCGCATTGGCATCTCGACACACTTTCTGCCCGCTACCCATGGAGAGAGCATTCATGATGCCATCCGCATGGTAGCGGAGGCGGGCTTCGCCGGCTTTGAGATTGTGCCCAGCCTCGACCAGGCCCAGATCGGCTACCCGGCAAACATCGCCAACGTCGGCATTGATCTGTTCGAAGCTCAGCCCGAGGACATCGCCCAACTCAAGCGGTCTCTCGGAGCGTTCCGTTGGGTAACCGTACACGCGCCGCACATCGGCTGGAACCAGGCCAGCGTCAACCGGCATCTTCGCCGCCTTACATGGGAGTACTACGACCGCTGCCTGGAGTTCGCCGCCGAGATCGGTGCCGTCGCGCTCAGCTATCACCTGGGCGGCCCGACGCCCGGCTACATCCGCCCGGAGAGCGATCGGCTGGAGTTGAACCTCGCCTATGCCGAGCACATTCTGCCGCTAGCCAGGCAGGCTGGCATTCCGGTTGGCTACGAGGCTGGCAGGCTGGACGAACTGAAGTGGGTAGCGGACCGCCTTCCCGGTTGGGGGATCAACCTGGACATCGGCCACGCCTATATGTACGCGCACACAGATGAGCGCTTCCTCGCCTACATAGACGAGTTCGCCGGCAGCGAGGCGAGAGCGAACCGTATTGTCGAGATACACCACAATGGCGTCAACCATTACTGGGGCCAGTACATGGAGCACCAGCCGCCACACATGAACAACACCATTGACTTCCAGGGAGTGTACGAACGGCTGCGCGACAGCAGCTATGCAGGCCCGATCGTGTGCGAGATACAGGGCAATGACATTGCCCAAGTGATCCGTCACTGCCAGGAATCGAAGGACATGATCGCAGGCATCTGGCGTGGCACGCTCAGGATGCGGGAGCGCTGGTATCTACCTGCCTGAGGATCAGGCCTTGTGTGAGCGCTCCAACATCTCAGCGGCGCTGCGTAGTGTCCCCGGTGTTATGCCGCCTAGCATCGCCGCCAGTTCCTCCAGGCGCTGCTCCTGCGTAAGGCTCTGGACCACAGTGCGGGTGCGGTCAGCGACGACCTCCTTGCCGACTCTGAGATGCTCGTCGGCATAGGCAGCCAGTTGCGGCAGATGGGTGACACAGAGGACTTGATGGTGCTTGGCAAGGCTGGCCAGTTTTTCACCAATGACATTGCCTATACGCCCGCCGATGCCGGTGTCAATCTCATCAAAGATCAGGGTAGGGGTATCATCGGCAGTAGAAAGCACGGTCTTGATGGCGAGCATCAGGCGAGAGTTCTCACCGCCGCTCGCGATTCGGGCCAGGGGCCGCATCGGCTCACCGACGTTCGGGGCGAGCATGAATTCGACATGATCAACACCGGTGCGGTCGAAAGCCAGCCTGCGGCCATTGACTGGGAGGCCGTCCTCAGCCTCGCGCTGGCTGAAGGCAACCTCGAAGCGGGCTCGCTCCATCGCCAGGTCGGCCAATTGCGCTTCCACCTCGGCGGCCAACCTGACGGCGGCCTGACGGCGCAGGTCTGAGAGTTGGCTGGCCAGGCGCGCCGCCTGCTCCAGCAGTTCGGCCTGGCGCTCTTCCAGTTCGGCCAGTCGCTCCTCGCCACCACTCAGCTTTGCCAGTTCGGCGGCAGCCCTCTCGCCATAGGCCTTGATCTCGGCGATGGTGGCGCCGTACTTGCGCTTCAGGCTGGCGATGAGCGCCAGGCGCTCCTCCACTTGTTCGAGCCGGCGCGGGTTGTACTCGATCGAGTCCCTATACTGACGCAAGGAGTGGGCCAGATCCTCTAGCTCGGCTGCCAGCGCCTCTGCCTGCTCTCGCGTTCGCCTCAGGCTAGGGTCTATGCGCTCCAGTTCGGTGAGGAACTGGAGGGACTGGCCGAGCAGGTCCGCCGCTGCCGGCGTCTCTCCCTCGGCGGCGTAGATGGCTTGGTAAGCGGAGCTCGTCAGTTCGATCA
>Ga0078972_1010858_pt1 | contig 16669 bp, 11 predicted proteins | sample YelNatPaOPGAMG01_FD_67568 | JGI IMG/M metagenome (GOLD analysis project Ga0078972, IMG submission 67568) | Hot spring thermophilic microbial communities from Obsidian Pool, Yellowstone National Park, USA - OP-RAMG-01 (SPADES assembly) (version 2) | ecosystem: Environmental > Aquatic > Thermal...
AATTCAGCTCCAAAGAAATTTGCTACTTGGAATTTAGCTCTAGAGAAATTTGCTACTTGGAATTCAGCCCAAGAGAAGCTTGCTTTTTGGAATTCAGCTCTAATGAAGTATGCCTCTTGATGGAATTCAGCTCCAGAAAAGTCTGCTTTTTGGAATTCAGCTCCAGAAAAGTCTGCTTTTTGGAATTTAGCTCCAGAAAAGTCTGCTTTTTGGAATTTAGCTCTAAAGAAGTTTGCTCTTTGGAATTCAGCTCCAGAGAAGTCTGCTCTTTGATGAAATTTGCATAAGGGCATTTCTAGCCTTTCAAATTTCCGTTTTGATAATTCTACGGTAGGAAGACGTATTCCTATAAAAAATCTTTCTCCTTCCTTAAGCTCATCATAAAATTTTGATAAAACTTCGTTTGGCTTTATGCTCCATGCTTTTGGATCATGAAGCAAGCAAAAACCATCTTCTGTTTCAGCATCCCTTTGACAATCGATTTTATCGCCATAATCACAAATAATTAAATCAATCACATGTTTTTCTACATCCTTTTCTATTTGGTGAATATTCTCTATATTATACTTACACTTTTTACTCAAAGAAACCAATCCCTTCATAAACCATATTTCTTAAATAAGATTTTGCTATTATTCTTCCAATAAATTTTATCTATAAACCTTTAATTGGTAAACCAAGCATCCGTTAAGCCTTAAATTTGTTAATGGGCTATTGCATTCAGACTCAAATTTAAATATATTAAAAGAGAGACTCAAATAGATTTCCACAAAATCACGATGTAGAGCAATACAATTTTTTATTACCGCTTTGTGGGAAAACATAAAGAGTGGGTCCATAAAAATATCGGAAAATAAAATAATATAGGATGCCTAAAAAAGAAGTTACCCAAAGGAAGCGAATGTGCAGGGTAACTAAACCATTCATAGTAAGCCCATAGATTTACACAACCTTTAATAAGCATAATGACATAGAGCATTACTTTAAAATCTAAGGATTCACTTAATTTTTCAATTGCATATGGGCCGTTTTAATAACTCTAAAATAGACATCGAAGTATGAAGAGAGTGGCGAGTTAGCCTGATAAAACTTAAAGGATTTGGAAAACGGGACTCGCACCTAATTGAGTGTAGATACCAGCGGGCCCGCTTCTAATTAACTGAAGCCTATAAGCCTATAATAAAAGCCCTTTTATACCTTTAAAAACTTCATTCTTTGATTTCTGAAAAAGTCAAATGAAGAATAAAAAATCGATCTGAAATTTAGGCGGGGAACTCCCTTTATAGGGGCTATACAGCTTTTTCAATTAAACCTTAATTATTTCTACGCAATGTTTTTCGACTATTTGAGTTGGTTACCTTAGATAATATTTTACTTAGGTGCTACTCCAAATTTTATTTTTGCTATCTCCTCTAGTTTTTTCATTTCATTCTTTTTAAAGCCAACATATATTCCATTAAGTTTTCCTCCAACCCAAGCTCCTGTTTTTTCATTTGGTTGCAATACATAAGTTAAAATTTCGCTGTAAACTCTAATAGCATTTAATGTTTCTCCTTTATTATGAAGCTTTATTTCTATTCCCTTGTTTATTCCTTTAACAGGCAGAAACATGCCGGTTTTTGGTTTAATAAAACTTTCTAAAGCTTTATGTTCTATATCAAGATGCGTAACTTTAGCAAATGCATAACCTTTTAAATGAATGTAAACTTCGCTGCTTATTTCTTCTTCTTTCCATCCTGAAACTATAGTGACTTTTGCATTTATCTTTAACTTGCCTAAAGCTGGTCCAGTCATTTAAATAAAACTCAACAATTATCGCATTTAAAGCTTTTTACGGCATTATTAAATAAAGTTTAAAAAATAATGGTTAATTGAGTTTAATCGTTTAACAAATTTTTATAAAACATAAAGGTTAAAAAATAAAATGGATTAAGCTGTTTTATCGAGCAATTTCCTTGACAATTTTTCCATCTGAAGATACGATTTGAATTGTTAATGGCATTTGACCAATAGCATGTGTTGAGCAGGATAAGCAAGGGTCAAAGCATCTTATAGCAGCTTCCATACGATTCAATACTCCTTCATTAACTTTAAAGTTTTTAATGTTTTTAACCGCTACTTCTTTAATGGATAGATTCATTCCCATATTGTTAAAAACTGTTGCGACTATAAGATTTACTTTAGTTATAACACCCTTCGCATTCACCCAATAATGATGAATAAGCGTTCCTCGTGGAGCTTCTATAACGCCAATTCCTTCAAAATTCTTAACTTCAATCGAGTTAATCCATATATCTTTTGAGCAAATTTCATCATCTTCCAAAAGTTTTTTAACCATTTCAGCTGCATAAAGAATTTCGATAGCTCTTGCATAATGATAATATATAATGTCATTAACTACATCATTTTCGCCAAGTTTTCGAAATTCTTTAAATTCTTCCTCAGCTAAGGGTGTTGAAATCTTATCTGCAACATTAAGCCTCGCAAGAGGTCCAACTCTTAATGAACCATCAGGAAAACCTGCTTTTTTATAATATGGAAATTTTAAATAAGACCAATCTTCAACCCTCTCACCTATAATAGATAAGTAATTAATTGGGTTAAGCTTTTCCTCAACAACATCGCCCTTTTGATTCTTTACCCTAATATTACCATCATAAAGTTCTAACTCGTTATTTTTATTTACTAAACCCATAAAGTAGGTCGGGATAGGAAGTTTATCTTCTTGATTTAAGCATAAAGATTTAACAATTTCAAGGCAAGATGTTATATCGTTGATTTTTTCATTTATCTGTTTTCTTAAATTTTCTCGATCCTCGATTTTAAGCGCTTTGCTAACTCCGCCAGGTATAGCATATTTTGGATGAACTCTTCTTCCAGCTAAAGTTTCAATTATAGTTTGACCGAATTTTCTAAGTTCAATTCCCTTTTTTGCTAATTCAGGTTTTTTTTCAAGCAACCCAACTATATTTCTCTTTTCAATATCATAATCATACCCAAGAATTAAATCTGGAATTGAAAGATAAAATAGGCTTAAAGCATGCGATTGAATTATTTGACCCATGTGAAGCAGTAAACGTAATTTTTTTGCAGACTCAGGAATTTCTACACCTAAAATTGCATCTACAGCCTTTGCTGATGCTAAATGATGGCTTACAGGACATATACCGCAAATTCTAGAGGTTATTACAGGCATTTCCCACATTAATCTACCTTCACAAAACTTTTCGAATCCTCTTAATTGAGTGACAATAAATTTCGCATCAACAACATTTCCATTTTCATTTAACGTAACAACTATTTTTCCATGCCCCTCAATTCTAGTCACAGGGACTTCTATTTCATTTTCAATTACTTTTTTTTCCATTTAAACCACCCCTATTTTTATTCAAAACTTGCCATTTCGCTAGGTAAAATAGGTATTCTTCCAGCCAGCAATTCTTTAAGAGCATAAAGTATTACTTTAGCATTTGGAGGACAACCTGGAATATAACAATCAATATTAACTACAGCATTAGCAGGCTTAACTTTTTCTAAAAGAGGAGGAATAAACTTAGATTGAGGAATTTTCCCTTTTTCAGTGCTTTCGCTTTCAATAAAAACTCTAGATAAAACTTCTTCTTTTTCAAAAAGGTTGCGGTAAGAAGTTATTCCTCCAAAGCATGCGCAATCTCCAATTGCAACTAAAATTTTGCAGTTTTCCCGCATTTTCTTTAAGTTTTCCTCATCTTCTCTTGTTGCTACAGCTCCTTCCACAATTCCTATATCTGCTTGAGGAAAATCTTTTACATCAACTATGGGTGTTGATTTCACAATTTTTACATCCTTAAGTACTTCAATCAATTGCTCATCTATATCTAATAGGGACATGTGACATCCAGAACAGCCACCTAACCATATAGTTGAGATTTTCTTCATTTTTCAACCCTCTTACTTCCAATTTTAGTTTTAGGTTTAGAAGGAATACTTTCAGTTAACCTTTCTGAAAGTTTAATAATAAACGATTTTTCATCCATAACTTCACATGGTTTTTCCAAGGTTTTAATTAGTTTTTCATCTCTTTCAAGCCATGTGGTTGCTGGAACAATAACATCCGCCTTTGAAGTTATTTGCGAGTAATAGGCGCTTTGAACTATTAGGAAACGCGATTTTATAGGCTTTGTTAAACTAAAGGAAGCATCATCTCCAAGAATTAAATATGCAAGTTCCAACTTGTCAGGGTTATAGAATCCCATACTATTTGCAATTTTTAAGCGTTCTTCATTCATGCTGTTTAAATATGGCCCTAAAGGAATTGCATTAAATTTAGCATGTTTTTTAGCAGTTTCATATATTAAATTTACAATTTTTACTCCACCTGATTTAACTAAGTTTTCACCATAAACAATTATGCAACGATTAGCCTTTTTAATTAAATCGATTGCCAACCGCACCTTTTCTGTTTTTTCATAAATGGTTTTTGCCATAGGCTCTTTTTCATAACCGTTAACTACATTTAATAGTATTTCAAGCAGAGGGCTTTCAGCTAGAAAACTAGGTTTAAGCCATACATCTGCCATATTTGCAAAGGAGTTTTCAATAGAATTGATGAGAATTAATTTAGCGTTGTTAGAGCGGATTGCTTTTCTAATTAATGAATGAATTGGATTTTGAACTTTAAAGTCAATCCCAACAATTAATAAGCAATCAGCTTTTTGAATATCTTCAAGCGTGCATTCTACACTTTTAAGGGATTCCCTTAAGCTTTGGGAAATGACTCTGCACCAGTAACCATCTGTTAAATCTATGTAAGGTGAATTTAAAGTTTCGATTGCAAATTTTCTAAAAGTTTCAATAACATTATTAGGATAAAACCCTGAAATTAAACATAAAACGCTTTTTTTATCCTTTAAAGAGTTGATTTTCTCTGCAATTGATTCTAACGCTTCCTCTATAGAGCATTTTTCAAGTTTTCCATTTTTCTTAATCATAGGATTTAAGATTCTAATGTTATTTCGATATAATATATCAAAGCGTCCAATTCTACATAATTGAACTTTATGGTTCTTTAAATCAACGCCTTCAATCCTTACTATTTTACCATCTTTAATGAAAAGTGTGATGGGGCAACCTATGCTGCATTGCTGGCAAAATGTAATAATTTTTAGACATTCATTAACATTAAACTTATAAGATGAAGCTTTATCAAATATAGCTCCTGTAGGACATACTTGCATGCATAATCCGCATTCAATACAGATGGATTTATCAATGGGTTCTTTAAAATCTGCTGCAACAACAGTTCTATTTCCTCTTTCAGAAAAATCTAAAACATGTAATCCCACTATTTCATCGCATGCTCTTATGCATCTACTACAAAGAATGCAACGGTTATGGTCTATAGCAAAATATTTACCGCTAGAATCTAAAGGCAACTTTGGGTTAATCATTGGTAATGAAAGATTATATAATTGAAATCTATATGCTAGTTCTTGCAATTCACAATTGCCGCTTTTTTCGCAAAACATACAATAATGATTTTTTTCAGCAAATAAAAGTTCAATTATTCTTTTGCGATATTTCTTAAGTGTTTCAGTATTGGTTCTAACGATTAATCCATCTTTAGCCGGATATGTGCAAGCTGTATGCAATTTTTTTTCTCCTTCAATTTCAACTACACAAAGGCGACATCCACCATAAGGTGTTAAACCTTCTAAATAACATAAGGTTGGAATGTAAATACCATTTGCCTTGCATACATCAAGAATTGTATCCCCTTCTTTTCCTTTAACTTCTTTTCCATCAATTTTCAAAGTTATTTCTTTCATTTTTTAATTTTCCTCCACAAAATTTTATTCTACCTCGAGGTCGCATCTTAAACATCTTTTAGCCTCTTTTCTAGCATCTTCAAAAGTGTAATTTTTAATTGTTTCATTAAAACTTTTTATAGCTTCAATTAAAGGTAGTTTTGATGGTTCAACTCTAGGTTTTTCAGTAATTTCCTCATCTGATAGAGGGGTAGAAGGTATTTTAATAGTTTCAAATTGTTCAATTTTTTCTTCCTTACCCTCAAGAAACTTTTTAATGGATGCTGCAGCTTTTATACCTGCTGCTATCGCTTCTATAACTGTGGCTGGTCCGGTTACGATGTCGCCACCAGCGAATACTCCTACGCGGCTAGTCATCATTGTTTGAGGATCTATTAAAACCCAGCCTTCTTTTGTTAACTTTAAGTTTTGTTTTTGTAGAAACGATGTGTCTGATGCTTGGCCTACAGCTTCAATAACGTTATCCACTTCAAATATGAATTCAGAACCCGAAATGGGATAGGCTATTTTTCTTGCAGATTTATCGAATTCTCCCAAGCTCATACGAATCAATTTAATAGCTTTTACTTTTCCATCTTTCCCAATTATTTCAGTAGGGGCTGTTAAGCAATGGATTTTTACTCCCTCTTTTTCTGCAGCTTCTACTTCTTCTTCAATTGCTGGCATATCTTTTTTCTCACGCCTATAAAACAGATGAACTTCTGCGCCTTTTCTAAGGGCTACTCTTGCTGAATCTATGGCTGCATTTCCACCGCCTATTATAGCAACTCTTTTTCCTAACATAACCTTCTCATTGGAATTTATTTTTTTAAGAAATTCAAGAGCATCATAAACTCCTTGTAAATTTTCTCCAGGTAAATTAAGTTTTATACCTTTAGAGGCTCCTATACCAATAAAAACCGCTTTGAAACCTTCTGAAAATAATTTATCTATGCTTTCTATTCGAGAATTAAGCTTTATTTTAACACCAAGTTTTTCTATTTCTTGAATTTCCTTTTGAAGAATTTTTTTAGGTAAACGATACTCTGGAATACCCCATTTTAATATCCCACCAGCAGCATTTGAAGCTTCAAACACCGCCACGTCATATCCATAAATTGATAAATAGTAAGCGCAACTTAATCCAGCAGGTCCTGCACCTATAATAGCTATTTTTTCAGATTTTTTTCTTAAAACAGGAATGTTATAGGTTAAACCTTTTTCCATAGCCCAATCAGTTACAAATCTTTTTAAATGTTTTATAGCTATAGCTTCATCTATTTGGTTGCGTCGACACTTCTTTTCGCAAGGAGCATGACAAACTCTTCCGCAAACTGAAGGAAACGGTAAACGTTGCTTTATTAATTTATAAGCATCTTCAATTCTTCCTTCTTTTATTAAGGAAATATAACCTGGTATATTAAGACCTACTGGACATGTATGTTGACAGGGAGATTTAAATAAGGCTTGGCAAACTGCAGCAGGGCATCTTTTCTCTTTTATATGGGCTTCATACTCGCTTCTAAAGTAACGTAAAGTTGTTAAAACTGGATTTGGTGCTGTTTGACCAAGACCGCAAAGCGAAGTTGCCTTAACCATTATCGCTAATTCTTCTAAACGATTTAAATCTTCCATAGTTCCTTCTCCACGTCGAATTTTATCTAGCAGTTCAAGCATTTGAGGTATTCCAGCTCTGCATGGTGTGCATTTACCACATGATTCATCCTTAGTGAACTCAAGAAAGAATCTTGCGATATCAACCATACAGTCATCTTCATCTAAAACAACAAGACCGCCAGAACCCATTATCGCGCCAAGTGTATCTATAGTTTCATACTCAACTGGTGCATTTAAATGTTCAGCTGGAAGACACCCACCGGAAGGACCGCCAATCAATACCGCTTTAAATTTCTTTTTGTTTTTCGGTCCACCACCGATATCAAACACTATTTTTCCAAGAGAAGTTCCTAAAGGCACTTCAACTATACCGCTATTTTGAATTTTACCAACTAAACAAAAGGTTTTAGTTCCAGGGCTTCTCTCACTTCCAACCTCCCTAAACCATTCTGCTCCATAAAGTATAATGGAGGGTACTATTGATAAAGTTTCAACGTTATTAATTACTGTAGGTTTATTTAAAAGTCCTTTTTCCGCTGGAAAAGGTGGTCTTGGTTTGGGAGAACCTCTTTTACCCATTAATGAAGCTATTAAAGCTGTTTCTTCACCGCAAACAAATGCTCCTGCTCCAAGACAGATATTCACATCAAAATCAAAATTTGTACCAAGTATGTTTTTTCCTAATAACCCATATTCTCTAGCTTGATTTATTGCATATTCCAAAGTTTCCACAGCTAAAGGGTATTCGGCCCTAACATATATATATCCTTGTTTTGCTCCTATTGCGTACCCCGCTATAGCTAATCCTTCTATTACTGAGTGAGGGTTACCCTCTAAAACAGCACGATTCATATATGCACCAGGATCCCCTTCATCCGCATTGCAAACTACATATTTTTCATCCCCCTTAGCAGCTTTCGCAAACTTCCATTTTAAACCTGTTTTAAAGCCTGCTCCACCTCTTCCTCTAAGTCCTGATCTTTCCACCTCGTTTATTATATCGTCTGGAGTCATTTTTGTTAAAGCCTTTATAAATGCTGAATATCCATCTCGAGCAATATAATCTTCTATATTCATTGGGTCAATGTCTTGATTTCTAAGGATTCTTCTTACTTGAAACTTTAAATAAGGATCCGACTCGCTTATAATGTAATTTTCGATGGAACGACCATTTAATATATGTTCTTCTATTATCTCTTGAACTTTTTTAGGTGTCACTTCCTTATAAATTACACTTTTATTTATGGATGGGTCAGTTATAGTTACATTTGGTTCTATACTGCAAAATCCTGCGCAACCGGCTTTTGAAAGATTAACCTTATTCTCAAGTTTCCTAAAAGTTATCTCTTCATGAAATTTTTTCCATACTTCTAATGCGCCCGCAGAAAGTCCGCATGTCCCTAAGTGAACTTTTATTTTTAATCTTTTATCGAGAGTTGTTTGCATAAGGATTTTTTTTCTAAGAGCGTTAAAATCTTCAAGGGATTGAAGTTTCCGATAAGTAGTAGTTGCTATCAATACTGTTTCAAAACCCCCCTCATTTTATTTAAACTCATTCGTGTGTGAACTTTTTCATCAATAGCTACAACTGGTGAAAGCCCACAACATCCTAAACAACGTACAACTTCTAATGAGAATTTACCATCTTCACTTGTTTTGCCGGGCTCTAACTTAAGCTCTTTTTTAAGAAAATTTAATATTCGTTCGCCACCTTTTACATAACAAGATGTGCCCATACAAACCTTAATTGTGTAACGACCTTTAGGAGTAATTGAAAAGAAGTGATAAAAACTTACTATGCCCATTAACTCGCTTGCAGGAATTTTAGACTTTTCTGACAGTTTTTTTAATGCTGAAATAGGTATGTACCCAAACAAATCTTGAATTTTTCGTAAGCTCATTATTAGCGAGCCTGGTTTATAGACATAACTATTAATTATTTCTTCCAGTTTTTGTGAAGCTTCAACCTCTTTTAAGCTAAAAGTGACTTCAATTTTTGAAGAGTCTTTTCCACGAAGCATATAGGTTACACCAACCTCAATGAATTATTAAAAGGTTTTTCTCTCATGAGATTGAAGATCTTCACATGTTCCCCAAACGTTAATTTTGGACCATAATTCTTCAACAGCTTCGTACCAATTTTTCATAGCTATTTTGTATTTTCTTTCATTTTCTAAGGCAACACCGATGCACTCGCTCAATTTTTTAATTAACTGTAATTCCTCATTTGCAAATGCTTCTTTGGAACATAGATACAACATGCCAAGAATCTTAGTTTTATAAGTTATAGGAAACGCTACTATAGTAAAAGATTTTAATTTTAAAGTTAACGGTTCTCTTAAAACGTCTCTTATGTTAAATTCTGGTAATTCATCAAGATCGCTTTTTTTAATTGTACCAATAGTGATTAAATTTAATTCATCTTCATTTTTAAAGAGTTTAGCGGCGCATCCAGCAAGTTTTAAAGTATCACTTAACCAATTAAGAGCAGTTGTAAGAGTTTTTCTTCTATCAAAGGAGTGTAACTCATTGTTAATACTCGCTAAAGTTGACCATAATTTAGCTTTGGGACATTCTTTTTGACAACACTTCCAATTACAAACTACCTGAATCATAAAATTCCCCCAATGAAGAAGTAATTACTTAAGTAATGATTTAAATATTATCTGTTTATAGTATATATTGATATATACCTGATATTTATCATTATTTCTTGTATTTTAAGAGTTTTAAGAATAATAAAAATTTCACGTGCGCTTAAGTAATAATAAATTTTAGTCCGAATTTAATGAAGTTAGATATTAGTTAGTTAATTTTATAGTTATATGATAAAGATCTCCTTCAATTCTAAATTCTGTTTTATATAGAAGTTTCTTAAATAGATGAATCATTTTTATGTTTTCAGTAAAAACCCATGCTGTGAAGCTTTTCACTCCTTTATTCTTTCCTATTTCTATTAAATAGTTTAATAAAGCTGTTCCTAAACCTTTATTTTGCCAATCATCCCTAACAACTAAAGCCACTTCAGCTGTTTCTGTTCCGGGAACTTTTACGTAACTTCCTATACCAACAATTGTTTCTAAACCATTTTCCGTAATAGAGGCTACTATAACCATTTCATTTTCGTAATCTATCATTACATACGGCCATATGCGTTTTATAGGCATAGCTTTTAATTGACTAAAATACCTTTTATATATGGTTTCTTTGGATAGAGAATAAAAGAAGTGCTGTTTCATAGTTGCATCTGAAGGTTTAATTGGTCTTAACAAAATTCTATTTCCATCTTTGAGTGTTATGAATTTCTCTAATTCTTCTGGATATTCAACAGCTGGGAAAGGTAAAATTTCCTTAGATACATAATTGTGATTTTTAGCCCATTCTAAAAGTTCATTTCTAAACTTAGGATGGGCAATATTCATTAAGGCTAAAGCTCTTTCTCTAATGGTTTTCCCTCTTAAACAAGCAATTCCATATTCAGTCACAATATAATCTACATCTCCTCTTGTTAGAGTAACACCAGCACCCTCACTTAAAACAGATTTGATTCTAGATATGCTTCCTTCTTGTGCAGTTGAAGGAATCACAGTTATAGCTTTTCCACCCTTAGATAGTCGAGCACCCCTCATGAAGTCTGCTTGACCACCGAGTCCACTATAAAATATGTAACCTAGTGAGTCTGAGCAAACTTGACCTGTGAGATCTATTTCTAAGGCTTGATTTATTGCAACCATTTTATCATGCTGACTTATTATAAAGGGATTATTTACATAATCTGCTTCATAAAATTCAACCATAGGATTATTATCTATAAAATCATAAAGCCTTCTTGTTCCCATAGCAAATGAAGCTACAATTTTACCTTTATTTATTGTTTTTTTCTCGCAAGTGATTACACCATCTTCAACTAAATCTACAACACCCTCCGTAAGAAGTTCTGTATGAACCCCTAAATCTCTCTTATCTTTTAATGCACCAAGAATAGCATTAGGGATTGTTCCTATACCTATTTGAAGAGTCGATTCATCCTCCACAAGCTGAGAAACATATCTAGCAATCCTTTCAGAAACTATATCTTTTTCTGGAGAGGGAGATTCAAGGATCGGTTCATCATGCTCTACTACTATATCGATATCATTTACATGAATAAAGCTATCCCCAAAAACTCTTGGCATATACTTATTTACTTGAGCAATAACAAGCTTTGCCTTTTTAGTAGCTGTTTTAGTTATTTCAACTGAGACTCCTAAGCTGCAAAAGCCATGCTCATCAGGAGGCGTTATTTGAATCAATGCGACATCTATTGGCACTATGTTATTTGATATAAGATGAGGGAGATCTGAAAGGAAAACCGGTGTATAATCAGCTCGGCCTTCAACTACAGCTTCTCTCGCGTTAATACCAACGAAGAAAGCATTAAGGCGAAAACGATTTGAGTAAATAGGTTTAGCGTAAGGGGCTACCCCTAAAGTGTGAACGTGAAGAATTTCGTTATCAGCTAAATGGTTAGCCATCTCCACGAGTCCTTTAACTAAGTATTGAGGTTCGCCGCAAGCAGAGCCTATAAATATGTGATCGCCAGTTTTTATAAAACTAAGCGCTTCTTTTAAACTCATCTTTTTTTCATCGTATGATTTGCAACGAAGCTCGCCACGATTAATGTTCAAAATCTCCTCCTACCTCCCATTCAATAATAATTTAATTATTATATAACTGAAATAAAATTAAAGTATTTAAGTAAATTATTCCTTAACTCAAAGAAAAAGTTTAAAAGGGAAAATAAAGATTTGAAGCTTGAAGCGTTCTTTAAACCTAAGGCTATAGCAATTATTGGAGCTAGCCGCGAACCTGAAAAAGTAGGTTACAGAATTTTAAAAAATCTTATTGAAGCAGGTTATAAGGGAAGAATTTACCCTATTAATCCTCAAGCATCTGAAATAATGAATTTAAAATGTTACAAAAGCATTTTAGAAGTTTCTGAAGACGTAGACCTTGCTGTTATAGCGGTTCCAGCGAAAATTGTTTTACAAGTTGCAGAGGAATGCGGAAAAAAGGGTGTGAAAGGATTAGTAGTTATTTCAGCAGGTTTTAGTGAAGTAGGGAGAGAAGGCGTATCTCTTGAAAAACAGCTTGTAAATATTTGTAGGAAATATGGAATGAAATTGCAAGGCCCCAATTGTCTTGGAATAATAAACACTCGAATGAATATCAATGCCTCTTTCGCTAGTGCAACACCAACCTTAGGAACTGTAGCTTTTATTTCTCAAAGCGGAGCTCTTGGAAGTGCAATATTAAATTGGGCTCTCGAAAATAAAGTGGGATTTACAAGTTTTATAAGTCTTGGAAACGAAGCAGATTTAGAGACAGCTGATTTTCTTGAAGCTCTTGGCGAAGATGAAGAAACAAAAGTTATTGCACTTTACATAGAAGGCGTAAAAAATGGAAGAAAATTTATAAAAGTTGCTGAGGAAGTATCAAGAAGAAAACCTATATTAGCTCTTAAAGCTGGAGTAACTGAAGTGGGAGTAAAAGCTGTGGCATCGCACACAGGCTCTCTTGCAGGCTCCGAAACTGCCTTTTCAGAAGCTTTTAAAAAAGCGGGAGTAATTAGAGTTTGGAGTTTAGAAGAACTTTTTAACCTTATATTAGCTTTTGAAGCACAGCCAATTCCAAAAGGCGATAATGTATTAATAATAACTAATGGTGGAGGCCCCGGCATATTAGCAGCGGATGCATGCGAAAAAAACGGATTAAAGCTTCCTCCTCTAGAAGATGCGTTTGTAAAAATTCTTAGAGAAAATCTTCCACCTCATGCAAGTTTTGGAAACCCCCTTGATGTGTTAGGAGATGCTGATGAAGAAAGGTATCTTCTCGCTATTCAAGCAGCTCTTAGAAGCAAAAAAATAAACGCGTTAATAGTTATAGTGACACCTCAAGCTATGACCCCTGCTGAAAAAATCGCTGAAGTTATAGTTAAAATTAAAACTCAATATTTTGAAAAACCCATATTAACCTCTTTTATGGGTTTTAAAAGCGATTCAAACCCATTAAGGATACTAAAAGAAAATGATATTCCTAATTATCATTTTCCAGAAACTGCAGCATACGTTTTAAAAGCTATGTACAATTATTATCTTATTCTTAACGCGCCGAAAGAAAAACCTGTAAAAGTTACTGATCTAAAATATGAAGATATCAAAAATATAATAGGTAAAGCGCAACAAGAGGCGAGGCCAGTTTTAACCATTGATGAAGCTATAGAAGTTGCTAAAGCTTCTAGCATACCTACACCTAAAGCTGCTATAGCCAGAAGCATAGAAGAAACTGTACATATAGCTTCAGAGATAGGTTATCCTTTAGCCATGAAAATTGTTTCTCCGGAAATTATTCATAAAACTGATGTGGGTGGGGTTATTCTTAATATTAAAAACTCTGAAGAAGTAAAAAATGCTTATGAAAAAATCGTAAGACAAAGTAAATTATTTATGCCTCAAGCCAAAATTTTAGGAGTTCTTTTACAAAAAATGATGCCCCCCGGAAAAGAAGTTATTGTAGGAGCAGTTAGAGATCATGTTTTTGGTCCACTTTTAATGTTTGGTCTTGGAGGAATTTATGTAAACTTTCTTAAAGATGTTTCTTATAGACTATGCCCATTAACAAGATTAGAAGCTAAGGAAATGATAGAAGAGACAAAGGCTTATATTCTTTTAAAAGGTGTTCGAGGAGAGAAACCGGCTGATATAGATGCTCTTATCGATGTTATTCTAAAAGTTTCTTATCTCATAAGCGAATTTGAGGAAATAATGGAGATAGAGGTTAATCCCTTAATAGTTTATGAGGAAAAAAAAGGATGTATTGGATTAGACGTGAAAGTAACTGTTAAAATATAAATAGTTGAATGAATGAAGAAAATAGTGGAGGGGGAAATTCTGAATAAAACGATTTATATAGCTTCAATTGAAGAGTTAGCTGGAAAAAGCTTTGTTACAATCCCCTTAGCATTAAAAATTATGGAAAAAGGAAGAAAAGTTGGATATTTTAAACCTATAGGTTCAGCTTCATTAATAAATTCGCAAGGATTTCCAATGGATGAAGATGTTGAATTCATAAAGAAGCTTCTTAATCTTAAGGAAGAAGATAAAATTATATGTCCTATAGTTCTTTCAGAAACAGATTTCCTAAAAAATTTTATTGGAAAAAACCTTAAAGAATATGAAGAAAAAATTTATGATTCTTTTAAAGAAATTTCGAGAGAAAAAGACGTTATTTTGATGGAAGGGGGTCGTACGCTTTCTACAGGAGCATTTATAAATTTATGTGCACCAAAACTTGCAAAAGCGTTTTCATCGAAATTTATTTTAATTCACCAGTTTAAGGGAGATTTTTTAATAGATGAAACTGTTCAAGCCAGAGACTATTGTTTAAACTGGGGCTTGAAACCTTATGGGGTAATCCTTAATAAAGTTCCTCAGGAAAAAATAGAGTTTGTTAATAGTGTAATAAAAAATTTTCTTAACATGCATGATTTAGAACTTCTGGGTGTTATCCCTGAAAATTCAATATTAAATTCATTAACTGTAAAGGAGATTTATAAGAAGATTGATGGAAAAATTTTAGCTGGAGAAGAGGGGATAAATAATCTTGTTCAAACCTTTCTTGTAGGAGCCATGAGCGTTGAAAGCTCTATGAAATATTTTAGAAAAACCATAAATAAGTTAATTATTACAGGAGGTGATAGAACCGATTTAATTCTTGCAGCCTTAGAAACCAAAGCTTCAGGTATAATTCTAACAGGAAACCTTTACCCAAGTATTAAAGTATTTCCAAAAGCTGATGAATTAAAAATACCATTAATTCTTGTTCCTTATGATACATTTACAACACTTCAATTACTTCAAAAAATAATTGGAAAAACTAAGTTAATAGATGAGGAAAGAATTAAAATTGCAAAACAAATCTTTGAAGAAAATGTAGATTGGAAACGAATTATTGAAGACTTATGAAATAATCGTTACCAATTAGTTTTTAAACGCTTCAGCAAAATCTTGAATACTTAAGAAACGGGTTTAATGTTTTATTGCGTTATTAAAGTTTCGCTCTTAAATAAGATTTTTGTGGCTAGCTTTTTGACATTATCTTATGAAGCTTATTGAGCTTTTGTCTAGCGAGGAAGCTTGTGCAAAGCTTTTTAGGCATGCTAGATGGGTTAATGGCTTATTTTGCCCTATTTGTGGCTTAAAAAATGGTTAAAGGGCATGGACCCTATAGACATGGACTTAGCGCTATAAATGCAAGGCTTGTAGGCGAACGTTTAACGATAAAACTGGCACAATATTTCATTACTCTAGGCTAAGCCTTAAAGAATGGTTTATGCTTATAAGCCTTTATTTAGGCTTGCATAATTCATGCTTAAGCCTAAGCTGGCTTTTAGAAAGAAGCTATATGACTATATTTAAGGCATTGAAAAAGCTTATCCTTAAGCTAAAATTTAAATTGCTTAAAATGGAGGGAAGCATTGAAATAGATGAAACCTATATAAAGGCTGGATTGAAAGGAAGAAACAATAACCTTAGAATTAAAAGGCTTGGAAGAAAGCCTAGGCATAGAGGATTAAAAAGGCGAGGAAGAGGCTCATGGCATAAAGATATACCAGCCATATTCATATTGGCTGAAAGAAAAGGCTTAGAGGATTATACGCCTTCTAGCAATGTTGAAGCCAAAACAGCCTTAAGGCTTATTGAAAGGCGTATAGCTAAAGGCTCTATTATCTATACAGACTGCTTTAAGGCATATTCAAGCTTAAGCGAAATAGGCTATAGGCATGAAGCCATTAATCATTCTATAGGCGAATACGCTAAAGGCGATTGCCATGTCAATGGCTGTGAGAATAGAGCTTCTTTGCTTAAGCCTTGGCTAGCTTTACATAGAGGCATAAGCAAGGATAATCTAGGCCTTTATTTAACTGCCTTTAAGGCTTGTAGAAAGGCTAGAAAGCTTAAGCCTATAGAAGCCATTGAAAAGCTTTTGAAAGAAGTTATTTTTTTGTTTTTATTATTGGCTATAATAGAAGAAGCTTGTCTAAGCCAAATCAAGCCTCAGCCACAAAATTTATATTTAAGAGCGTAAAGTTTTTAAGTTATGTAGGTTTGTTTTATATGCTTATTTTGTATGGTGTGTATGGTTTTCCTGTTCCTTTGAAGAATTTTGTTGAGAATTCATAATATAATAGTCTTAGGGCTTGAATCATTACTACCATTAATTCTAGG
>Ga0078972_1010860_pt1 | contig 16666 bp, 15 predicted proteins | sample YelNatPaOPGAMG01_FD_67568 | JGI IMG/M metagenome (GOLD analysis project Ga0078972, IMG submission 67568) | Hot spring thermophilic microbial communities from Obsidian Pool, Yellowstone National Park, USA - OP-RAMG-01 (SPADES assembly) (version 2) | ecosystem: Environmental > Aquatic > Thermal...
ATAGTGTCGAATGTTTTGCAGCTATCCATTTTCAATGCCTTAGGGGTTCCCTTTTGGGTTACAGTTTCCATTACTGTAATCCTGATTTGGCTTTACACCCGAAAGGGTGGTGTGCGCACGGTGCTATGGACCGATTCGTTTCAAGCCATTGCAATGTTAACAGCCGTTTCGCTTTGTGTTTACTACATATCAAGCGATTTAAATCTTAGTTTTTCAGGAATTGTTAAAACGGTAAGCAACAGCCCACTTTCCAGGGTCTGGTTTTTCGACGATCCAAACCAGCGTTTCTATTTCTGGAAGCAGTTTCTTGGGGGTGCTTTCATTACCATTGTCATGACAGGCCTTGACCAGGATATGATGCAGAAAAACCTGAGTTGCCGTAACTACAAGGATGCCCGTAAAAACATGTACTGGTATGGGTTCGCCTTTTTGCCTGTAAATTTATTGTTCCTCTCACTTGGTGTGCTCTTACATACATTTGCTGTACAGAAAGGGATTCCACTGCCTGCCCAGTCCGATGATTTATTCCCCACTTTGGCTACTCAGGGATATCTGCCACAAATAGTTGGGGTCTTGTTCTTCCTTGGGTTAATTGCTGCAGCATACTCCAGTGCCGATTCGGCTTTAACCGCTCTTACCACCTCGTTCACCATTGATGTTCTCAATACCAAGGACATGGACGAGGACAAGCTACGTAGGGTTAGGCAATGGGTGCATGTTTTTATATCAGTATTGATGATACTGGTCATTATTGTTTTCAATGCCTTCAACAATCGTTCGGTAATTGATGCCATCTTTACGATTGCCGGATATACCTATGGCCCACTACTTGGTCTGTACGCGTTTGGTCTGTTTACTCGTTTTCAGGTGAATGATTTGCTTGTGCCCTTCATTGCTATTTTTTCACCAATTGCCTGTTATTTTCTGAATAAGTACTCTGCTATACTGTTTGGGGGTTACAGGTTCGGATTTGAGTTGCTTATTGTGAACGGGGCAATTGTTTTTCTGTTGTTGCTTATTACCAGGAAAAGGGGGGTTGTTGTTGGGGGTAAATAGCTCTTACAATTAAAAAAAGGCGTCGTTTTTTCGGCGCCTTTGCTTTTATGTTGGTTTATTAACCGTTGCTTACTCCTCTTACCTCGGTTTGCTTGGTATGGCCATATATTTCTTCGAGAATTTTTTCGTACCGTTCGTATAGTACTTTTCGTTTAAGCTTGAGGGTTGGGGAAAGTTCGCCGGTTTGGGGCGACCATTGCTCTGCCACTAAGCGGTAACGCTTAATTTGTTCGTAATCGCTGAGCTGCTTGTTAACAGCATTGATCTCCTTTTGATACCTGGCAATAACTTCAGGAATTGTAATCAATTCATCGTTATTTTCGAAGTGAATCTTATGACGGCTGCACCAGTCGTGCAGGAAGCTAAAGTTTGGCGAGATAAGTGCACTGACAAATTTTTCGCTTTCGCCAACAATCATGCACTGTTCAATGAAGAACGATTCCTTCAGCTTATTCTCAATAAGTTGGGGAGCAACATACTTGCCATTCGATAGCTTAAAGATTTCCTTTTTCCTATCGGTTATGGTTAGGAATTTTCCATCATCCAGATGTCCTATATCGCCGGTGTGGAACCAGCCCTCCTTATCAATGGCCATTTGAGTTAAATCGTCTGCCTTGTAGTAGCCTTTCATAAGGCTAGGTCCACGCATGAGTATCTCACCATCCTCAGCAATTTTAACTTCAACATTGGGTATTACAGGGCCTACTGAGCCAATTCTAACGTTTCCTGGCGAGGCCGGATGGTTAACGGCAATTACAGGTGAGGTTTCAGTTAGCCCGTAACCTTCATAAACAGGAATGCCGGCTGCCCAGAATACCCTCATAAGTCGGGGTTGTAGGGCAGCACCGCCGCTAATAATAAACTTTAATCTACCACCAAGCGCCTTTTGCCACTTTGAGAATATTAGCTTGCGGGCAAGGTTAAGCCTAATCTGGTAGTACCAGCTGTTTCGTACCTCATTATACTTATAGCCAAGGTTTACAGACCAAAAGAAAATCTGTTTCTTTAGCCCTGTTAAATCCTTTCCAACGGCAATGATTTTATCGTAAGTCTTTTCTAGCATTCGTGGAACGGTCATAAAGATGTGCGGTTTTACCTCTTTAATCACATCGCCAATGGTGGCAAGGTTATCGGCATAGTAAATGCTTACCCCAATGCTTTGGTAGTAGTAGTTAACCATACGCTCGAAAACGTGGCTTAGGGGAAGAAAACTTACGGCAATATCGCCTGTTTCAAGGGGGAATAGTCCCTTGCAAGCCTCAACATTGCTCAGGAAGTTTGAATGCGAAAGCATTACGCCTTTTGAAACGCCTGTTGTGCCCGAAGTGTAAATAATTGTAGCAATATCATCGGGTTTGACCGACGATTTAATCTTGAAGAGTTCATCAACCCATTCGTGAGCGCTCTGCTTGCCTTTTTCGAGTATCTCTTTCCAGTTGGGTATATCACCATTTTCAACCGTTGAGTAAATACCAATGAAGTTTGCGAGGTCGGTAGTTAGTGGTGCAAGTTTTTGGTACAATCCCTTGTCGCCCACAAAGATTACCCTAACCTCGGCATGTTTAAGGATGTACTTGTAATCATCGGTGCTTATGGTCGGGTAGATAGGCACATGAACCATGCCTGCCTGGGTTATTCCCATATCAACAATATTCCATTCGGGGCGGTTCCCACTGATGTTAGCTACCTTATCGCCCGGACGAAGCCCCATGGCAAGTAAGCCATAGCTTAGGTTATGAGCCATTTGTGAATAACGGTCGATGTTGTACTCGTCCCAAACACCATTCTTTTTTACCGCTAATACAGTTCTGTTTTCGTAATGGTCTTTGCCCGCTTCAAGAATGTCAAAAGTTCTTGTAATTTCCATGCTAATTCAAATAAAGTTATACTTAATGAACTTTTTGCTCAGAAAAAGGTTAATTTAGTCCCGGCGACAAATATAAACTAAATTCTATGAAACAAGCATTGTTTTGTTTAATCGTTTGTTTAATTTCCGAAAACGTTTTCGGACAGGACAAGCAGGCCTATTTGATTTATAATGCAAAAGGCGAAAGGGTTGTTTACCAGAGTATTGTAAATACGGCAAAAAAATCCGATTTGGTTCTTTTTGGCGAACTTCACGATAACCCAATGGCGCATTGGCTCGAGTTAGAACTTACTGTCGATTTGTTTGATGCAACCAAAGGTAGCATATTGCTTGGTGCCGAAATGTTTGAAGCCGATAATCAGCTTATCCTCGATGAGTACCTGGGTGGTTATATCAGCCAGCAACGTTTTGAGGCTGAGGCAAGATTGTGGCCAAACTATAAAACCGACTATAAGCCACTGGTTGAGTTTGCCAAAAGTAAAGGATTGAAATTTGTGGCCACCAATATTCCGCGTCGCTATGCTTCCATGGTCTCCGTTGGTGGTTTTGATACGCTACTATCTCTTACCTCTGAGGCAAAATCTTATATAGCGCCATTGCCGGTTGAATACGATGCTAATCTTGGGTGCTATAAAGGCATGCTCAGCATGATGGGCATGCCCGGTAAAGGCAAATCGAACCCTGAGTTTTTTCCAATGGCTCAGGCCATTAAGGATGCCACAATGGCATATAACATTACTAGAAATTTAATGGACAATCATATCTTTATCCATTACCACGGTTCATACCATTCCAATAACTACGAAGGGATTTATTGGTACGTTAAGCGTAAAATGCCAAACCTGAAAATTGTAACCATTGCAACGGTTACTCAGGACGATATAACCGTTTTAGCTAAGGAGAATATGGGCATTGCCGATTTTATAATTGTTGTTCCAGAGCGCATGACACGAACGTACTAATTCAAAAGAAACTTCTCGATACAAAGTAGTCCAAGAATCATAGTGATGACAACAATTATTAGCATGTTTGTTGCTTTGTTCAACAGGTAACTCCTATACTCAGGATATCTCTGAAGATTAGTTTTCATGGTTGTATTGTTTTACCTATAATACAACCATGAATTATTTTACCCTATCAATTTTAAGGCTTTATATAAATTGTATCAACCCTAATTTGAGGATTTCCGGTGGGATTGTAAAAGTACATAAGGTGTGTTTTTTCCACCTTTGGGGTGATGGTGATAATGGTATCGTGGGTTACAATTTGTTGTGAACAAGCTTCTCCATGGTTTTCGTATGTTCCAGCTGCGCTAAAAAAGTAAGCGGAATCGGATTTAATATTCAGATATACCTTTACATTTGACCAACAACCATTTGGAGCCGAAGCTCTAATTTGTAAGTTGTACGGTTCATTTAAAGTTAAGGTATCGGGGAGCAAAGCAGCTTCCATGGTAACATAATCGGTAAACCTTATATAGTTATCGCCTTCGATACATCCAACCAGGGTTGCAAATCCTATGGCCGAGATGACTATTAATTTTGCTTTCATTAGATTTTAGTTAGTATTTTCCACAAATTTATACAAAAATCGTACCCCGTTGTTTTTGAGGTCTTAATTTAACAAACTAATTAACCGTTTGAATTTTGTATCGCAGCCCTTTGTAGTATTTTATTTGGGCCTGTATACTTCCAACGCGTATAGGCGATTCAATGAATACCGGCAACTTGTTTGGGTCGTCGGTAACCCAAACCAGTAGTTTTTGGTTCGATGAAAAGATATCGCCAGCCACCAAATCGACCTGGAATTTCAGGCAGGCTATTTTCCCTATTCCAGCCACTTTCCTTACATCTTTGCCTAAGTACCTGTACTTAACGTTAAATATCTCCTCGTCCATCAGGACGTTGATGGGATAAACGGTTCCCGGTTTAATGCCCGAAAAATTCAAGCACCGGGCGTAGTATATGGCTGTAACCACATCAAACAGGCATCCGGGTGATTTAATTGATACAAACCTATTAGGGGCACTTTTGCGCTTTACACGTATTTTTACACTATCGCCGGGCTGGTTGAACCAGTATTCGTTTTCCTTGGTAAAACCCCCTTCGTAGATATTTCGGTTGTAGTAGCGGGGAGTTAAGGTCACCGGATCAACCCACGATTCGTAAAGGTCACGTACCTTAAAGAACCAATCATAGAACGGGTAGCTTGTGCCTGTAGCCCTCAGGTGTAGTAAAGTTTTCCCAAATCGATTATCCGAATCGACAGTAAAGCAGGCTTCGCCTACATCGGTCCAAATAAAAAACCACGTGTAGCTTACCTCATAGCAAACGCTTTCGCCAGCCGTAAAGGCAGTGTTGGTTATTTTACACTCACCAACTTGTTGCCCTTTGCCCTGAAGGGATGTAAGTAAAACGAACAGCGAAAAAGCAGTTAGACGATTCATGAAATTCCGGTATAATCGGAACGGTGAAACTCAAGTTTATTGAGTTGATCTTTTAGGATTGTATGGCGGGGATTCTCAAGCAAGGGGTCATGGTCTAAAATCTCAATGACTATCTGGCGGACATGCTGAATGAGTTGACCGTCGGTAGCCAGATTGGCCATTTTTAGGTCAAAGGGCATGCCGCTTTGCATGGTGCCTGCAATATCGCCAGGGCCACGGAGTTGAAGGTCAACCTCGGCAATCTTAAACCCATCGTTGGTGGTAACCATGGTCTCAAGGCGCTTGCGCGACTCCTTAGTCAACTTTACCTGCGAAACAAGTATGCAGTAGCTTTCATCGGCACCACGGCCAACCCTACCACGCAGCTGGTGCAGCTGCGATAACCCAAAACGCTCGGCGCTTTCAATTACCATTACGGTGGCGTTGGGTACATTAACACCTACCTCAATCACAGTGGTTGCCACCATTATATGGGCTTTGCCCTGAGCGAAGAGGTTCATGGAGTAGTCCTTATCCTCGGGCTTCATCTGCCCGTGCACAACCACGGTTACATATTCCGGTGGCGGGAAGGCTCTGACTATGCTCTCGTAACCATCCTCTAAATCCTTTAAGTTTTCCAGTTTTTCCGATTCCTTAATCAGCGGGTAAACCACATAAACCTGCCTCCCTTTCTTGATTTGCTCACGCATTAAGCTAAAAACCACATTGCGTTTGGCATCGGTATAGTGCATGGTTTTAACGGGTTTACGACCTGGCGGTAACTCATCGATTACGCTGACCTCCAAGTCGCCGTAAAGGGTCATGGCCAGCGTGCGGGGGATTGGGGTTGCAGTCATCACCAGAACGTGCGGTGGGTCGCTATTCTTTTCCCAGAGTTTGGCGCGTTGCATAACTCCAAAACGCTGCTGCTCGTCAATCACCACAAAACCGAGATTTTTAAACTTCACCACATCCTCCAACAGGGCATGGGTGCCGATAAGAATGTTTAGTTCACCTGCCTCGAGCGACTGGTGAAGGTTATTGCGCTCCGACCGTCGGGTGCTGCCCGTGAGCAAGCCTACCTTTACAGGTAAATCGCCTAAAAGCGAGGTGATGGATTCGTAATGCTGGTTGGCAAGTATCTCAGTGGGAGCCATAATGCAAGCCTGATAGCCATTGTCAACTGCCAGTAACATGCACATCAGGGCAACCACAGTTTTCCCGCTACCCACATCGCCTTGCAGCAGCCTGTTCATTTGTTTTCCGCTCATCATATCGCGGCGTATCTCTTTAATAACCCGTTTTTGAGCTTCGGTTAATGGAAACGGAAGCCGCTCATGGTAAAAACGGTTAAACATCTCGCCTACATGGCTAAATATGTGACCGTTGACCTTAACCTGCCTTACCTTTTGTCGGCTTAAAATGCTAAGCTGGATGTAGAAGTGTTCTTCGAATTTTAGTCGGTGCTGAGCCCTGTGAAGTAAGATTGTGTTTTGCGGAAAATGTATGTTGCGAAGCGCCTCGGGTAAAGTCATCAACTTGTTTTGTTCAATAATTGATGGGGGTAGGGTTTCGGAAATTTTTCCAATGACCATTGGAATTAGGGCTTGCACAAAAGCCATGATGGTTTTTGATGATATGTGGTTGCTTTTGAGCTTTTCGGTTGTGGAGTAAACAGGCTGTAGCGTTCCGGTTATAAAGTCCTGCTGAGGGTTATAAATATCCATTTCGGGGTGGGCTATGCTGAAACGCGTTCCAAAGCGGGTTGCCTTGCCAAATATCAGGTAATCGACATTGGGTTTAAGCCTTTTCATAACCCATGTTACGCCCTGAAACCACACAAGTTCCATGCTGCCTGTGCCATCGGTAACAAGGGCTGTTAGCCTACGGTTACGGCCAGCACCCGCCTCGGAGATATTAACCACACGGCCTACAACCTGAACATAGGGAAGATCATCTGTTATCTCTGAGATCTTATGGATTTTTGAACGGTCGATATAGCGGAATGGGTAAAAGTAGAGCAGGTCGCTAAACGTATAGATACCCAACTCCTTTTGAAGCAGTTCGGCACGCTTGGGGCCTACGCCTGGCAAATACATTATTTCGGAATCCAAAATACTTCCCATACCTGTTTAGCTTACCACAAAGTAAACAAAAAATAAAAAAGGGGAAAACTTTCCCCCTCAATATGTTTAAGCATGATTTTTTTAAAGCGATTCCACCACCAGTTCCAAACGCCGTTTAAGCTGTTCTTCGGTATCGCGGTGGGTTGACAAGTATCTTAACTCCTCAGGCTTAAGCAAGGTGTACAAGAAGTTTTGGTCGATATCGATAAGGAAAGAAATGACTTCGCGAAACGATTCTTTTTTTGTATCGAACCCAACCTGGGTGGAGTATTCGTAAAGGCGTTTACGTAGTTCAATTTCGTTGAGCGTTTCCATATGATTTTAGTTTTTACATGTTATACACTCAACCCTATAACAAAAGTTGGGCCAAAAAGTTTTTGCCTGTTTATTTGATAAGTGTACATGAATTGGCTACTTATGGATCGCTCCATTGGCGGTGGGGACTTTTAGTCAGTGATAAATATAGAATACGCACGGATTGTAATTATTTGTGAGCGAGGGGCAATTAGTAGTTATTCCTTAATCCTTGCTATCAGTTTTTCAAAGCATTTAGCCACTTCATTTTCAGTAGGAATTGGACTATATGCTAAAGCCGATAATTCAGTTTGATATATTGCTTTTAATTTTTTCCAGAATGCCGGGAAATCGTTTATTAATGGAGAATCATCAATTAGTTTAGTTTGCCATCCTACAGGCTCTTCAAATATTTCTCTGTCGTGCTCAAGTATTTTTTCAAGTTGATCCTTAAAAGAATCTGATGCTACAAACTCTATACAATCTTGGTTTTTCATCAAGTAATATAAGTCATAAAAGTGCCTTATCTTTTCGGATATGCTTTCAATTGCGTTTGTCTTAAATGAAAAACGAATTAGCGAGACAATCTTTTCCAAAAGCGTTTGTTCTTTGCCTAATACATTTACTGTAAAGGGGCGTAGGTTGTGCTGATCAATATATTTTTCGTTGCTTGTTTGTGTTAAAAAGTCAAATATCATGCTATGTATAATGCATTTTTGGAATGGGAAAGGGTTTGCAAACGAATTAATTTCTACTATTAGTTTGTTATTTACATAGCCTTTTTCCGATGCTTTATATTCAAAAACAGACTTTCTGAATCTTGACCCTTTACTTGTTACACCTTGAATTTCAATTTCTTTCAGTTCTGTTGTGATTTCTTTTTCGATCGCTCTTATAATTGATTTGATTTCATTGCCTGATCTACTTTGGTTATTGATGATAGCAATATCTATATCTTCAGAAAAACGATCTATTAATTTATAACCTTTTGATAGCGATGTGCCTCCTTTGAAAACTGAATGATCAACATATTTACTTGTTGCCAACCGATTTAATACCAATGTAATCCAGTAGTCTTTTTCCACAAATTCCAATTTAATACCTAAATGTTGTGATGCTGCTCTTAATGTACTGGAAAACAATTTTATATCGTGATGCAATTTCATACTATATTCCATTTTTTGGTGGTGGATAATGCTTTAGCTGCACCGGTTAATTTATACTTTGTGATAGGGTTCAATGACTTGAAAAGAATCTCTGTTGCTTTACCTTTTTGCAATTGATCTAAAATTGCTCCCAATAGAGCTCTTGTTGCAGGTGGATATTTCAATGCTAATCGAGCCAATGTGTTTATTTCTTTGTCTGATAAGTTTTTGATGATTGCCAAAAACCGTTTGGAGGATTTTTCGATATTGGTATCAGGTATTTTTTTGATGTAGCGTATAGCATCAAGGAGCTGTAGCAAAGGGATATTTTCTTTGGTTATAATATTTTTCTGCTTTATAAAAGTTATAGTGTAACGCTCCCGTTTAATTTTAGGTCGTATCTCGTTTTTTCCAATTTGTATAATGTTGCTCATCTGAGTGGTTAAACCCAATTGATTATAAATGCTGTAGCCTGTGAGGTAGCCTGTAATTTTTCCATCTTCTTCCAACAAATCTTTAACTATTTGTGTCTGACTGGGCATAATCTTGCCGAAAGGAGTGTTTTCTGGCTTGTAGAATTTACCTTTAGATATCTTTGCTATTTTGCCCGTAGCAACCATACGGTTCAGAGCTTTTATTACTGCTTCTTTTTGATTCACATCAGTGATAAAATCGGAATAGGTGAACACATAACCCCTAGGTAATCTATCTATCATAAATGATATGTAATCAGATATTTTCATTCATTTAATCTTTTTACAAATATAATTAATTTATCCAGTTTATTACCAAAAAAACTGGACATTTTTAATAGCAAAACTTACCATTCTTCTAACTTGACATCTAATCCTACCTCTACTCCTACATTTCAGATACCTAATGCCCTTAACTAATACGGACTTAAAGTCCGTGACCAATGTTTTATGCAATTTACAAGAAATGTACTCGGATTACAAATCCCCGTGAGCGGTGGATTCCTCGGCAAGCTCAGAATAGTGGGTGGCACTTTTCGTTGATTGTTAAATGAAATGGAACACAGATGGTGTACATTTTCAATGTGAATCTCATTGAAAAATCCGTGCAACTCTGTTATAATAATTATTTTGATAGTAGTTGACTGTTGATGGTTATAACCCGATTAACGGCTCACTGATCACTATTTTTTATTCTTCTAAACTTCCTCTAACTTCGTTTAACTTCTTCAAATTCCTCAATACTTTTTTAAACGACTCGCCAGATAGTTTTACTTACGTATGACCCATTCCAGAAGACCCTGGTTGTTTTGCTTTATTTTACCTGTATCCTGTAGGAACCGTATTACCCTTGCAACCCTGTCGGGGTTTGAGCCGGTTGAATCGATAAGCGTTTCGATTGGTAGAGGATTTTTTAGGAGTAATGTTTTTACCTTTTCCAGTATGTTGTCGAACTCGTACTTGCTCATGTCAAGCTCGTTTCGGGCGGTGCAAACGTCGCACTTGCCACATCGGTAACTGTCGGTTTGGCCAAAATACTCGCTTAGAAACTGACTTCGGCATTTGGCTTGGCTTTGAACGTACTCGAGCATGGCATTAATTCGGTCGAGGTAGCGCTTCCTGAGCATTTGGTAACGTTCGGGTTCAATCCTAAGGTTTTTATCATCGAGCCGTTCCTCGATAAAAATAATAAGAGGTGTGCGCTTTTTAGGGATGTAATTCAAAATCTTTTGTCGCGACAGCACTTTTAGGTTTTCGTAAACCCTATCGATTGGCAACCCTGTGGTTTTGGAAATGAACTGTTCATCAATTCTAACGTATTGTGAAAAAACGCCAGGCAGCATGCGAAGGAGTATTTTGATGAACTTATCCATTTCGGCATGGGCAACCTGATACCTGTAAAGTTCCTGCTTGTTCACAATAAACATTAGCCTGCTGGGGTTGTCGAGTTCATCGGTTAGCTCTATATAGCCTTCCTGCTCAAGGATTTTCAGAGAGTTAAAAGCCACCACCATGTTAAGCTTGAACGTGGAGCAAAAATCGATAAGGTTGAAATCGAAAACCTCGCCTTTCCCAGCCCCGTAGGCAACATTTAGGTACGAACCAAGGGCTTGGTAAATCCTTTTTATGTCGTCGGGTGGGGGGAAGTTGGTCTGGATGCGTTGCTCAATGCGGAGCTTGTCCGACTCGTTGTAGAGCAACACGGCATAGGCCAGTTTCTGGTCGCGACCGGCGCGGCCAGCCTCCTGAAAGTAGGCTTCCGGTGAATCGGGCAAATCGACATGAACTACAAAGCGCACGTCGGGCTTATCGATACCCATGCCAAAGGCATTGGTGGCCACAATGATTCGGGTCTTCCCGGTTTGCCAGTCGTTCTGTTTGGCGTTGCGCATCTCCATGGAAAGGCCGGCGTGGTAAAAATCGGCAGCGTGACCTTCGCGCTGAAGCATCAATGCAATCTCCTTGGTTTTATTCCTGTTCCTAACGTAGATAATGCCGCTACCCGGTATGCTTTCGATAATTCTAAATAGATATTTTTCCTTGTCCTCAACGTTGCGCACCAGGTAAACTAGGTTATCGCGGGCAAAACTCATGCGAAAAACCTTACCGTTCCGGAAATGTAGTTTTTCCTGTATATCGTTCACCACTTCGGGAGTGGCAGTGGCGGTAAGCGCCAAAAAGGGGGTGTCGGTTAGGACATCGCGTAATTCAGCAATTTTAAGGTATGATGGTCTGAAATCGTAGCCCCATTGCGATATGCAGTGAGCTTCGTCGATGGCTACCATGCAAATCTTCATTTTCCGAACGCGCTCGCGGAATATGGCAGTTGACAAGCGCTCAGGTGAAACGTAAAGGAATTTTATATCGCCATATACACAATTATCAAGGGTTACATCAATCTCGTGGCTGGTCATGCCCGAATAGATGGCAACGGCATTTATGCCGCGCTTTTTAAGGTTCTCGACCTGGTCTTTCATGAGGGCTATAAGTGGCGATATGACCAGACACATCCCTTCCATGGCAAGGGCTGGCACCTGAAAGGTGATGGATTTACCACCACCGGTAGGCATTAGGGCTAATGTGTCGTTCCCATTGTAAACCGATTCAATGATATCGAGCTGAATGGAACGAAACGAGGCGTAGCCCCAGTACTGCTTGAGAATATCCTCGAACTTTCCCATAGAAACAAAGATAGGAAAAATAGTGATTAGTGTTTAGTATTTGGGTTCAATGTTCCATGTTCCTCTAACTTCTTCTAACTTCCTCTAACTTCCTTTATCTCCATCATATTCTGTCTATTCACCCTCGTTCCTCAAAATTCAAGGTACTTGGGTTAAGTATAAAAGAAGACATCCGGAGCGCCTAAACGTCCCGGATGTCAACCACCTAACCTATTGTAAACCTAAACCAAAACCTAATTATATGAAAATTTCATTGTTTCAAGAATGGAGCATGCCTCAAACCTATCGCGATTTAGCAAATCATTATAGGTCTCGTCAAAATATCTTGCGTAAGCCTTGGAGGTAAATATCTCCTTGTTTAAGGCATCCACATTAAGATTATCGCTCAGGTAAAGTGGCATTTTCTCGTTTATCATTAGTTGCTCCGAAATACAATCAATTCTTATGCCAGAACTTTTTTCGAAACTTAAAATATATTTGCTATCGTTGTTCAGAAATGAGCGCAACTTAAGCATTAGCTTGAGGTACGAAATGCTTTTTCGTCGTATATCGAAGTGCTTTATAAGTGCCGGTGTAAGTTCATTGGAGGTGTTCTCCGGATTGCCAATCAAATGCTCCGATACTTCCAGCGCAACCTTTTCAAGCTGCACCAGCGACGATGAGAGTTGCTCATCAAGATTTCGAATCAAAATATGTATTACCTCGTTGCTCATTAAGAATGCCTTTCATGTAAATTTACTTTATAAACGATTAAAAATCAATTTTGTTTGGGTGATTTTGGTCAACAATTGTTAAATAATGACTAAACAACAGTTAAAATTTATCAAATTATAAGATTATGAAAATCAGATTGATATGCCTAAACACGATTCGCAATCGATTGTTAAAAGCAAAATCTTTATTGGTAGTAAACGGAATTGATATAGATTTGTACGCTCGTTTGAATATGTGGCTGTTGAAAAAATAAAAATATTTGTAAATGTAACTAAATCAACAGGATATGGCATTTTGTATAGATAAGAGGCTTGTTGTTGCCAAGATTAGTTTAAATTTGTGGGTTTAAAAAAGTAAGATGGGTTGCTAATTAGATGTTTAACTTATAAATAATCAATACCAATGAAAATTCTTGTTTGTATTAGCCACGTACCCGATACCACCACAAAGGTGAAGTTTGTTGATGGCGATACTAAGCTCGACGCCAATGGGATACAGTGGGTTATAAACCCGTGGGACGAACTATCGCTTACCAGGGCATTAGAGTTGAAGGATGATGCCAGTACCGGCGTAAAAAGCGTAACCGTAGCACATGTTGGCAATGCTACAACCGAGCCTACCATTCGTAAGGCTCTGGCCATTGGTGCCGACGATGCCATTCGTGTAAACGCTGAACCTACCGACGCGTACTTTGTTGCAGCCCAATTGGCCGAGGTGGTTAAAAAGGAACAGTTCGATATTATAATGTGTGGAATAGAATCGAGCGACTATAACAATTCAGCCGTTGGAGGTATGCTTGCCGAATTCCTTGATATACCTTCAGTATCAGCTGTTTCGGGTTTAAAGATAGAGAATGGGCAGGCAGTAATTACCCGTGAGATTGATGGAGGTAAGGAAACCGTTACTGTTCCAACTCCTTTTGTGGCCATTGTTCAGAAGGGTATTGCTAAGGAGCCTCGTATTGCTGCCATGCGTGGCATCATGATGGCTCGTACCAAGCCCATCAAGCTATACGAACCAGTGGCTGTGGAATCGTTAACAGAGTATGTTAGGTTCGAGATGCCAAAACCGCGTGCAGCATGTAAGTTCGTGGATCCAGAAAATCCAAAGGAACTTATTACACTGCTCCAAAACGAAACCAAACTCATTTAAGGTTTAACTAAAAATTTGTAGAACATGTCAGTACTAGTATATACCGAGAATTGGGACGGTAAATTCAAGAAATTATCGTTCGAACTTGTTTCGTACGCCGGCAAGGTAGCCGAAATGATGGGTACAACCACCACCGCTGTTACTATTGGTGAAGTATCGGACGATGAGCTTAAACTACTTGGCAAGTATGGTGCCAATAAGGTAATCTGCATAAAAAGCGATAATCTGAAAAACCTCGATAGCCAGCTATTTACCAACGCTATTGCACAGGTTGCTCAGTCCGAAGGTAGTAAGGTGATTGTGATAGCCAACAACAACAGCGGCAAGGCCATTGCTCCGCGCTTATCGGTTAAATTGAAGGCCGCTCTTGGTTCAGGGGTTTCGCAACTTCCATTAAACCTGTCGCCTTTTACTGTGTATAAACGCGCTTTCTCAGGGGGGGCATTTGCGCACGTGGTGCTCAAAACCGATGTTAAAATTATTGCTCTAACCCAAAACTCTTTCGATATTGCTGAGAACAGCAAAGATGTTAAGATTGAAAGAATAGATGTTCAGATTGACGCACCCAAGACTGTGGTTAAGGATGTTCAAAAGCAAGCTGGTAAGCTGCTTTTGACCGATGCCGAGATTGTTGTTTCGGGTGGTCGTGGTATGAAGTCGCCCGATAACTGGGGACCAATTGTTGAACTTGCCGAATTGCTTGGCGGCGCTACTGCTTGCTCACGACCGGTTTCAGACGAAGGATGGCGTCCTCACGAAGAGCACACCGGACAAACCGGCAAAATCATTGCGCCAAACCTTTACATTGCCGTTGGTATTTCCGGTGCAACACAGCACATTGCCGGTGTTAGTGGGTCGAAGTATATTGTTGCCATTAACAGCGATAAATCGGCCCCAATATTTGAGGTAGCACAATACGGTATTGTTGGCGATGCCCAAAAGGTTCTGCCCAAACTGGTTGATGCTGTAAAGGAAATTAAAGGTAAATAGCAATATCAGCATAAACCATAGCCAATTCATGAACCTGCTGCGTTTTGCAGCAGGTTCTTAGGCAAATAAAAGGAAGGCTCTCTGATTGTTTGTTTTTTAACCAACAAACCATTGTAAACCAAAAACCAAAAACATGACCAAACAAATAGTATTTGCCTTAGCCCTTCTGATTACCTTAGGTGTTTTTGCATATACCGTTTCGCGAATAGTAAGGTTTTTCATGCTTACTCGCAAGGGTTTTCGCGTAAATCAGTTAGGTAAAAGGCTTTGGGTTACCCTTGAGGTAGCATTCGGGCAAACCAAAATTTTTCGCCGACCGGTTATTGGATTAGCACACGCCCTTGTATTCTGGGGGTTTTGTGTAATCCTATTCGGCAGCATAGAGATGGTAATTGATGGGCTTTTTGGCCTCGAAAAATCGCTGAGCATACTTGGAGGCTTTTACAACTTTATGATGGCTGCCGGGGATGTTTTTGCCTTACTGGTTGCCATTTCGATAGTGGTGTTTCTAATCCGAAGGGTATTCCTTCATATCAAGCGTTTTGAGGGTATTGAAATGAAGAAGATTTCGCATATTGATGCGAATGTAGCCCTTTCGATTATTCTAATCCTGATGCTTTCGCTAATGGGTATGAACGCAGCTTACCTCAAGTGGGTAGAGCTGGCTGGGCATCAAGTGCATGGGGTTTACCCTGTTAGTCAACATCTTAAATGGTTGTTCAACGGTATGCCGGTTGAGAGTGTTTTCACTCATTACCAGGTTTACTGGTGGACCCATATCCTGTTGATCTTCCTGTTTGCAAACCTTTTGCCATACTCAAAGCATTTTCATGTTTTCATGTCGGTGCCCAATGTATTCCTTTCGCGGCTTGAGCCGCTTGGCAAGCTGCCCAACATGGATAATGTAACCCGTGAGGTAAAGCTCATGATGGATCCCAATGCTGCATTTGCAGCACCTGCAGCCGATGCCCCCATTGAACGGTTTGGCGTAAAGGATGCTGAGGATGTGGTTTGGAAAAGCTATTTCGATGCGCTTTCGTGCACCGAGTGCGGTCGCTGTACCTCAGTATGTCCAGCAAATATCACCGGGAAAAAGTTATCGCCCCGCAAGGTGATGATGGATTTGCGTGCCCGCATGAAAGAAAAAGGCCCATTGATGCTGAAAAACGGTCGCGATTTTAACGATGGAAAATCGTTGGTTCGCGATTATATCAGCGAGGAAGAACTTTGGGCATGTACAACCTGTAATGCATGCGCCCAGGAGTGTCCGATTAACATCGATCACCCCAAACTTATTGTCGAAATGCGCCGTTACCTGGTTATGGAGGAGGGATCGGCACCCGGTGAGCTAAAGGCCATGTTTAACAATATTGAAAACAATGGTGCACCCTGGCAGTATTCGCCCGAAGATAGATTGGTTTGGGCAAAAGATTTGGAAATAAGTGTTCATTAATCTTTTGCACCGCATTACATCAGGTTTAACAATTAACTGTTCATGAAAATGGAAACACGCAAGATAGAAATCCCGGTAATGGCCGATCTTTTTGCCCGAGGCGAGAAGCCTGAATACCTTTTCTGGGTGGGTTGTGCCGGCGCCTACGACGACCGCTATAAAAAGGTTGCGCGTGCTTTTGCTAAAATCTTAGTTCATCTGAATATAAGTTTTGCCTTACTTGGTAAAGAGGAAACGTGTACCGGCGATCCTGCCCGTAGGGCTGGCCATGAGATGCTCTTTCAGATGCA
>Ga0078972_1010861_pt1 | contig 16666 bp, 18 predicted proteins | sample YelNatPaOPGAMG01_FD_67568 | JGI IMG/M metagenome (GOLD analysis project Ga0078972, IMG submission 67568) | Hot spring thermophilic microbial communities from Obsidian Pool, Yellowstone National Park, USA - OP-RAMG-01 (SPADES assembly) (version 2) | ecosystem: Environmental > Aquatic > Thermal...
CTATCTATCTCAGGTTTTGGATTTTTTCCAAATATGAAATTTCCGAGAGTTCTATGGCTAGGAGTAAAAGAAGGAGAAAATCAACTAAAAACAATAGCAGAAAGATTGAATCCTTCTGAAAAGAATTTTTCGTGTCATTTAACTATTGGTAGATTCAAAAGCACAAAAAATTTAGAAAAACTAACAGATCTCCTTGAAAAACTTCAACTTGATTTTGTAGGAGAAACAGAGGTATCGCAAGTTGTCCTTTTTCGGAGTGAACTCACGAAATCAGGCCCAATTTATACTCCTTTAGAGAAATTCAACCTATGCTGATAATAAGAAGATATGAAATAATACTGGTGATTATAATTTTTATACTTACTGGCAGTTTAGTTATTGTCTCAAAAGGAACTGAAAATATGCACTATCTGAATCACAGATATCCTTATTGTGTTGCACTAACTTTTGACGATGGCCCTTATCCTGAATATACGGAAAAACTTCTTGACATTCTTGAAAATGAAAATGTTAGAGCAACCTTCTTTGTTATTGGAAGACATGTTGAGAAATATCCAAATCTTACCAAACTTATCACAGAAAAAAAACACGAAATAGGGGGCCATACCTACACACATAAAAATATAACACACCTGGAAAATTTCGATTTGTTCTCAGAACTGGAAAACACAAGAATGGCTATACAAAAAGCAACAGGAATAAACACATATTTATTTAGACCCCCCGGTGGACAATTTAACTATAAGGTAACTAATTTCATCTCTCAACTCGGATACAAGACAGTCCTGTGGGATGTTCTTCCAAAAGACCACGAACCATCCAAAACAAGTAAAGAAATCACCAAATTTGTTATAGAAAATACCAAACCTGATGATATAGTTCTTTTACATCTTGGCAGAGAACCAACCCTTGAAGCTTTACCTGAAATTATATGGCAACTTAGACTTAAAGGATATAGATTTGTAACTATATCAGAACTTTTAGCAAAACAAAAAAACAATTAAATGAGAATACTTGCAATTGACTATGGAGATGTAAAAATTGGGCTTGCTATGAGTGACCCTCTTGGAATAACTGCTCAACCACTTCTGACAATTAAAAATAACAAAAATGTTTTTAATGAAATAAAAAAAATTGTGCAGGAATACTCCGTTGAAAAAATAATTGCTGGCTTGCCTCTAAACATGAACGGCTCCTATGGAAAATCATCAGAAAAAGTAATCTCATTTATTGAGGAATTGAAAAATTTTGTCAATATTGATATTGAATTTATTGATGAACGACTTACAACAGAACAGGCAGAAAAAACACTAATTGAATCAGATATCTCAAGAAAAAAAAGGAAAAAAAATATAGACAAAGTTACCGCATCAATTATTCTTCAGACATATTTAGAAAGAAAAAGATGTTGAGAAAAATATTTAGACTAATAACAATATTTCTTGGCATTTTAATAATTATTTCCATATTGTATTATTTTACGCTCTCAACTGAACCTATCATAATAAAAATTCCACAGGGCTCAACAGGAAAAGAAATAGCAAAAATTCTGCATGAAAATAAGTTAATTCTGAATAAAGATGTTTTCTTATTTTTATCTGATTTAACTGGTTCAACAAAAAAATTCCAGAGTGGAACATATAAGTTCAACCAAAAAATGAATCTTCTAAAAATAATATACATGCTGAGAAAAGGACAGACACTGAAAATAAAAATAACAATTCCAGAGGGATATACTTCAGAACAAATTGCTGAACTAATTGAACAAAAAGGTCTTGGGAAAAAAGAAAAATTTTTGGAGATTGTTAAAAAGAATAAACTTGAAGGTTACCTTTTTCCAGAAACATACTTTTTTGAACCTGATATCACTGAAGAAAAAATTGTAACTACAATGAAACAAGAATTTGAAAAAAAATTTAGTGAAGAATTTAAGAATCGGGCAAAAGAAATTGGAATGAGTGTTCATCAGGTTGTCACACTTGCATCAATTATAGAAAAAGAAGCAAAACTTGACGAAGAAAGAGATATAATTTCTGGCGTTTTTCACAATCGTCTTAAAAAGGGCTGGCTACTTGAATCATGTGCAACTGTAAGATATGCATTGAAAAAATATAAAGATAAATTGACATATAAAGATATAAAATTTGAGTCACCTTATAACACATATTTGAAGTATGGACTTCCACCCGGGCCAATATGCAATCCAGGGTTAAAATCTATAAAAGCAGCATTGTATCCAGCGAAAACTGATTTAATGTTTTTCTTCACAAAAGGCGAAGGAACTCATGAATTCTCAAAATACTATAAAGAACATGTAGAAGGACAAAAGAAATGACAGAAGAATTAAAAAACCAAAAAGAAACACAAAAAGGATGGTCTGCAAATTTCAAAAAATATTTCATCACAGGGCTTATAGTGATACTCCCCTTGTGGATTTCACTCGCAATACTCTGGATTATATTCAAATGGATAAGCAATCTAACTAAACCTTTCCTCGGTCCAATATTTGAACTTTTCTTTGAAAAAGAGCCAGCGTCATTTTTACTGACCATTACAAGTTTTCTGGTAACTATTTTTGTAATCTATATAGCAGGTATTCTTGCAACAAACATAGCAAGTAGAAAAATTCTTTCAAAAATTGAAGACATTTTAATAAGAATTCCACTTTTAAGAGGACTATATACCTCTGCAAGAGAGTTCGTACAGTTTATTTTTTCAAAACAAAAAAAATATCACAGGGTTGTCCTTATTGAATGGCCAAGAAAAGGAACATATACCTTGGGATTTGTAACTTCAGAACCAGGTTCTGATTCAAACAGGGAAAAATTTCTGGGTATATTTGTACCATCAACTCCAAATCCAACAACAGGATATTTTTTCTTTGTTAATGAAAAAGAAACAATACCATTAGAAATAAGTATTGAAGAGGCATTCAAAATAATAATTTCTGGCGGAGTTGTAACTTCTTCACATAGTAAAGAACTAATTATCCAAAAGGTTTCAGATGAAAACAATAGATGAAATTAAATTACTAAAAAAAGTAAAACTATTCTCAGGTTTAAGCAGGGAAAATCTTAAAAAGATTCTTAAAATTGCAAAAAGGAGAAAGATAAAGAGAGACAAAATAATATTTACTGAAAACACAACTGGAAATACTCTTTATATTCTGGTCAAGGGGAGAGTAAAAATTTTTGGTCAGATAGAAAAGAGGAAAAAAATCTTCACATATCTTGAACCAAATGATTTTTTTGGCGAACTTGCTCTTTTAGGAGAAAGAATAAGGTCTGCGTCAGCGCAGGCAGTCCTTGATTCAGAACTCCTTACAATAGAAAAAAATGATTTTGTAAAACTTTTAAAGAAATATCCAAATATAGTGCTGAACCTTTTGTCTGTTCTATGCAAACGACTTTATCACGCAGATAAAGAAATTGAACTTTTGTCATTCCATGATGTATTTGGAAGAATAGTTCGGGTTCTATTAATTCTGAATAAAAAATATGGGAAAAAAGTACCTGAAGGCAGAAAAATAGACCTTCTTCTTGACCATACTGAAATCGCTGAACTTGCAGGCACAGTTAGAGAAATGGTAACAAGGGTATTGAAAAATTTAAAAAAATTAGGCTGTATAGATATTATAAACAGACAGATTCTGATTTTAGATGAAAATAAACTAAAAGAACTTTCAAAAAGATAAAATGCAAATAGGAATTTCAACAGGGTTTTTCCATAAGGAAAGCATTTTTAAGTATATTGAACTTATAAAAGACACTGGGTTTGAATATATTGAAATATGGGCTGATATAAATCACATTGACTATCACGACAAAACTCAACTTGAAAAATTAAAAACTGCACTTTCTGATTTATCTTTGAAACCCGTCTCAATGCACGCACCTTTTTCTTATGAACTTGACTTATCAAATCCAGATGAAACAAAAAGAAAACAGGCGGTCTTTGAAACAATAAAGACAGCAGAAGCAATAAAATTTCTCGGAGGAGAAATTGTTGTCGCACATCCTGGCACAAAACCACTTGACAACATTTCTGATAAATGTGAAACAGAGACAAGATTCAATCAAAGCAAAACCAGTATTTCTGAAATTTTAACTGAAACAGAAAAACTTGGAATAAAACTTGCTCTTGAAAACCAGTTACCTCATATTTTTGGACATGATGTCAAAACCTTACTTGAATTGTTATCTATTAAAAAAGGCAAATCAATTGGTATATGTTTTGATACTTCACATGCAAGTTTCTGTAAAAGTTTGACTATCCCTGAATTTATAAAGAAACTTGGAAAAAATATAATCACTTTGCATGTATCAGATTCTAACAAAAAAAGCGACGAACACTTTCCCCCTGGCTGTGGAACTATTGACTGGAAAGAAGTTATAGATGCCTTAAAAGAAATTGAATATTCTGGAATTTTTATGCTTGAAGTGCTAAAAGAAATTCCTGGAAAATCAATACGAGAAACATTTGTATCTATGAAAGAGTTTTGTGAGAAATTTCTATGAAACCAAAATTCAAAAAAATAAGAGGAACTCAGGATATATTACCTGAAGAATCATATCTTTATAGGTTTATAGAAAAAGTTGCAAGCGATGTCTTTGAAGAATCTGGTTTTCTTGAAATAAAAATACCTACTTTTGAAGAATACGGACTTTTTATTCATTCAACAGGAGAAACTACCGACATTGTCCAAAAAGAAATGTATGTGTTTCAGGACAAAAAAGGTAGAACTCTTGCACTTAGACCTGAAGGCACACCAGGGATTGTCCGTGCATATCTTGAAAATTCACTGGACAAAAAATTCCCTATAAGCAGATTTTACTATTCGGGCCAGATGTTCAGATATGAAAGACCTCAGGAAGGTAGATACAGAGAATTTTATCAGATTGGCTGTGAATATTTTGGAAACTCTTCCAGTTCTGCAGATGCAGAAGTCATTCTTTTAATGAAAAATATTTACGAAAGATTGGGACTAACTGATATAAGAATAGAATTAAACTCAATTGGTTGTGATGCCTGCCGCGGAAAATATCGCAGTGCTTTAACTGAATTTCTTGAAAAAATAAAAAACGAACTTTGCGATGATTGTCAGATACGAATTGTAAAAAATCCATTAAGAACACTTGACTGTAAAAAAGATGCCCAAAAGTTCACTGACGAAAATGCCCCAAAAATAATAGATTTTTTATGTCAAAATTGCTCAAAACATTTTATTGAAGTTCAGGAATTACTTTCATTATTAGATATAAATTTCATTCTAAAACCAAATTTGGTTCGTGGCCTGGATTATTACACAAGAACCGTATTTGAAGCAAAAATAGGTGAAAGTGAAGCCATTGCCGCAGGAGGAAGATACGACAATCTCATTGAACAACTCGGTGGAGAAAAAACACCAGCAGTTGGGTTTGCAATAGGAGTTGAAAGAACTGTTGAAATATTAAAAACTCTGCAAAATTTCCCAGAGAAAAAAAATAGTTATATATTCATTGCAGTTCAGCAGAAACCGGAAATTGTTAAAAAAAGTTTTGAAGTTCTTAAAAAAATTCAAAAAGAAAAAATACCAGTAATTGGCCCCTATTCTGACAGAAGCCTTAAAGCGCAAATGCGAATCGCAGGTTCATTAAATTCAAAATTTGTGCTTATATTTGGAGAAAGTGAAATTCAGAAAAAAAGGGTGATTTTAAGAGATATGACCAAAAAAGAACAAAGAGAAATTGAAATAGAAAATTTAGTACAAGAACTAAAAAATGCAATAAATTCACATTGACGATATAAAAATAAATATGCTAAAATATTCAATACTTAGCGCTACTTTATTACTTGTTGTCCTTGCCGGATATATTTTTATCTCAGAGATTCCAAATTTAAAACTTGAAACAGAAATTGAAGAAAAGGAATATATTGCTGGAGAAAAAATAAAATTAAACATAAACATTACCAATAAAGGAATGAAAGCAAAATATTTTTTTATAGACCTAAAGTCAGATTTAGGAAAATTTGTCCCTGAGACGGTTTTCTTATATCCAAAAGCAAATTATACAACAGAATACCAGAAAGAATTGCCAAAAAATATCCAGCCAGGAATATATGAAATAAAGATTTCAGTAAAAACAAGAAAAATTCAACCATTTACATTGAAGACAAGACCAAAAGAAGTTGCAAAAAAAATCATAAATATAAAAGTCAAAGAATTAGAAAAACCAAAACCCGTCTTACCTGTTTTACCTTTACCCGAAAAAAAACCAGAACCGTTTATTGCAAAATTAAATTTTATTTCAACACCTGAGAATTTTGTCTATGAAACAACAAATTATATCAACATTTCAGTTGAAAATATCTCACCTGTAGAAGGAAGGGCTATTCTATGGATTGATATAACAGGACCGGAAAATTCAAAAATGGTGTTTTCCAATACACTCTCTTTTATGCCAAATGAAAAAAAAGAAAAAACATTTGAGTTTTTCGTGGATGGAAATTCTCCTCCAGGTGAATATTTTGTCTCCTCAGAATTGAGAGATTTTGCAACAGACAAATTTCTTTTTTCTGATGTAAGAATTGTAGAATTAAACGACCTGCCACCAAAATTAACTTTAAATCAGGTAAATATAAAAACAAAACCAGAAAGACAGGTTGAAATAAAATATGAAATATCAGATGATATTGAAGTGAAAGATGCTACATTGTTGTACTATGATCAAAAGACACAAAAAGAAAAAACATATTCTATGATTCTATCCACAGGTTCAAAAAAGCAAGGAATCTGGTCCTGCACTATTTATCCTGAAAAAAAGGTTAAACAATTTAAATATTATGTTTTGGCAATTGACAATAGAGACAAACAGAGTAAATCAAGCGAACAAAATGTTTCTTTAATAAAATAGAGAGGACTGATATCTATGAAAAAGAAAATTTTTACAGGAGTCACAATTAGTATCATATCAATAGTTTTAGTTCTTATTTTATGGATAACAAATGTTATTGAGCCATGGGAACACAAATTTTATGACTATAAATTTATATTCCGTGGAACAAAAAAGCCAAAATCAAATATAGTAATCATAGGAATTGACGAAGAGTCACTTGCTCGCTTTGGAAGATGGCCATGGCAAAGAAGTATTTTAGCAAAAGCAATAAGAAACTTAAAAAAAGCAGGTGCCAGTGTTATTGGAATTGACATAATATTTCCTGAGAAAAGTCAGGACAGAACCCAGGATATCTCGCTTGCAAAAGCAATAAGGTATGCTGGGTGCGTAGTTGGAGCAATTCATTTTGAATATATTCCACAAAAAATAGCAGAAATGGAAAATGGGGAACTTAAATTTAAAGAAGTCATAAAAAGAAAACTTGTCCTTCCAACAAAAGAACTAAATGTATTTAGAGAAACTGGTTTTACTAATGCAGAACCTGATACAGATGGGACTCTTCGTTATGCAAAAATTTATGATTTTTATAATGATGAAAAATATTTTTCTTTTAATTCACAAATTGCTTCTCTATTTTTAGGCAAGAAACCAGAAGAACTGAAACTTCCTCAAGTACTCTATGCAAACTTCAGGGGAGAATCAAAGACCTATCCAAGGTATTCTTTCTCTCTAATCTATGATTCAAATTTTCCAAAAGAATGGATAAAAGATAAAATTGTTCTTTTAGGTTCAACTGCAACTGGTGCTTTTGACCACTATCCAACACCTTTTGATAAAATGTATCCTGGTATTGAATTTCATGCTACTGTTATTGACAACATCTTAAACAGAGATTATATAAGAATAGTACCTAACTTTATTCTTTTTTTAATCTTAGTGTTATTTAGTCTATTTCTTGGACAGATTTATTTGAAAGTAAAAACTTCAACAAGCATAATTGTTTTCCTTGTTTCACTTTTCGGATATTTTCTTATAAGTCAATATTTAATTTCAGTCAATATTCATCTTGATTTCTTGAAGCCAGGACTTGGTATTATATTTACCTATCTTGGCATTATGGGATATAGATTTAGAACTGAAGAAAGAGAAAAGAAATGGATCAAGAAAACATTTTCATACTACTTAAGCCCACAAGTGATAAGCGAACTCATATCTAATCCTGAAAAATTAAAACTTGGCGGTGAAAGAAAAAATTTGACAGTTCTTTTTTCTGATATTCGCGGTTTCACAAGTTTATCGGAAAAATTAAATCCTGAAGAAACTGTTGGAATTTTAAACGAATATCTAAGTTCAATGACAGAAATTATTTTTAAGTACAATGGAACTCTTGATAAATTTATAGGCGATGCAGTAATGGCTTTCTGGGGAGCACCTATCCCACAGGAAGACCATGCAGAAAAAGCAGTTTTCTGTGCTATTGAAATGATAGAAAAACTTGCTCAACTTCAGGAACAATGGAAACAGCAAAACAAGCCAATAATAGATATAGGCATTGGTATAAACACTGGCGAGATGGTTGTAGGAAATATGGGCTCAAATCAGAGAATGGATTACACCGTAATTGGAGACAATGTAAATCTTGCTTCACGGCTTGAAACTTTAAACAAACAATATGGAACAAAAATAATTATATCTGAGACAACTTATCAAATTGTAAAAGACAAAATTGAAGCAAAACTACTTGGACAGGTAAATGTAAAAGGAAGACAAAAACCAGTAACAATATACGAGGTATTAAGAAGGATTCAGTAAAATGGTTATTTTCTGGAGATTGGTCTTAGGTCATTTCTTAACTGATTTTACATTTCAGACAAACAAGATTGCCCAGTGGAAAAGAAAAAGCATGTGGGGGGTGCTATTCCATTCAGGAATATTTTTTGTAATTTCAATTGTCCTGTGTCTCTTTTCAAAAAATTTTTCTTCAATATCAACAGAATATCTAACTAAAATCTGGTGGAAACTCCCTGGATGGCTAAGTATATTTTCAATTTTCATTATACATTTTGGTGAGGACTATTATAGGATCTGGAGTATTAAAAAAGGTGGCTCACCTGACAATTTGTTCTTTTTTCTGTGGGACCAATTTATTCATTTAGTCCTTATTTTTTTATTCTCACCTGTAGAGACCGGTAAAATATTTGAAGAGAAAATAGTGATAATTGCAATCGGGATTGTTCTTGTAACCCATTTTTCATCTATTCTTATTTATTATTTGGAAGAAATAATCTATGGACACGAACATATCTTAAATCGACTCAAAGGGAAGTACTATCGTATGGCAGAAAGAATTGCAATTTTTGTGTGTCTGCTTTTGCCCGGCTTATGGTGGCTTGCACTTGTGCCTATTATTCTTTTGAGATTAGCACTAAACAAAATCTATCCAAAAAATGCGTATGAGTTCACAAGATTTAATATAATTATTGGTGATTTACTGGCGATTTTTATTGGATTTATGATTAGAGCAATAATAAAATGAATAGCATCTATCTTGTATCTTATTTTGTGGTTTTAGTTCTTCTCGTATTTATTGTAATGTCTTTTTCAGCAAAACAAAAACAATATCAAAAAGAGAATGAAGAACTGCAAAAAAAATTGCAAAAATATAGTAAAAGAATTGACAATTTAATGCTAATTCTATCAAACCTGCATGAATTTAATATAAAAACTGCAGGTCTTTTATCTGAAGAAGAAGTTGCTGAATCTATCTTAGAGTCTGCTTTTAAACTTTTTGATGCAGACACGGGTCATATTATACTTTTGAAACCCGAAATGAAAAAATTTGAAATTGCTAAACAGAAAAATTCCTCTTCAGAAACAATACCAGATAAATTACTAAAAATAGGAGAAGAAATCTCAGAAAAAGTAATCCAGACAGGAAAACCAATTTTCGTTGAGGATATAAACACAGATCCAAGATTCTCTAAAAAAGACAATGTAGAAAATTTATCCGGGTCAATAATTTCTGTTCCGATGAAAATAAGAAATAAAATATTAGGGGCTTTAACAATATATCCGAAAGGAAAAAGTGAATTTTCTGAGGAAAAAAATATTTATCTTTTGACAATACTTGCAGACCAATCAGCAGTCACTTTTGAAAATATAAGCCTTTACTTAGCACTTCAAAGGTTCTATATGGAATTTGTTGAATCTCTTGCAAAAACAATTGATGTTAAAGATTCTTATACCTTTGAGCATGCAGAGAGATCTAAAAGGTATGCAAGACAAATAAGCAGAGAACTTGGTTTACCAGAAGCACTCATACAACTCATAGAATATGCTTCTCTTTTACATGACATTGGAAAAATTGGAATTGACAACAGTATTCTTGAAAAACCAGGTAAACTCACTCAAGAAGAAAGAAAATCCATTGAAAAGCATCCTGAAATAGGTTCAAAAATTGTAGAGCCAATTGCTATATTATCCTCTATTGCACCTATAATTCTGTATCATCAGGAATGGTACAACGGTCAGGGCTACCCTGAGGGACTAAAAAATGAAGAAATCCCACTTGGAGCAAGAATTGTTGCTGTATTAGATGCTTATGACGCTATGACTTACAACAGACCTTATCGCAAGGCAATGAAAAAAAGCGAAGCAATAGAAGAACTAAAAAGGGGAAGTGGGACACAATTTGACCCGCAGATTGTTGATGTCTTTCTTAAGATTCTTGAAAGAGAAAATGCTGAGTGTAGTACCAACTCCGATAGGAAATCTTGAAGATATTACTTTGCGTGCATTAAGAGTTCTTAAAGATTGTGATATAATTCTGTGTGAAGATACACGCAGAACAAAAATTTTGCTTGAAAAATATAATATAAAAAAACAACTTATAAGTTGTCATTCTTACAATCAGAAAAAAAGAGTTGAGTTACTTATTGAACTTTTGAAAAATAACAAAAATGTCGTATATGTAACTGACAGTGGAACACCCTGTATTTCTGACCCTGGCTGGGAACTTGTATCAAAAGCAATTGAAAATAATTTCTGTGTTGAATGTCTCCCTGGCCCAACCGCATTTGTCCCGGCATTAGTTTGTTCTGGTCTGCCAACAGATGGTTTTGTTTTTCTTGGATTTTTACCGAGAAAAAAAAGTAAAATAAAGAAACTCCTGACAAGTGTTTCATCAATAAAAAAAACAATAATTTTTTATGAGTCACCTCACAGAATAAAAAGAACAATTGAGTTATGCAAATCAATATTCAAGCCCGAAACAAAACTTGTGATAGCAAGAGAACTTACAAAAAAATTTGAAGAATTTATTAGAGGAACAATTGAAACTGTCTATAATGAAATTCTAAAAAGGGAAGAAATTAAAGGAGAAATAGTTGTCCTCTTATATTAAAGCAGGCGTAATTGGTGTCTTAGGTTATGCTGGAGAAGAACTTGTTGAAATTCTCCTGGGCCATCCTTTTGTTGAAATTTTATATATTGAAGACAAAGTAGAAAATTTCAGAGAAAAGACATTGGAGAAATTCCCAGAATTAAATTCTAAGAAATTAAGTTCATCTCCAGAAATATTAGATGTAGTTTTTCTTGCTCTTCCGCACAGCGTTTCACTTGAATATGTTCCTAAATTTATAAATCTTGGCAAAAAAGTAATTGATTTAAGTGCTGACTATCGTCTAAAAAATAAAGACACTTACGAAAAGTGGTATGGAGTTAAACACACTTCGGCTGAACTCTTAGAAAAAAGTATCTATGGCCTTCCGGAAGTTTACAGAGAAAAGATTTCCTCTGCACAACTTATAGCAAATCCTGGATGTTATCCAACAAGTATTATTCTTGGGGCACTACCTGCAACAAAAAATCTTCCTGTTGATAAAAATTTAATTATTGCTGATTCTAAAAGTGGAATTTCAGGAGGTGGGAAAAAATTTGTTGAAGAATATCTTTCGAAAAACGTTGACAATACTTATGCATATCAAGTGACAAAACATAGGCATACTCCCGAAATTGAACAGGAACTTTCTACAAATGTTATATTTACACCTCATGTAGTTCCTCAGGAAAGGGGAATTTTATCAACTATATATATGAAACTAAACAAAGAAATTGCTCTTGATGAAGTTATAAGTACTTATAAAAACTTCTATAAAGATGAACCATTTATAAGAATTCTCACAGAAGGAAAATTGCCTCAGACAGCAAATGTAGTAAACACAAACTTCTGTGAAATTGGTTTTGCAGTTGATAATAAAAACAAATTTCTAATAGTTATTTCAGCAATTGACAATTTAGTAAAAGGTGCTTCTGGCCAGGCAGTCCAAAATATGAACATTATGTTTAATTTAGATGAAAAAAGTGGCCTAATTTACACACAGGGGTTGACATATTGATAAAAATTAGTTAAACTTAAATTATGAAGAAAACAGAAAAAGAAACGCTTCAGAATTTGTTTGAAATAGCAAAAAGTTTAACTTCCACTCTTGATATAGATACTCTATTAAAAAGAATCGGTGAGTCAGCAGAACAACTTACTGACTCAGAAGCAAGTTCTATAATGCTACTTGATGAAGACAAACAGCACCTCTCGTTTAAAGTGGCTACAGGTGAAAAAGGTGGAATACTCAAAAAAATGAAAGTAAAAGTCGGCGAAGGTATTGCCGGGACTGTAGCAAAAACAAAAGAATCCCTTATAATAAACGATGTTTCAAAAGATCCAAGATTTTCTTCACAATTTGACAAATCATCTGGATTTACGACAAAATCAATACTTGCTGTTCCTCTGCTTGATGGAGAAGAACTCATTGGTGTTGCTGAAGTACTAAACAAAAAAAATGGAGAAAATTTTAATGAAGATGATAAAACTATTCTTGAGAGTTTAGCAAGTTTAGCAACTGTAAGTATAATAAATGCAAGATTTGCAGAAGACCAGAAAAATTTCTTTATCTACATGATTGAAATAATTGTGCAGGCAATAGAAGGAAGAAATCCAAAACTTTCAGGACATACCTGGAGGGTTGCCCAGCTCTCAACAGCAATTGCAAAAGCACTTGGAGTTGAACCAAAAGAATACAAAAATATATACTACGGAGCACTATTACATGACATTGGCTATCTTTCACTGAAAAAAACAGAAAAAGAAGAAACAATTTTTTCCCTTATGGAAAAAGATCAGCCAGAAAAGACACATCCAATTCTTGGATGGGAAATGGTTAAAAAAATAAATATACTGCGCGGGGCTGCTGATTTAGTTCTTACCCATCATGAGTATTATGACGGCTCTGGATTTCCACAAGGGCTAAAAGCCGAAAACATTCCGGTTGGAGGTAGAATCATCGGCTTTGCAGAATTTATTGAAGACCTCAAATTAAAAGGCCACTCACAAGAAAATATAAAAAAGATAGTTGAAGAAGAATCAGGAAAAAAACTTGACCCTCAAATTGTAGAAATCTATTTATCTGAGATATTACCCGCCCAACAAGAAGAAGTTCCTGCAATTTCTTAAAATGAAAAATCTACTTGCGATAGATATTGGAAACACTTCAATTGTATCTGGTCTATTCACTGAAAGAAAACTTATAAAAACCTGGCGACTAAAAACTGAAAAAAACAAAAATCCAAAAAGTTACATTTCATCATATAAAAAATACTTAAAAAACGAAAAAGTAGGCAACATTGTTATTTCAAGTGTTGTCCCAGAACTTGACAAAACATTTATTAAAGTTTCAAAAACTATCTGTGGAAAAAATCCTCTGTTTTTAACCTACGAAAATTGTCCATTAAAAACAAAATATAAGAAACCAGATCAAATTGGCGCTGACCGAATTGCAAATGCAATAGCAGGACTAAAATTGTTTGGAAAACCATTAATAATAATTGATTTTGGAACAGCAATTACATTTGACTGTATTAATAGAAAAGGTGAATACGCAGGGGGAATAATTCTTCCTGGGACAGAAATTTCTTCTTATGCTCTGCACACATACACTGCAAAACTTCCTCTTGTAAAATTTTCAAAACCAGAAAACATAATAGGAACTACAACACAGGAATGCATAAATTCAGGACTTTATTTTGGTTATAAAGGTATGCTAATTTATCTAATAGAAAATTTGAAAAAAGAATTAAAATGTAGTAATATAATTGCAACAGGTGGCTATGCAAAAAAATTCTGCAAAGAACTTAAAATAAAAGTTTATCCATATTTGACTCTTCTCGGATTAAAATTCTTTTTTGAATCGCAAAAAAAGGAAGAAGATGATAAGGCAAAACATATTAGAAAAAACTAAAAGGTTGTTAAAGGTTATTTCGCTTTTGTTTTTTATTTTATTGTTACACATTATCACATATGCGTATTATCTTGATGAAAATGGGATGATAGTTTTAGAGAAAGGTGAAACAGTTTCTGAGGCATTAAAAAAATATGAAACTGATAAAAAATCAATCGCTCATCAAGAAAAGCAAATTTTCCTGAGAGACGGAATGGAGATAATCAAAGCAATAACCAGGAGGGTAATAGCATTAATTCGAAGTTTGTATATATAAAAGTAAATACAGCTAATATAAGAGAAAAAACCAGTAAACAAGGCAAAACAGTTAAAAAATTAAGACAAGGCACAGAATTAAAAGTTTTAGGGGTCGAAGGAAATTGGCTACATGTTTTATATGTAACTTATCCAAATGATATAGAAGGATGGATAATTGAAGAGATAGTTGAGACAAAAGAAGAGATGGAGAAAAGAGAAGCCGAAGAAGAGGAACTAAAAGAAGAGGCAATTGCCATTGTTAAATCATATAAAACGAAAAATAGGAAAAAGAATTCTGATGATGATGATTACTTCACCATAGAAGAATTTGTTCAACAAGTTAAGGACTTAAAAATTAAGGTATTTCAAGAATATGGAATTTACTATCCAGACTACCCTATAAAATGGAAAGCAGAGAAAGTTGAAAAAGATGTATATGATGTATATATTGTAATCTTGACTGAAAAAAATATTCAAGGAAATGATGTAGATTATCGATTTAAAGTAAATCTTCAAACTAGGAAAGTGGTACCTTTGGATGATATAGCATTAGGTATTATATCCATGGGAGATCTTGGAGAAAAATATCTTGGAGAAAAATATGAAAAATAAGTCAATAATTAAAGAAGCTTTTGATAAATTAACTAAAGAAGAAGGATTTGTGCCAAAATCAGAACAGGATGTTGTCTGTTTGTTATATAAATTTATTTATGATGAATTGAAAAAAACTAATTCAAAATTGAAAAAAACTAATTCAAAAAAGAAAGTGTATGCAAACCTTAGATTGGGTGGCTTAAAAGGCAAGAAAAATAAAAAAAATAAAATGAGATTTATAGATATTGTTATAGTAGATACAGAATCAGATAAAACGAAAGCAAAAGGAGTTTCTGAAATAGTTTCTGAAATAGCTGAAGTTAAATGCATTCTTGAAACTCATTCAGCTCAACAAAAATCAAGACAGAGGGAAGGTGTAAAAAAAGATTTGAAAAAAATTTTTGGTAATAATAAAATTATTACAAATTATTTAAAAAACCGCCGGGCTCGTCCTATTCCCAAAAGTAACCGTTTTATGTTAATATACATTAGTAAAAGTTTATTAAAAAATGAAAGAGATAAAATACAAAAAATAATAAAAAAATTTAAATATTATAAAAAAAATATTATTATCAATAATCTTGAATCTTGACCCATAAAAAACATTGGCTGGATAAATATGAAAAAACTAATTTTTGCTCTATTACTGATTTCATATAACCAGCAGAAAGAACAAACAAGAAATCAGAAAATGTTGCAGTCACTAATTTCATTGTAGTTACCTATGCCTCACATAGTCTTCGGTCTATGGTAGTTCTTATTAATAAAAAGGGTCTTTCTTCTCTATAAATTGTAAAGTTGGTCTTTCTCAATCTGAATTACTACTCTTTGTAATCTGTTGCGAAATCGTTAATAATTTTAGTTCTTCTCAGAAGAAGAACAAGTTAGAAAAACGCGAAATTTTCCAAAATAAAGTTATCCACAGGAGTAATACAGATTGTGAGCCCATGGTGTATAATCAGACATGCGGAGAGCATTTCAGGTCAGAATTTTATTTTGGCGGATTGACTGTGATATCCCAAATAATATATGCTATTGAAGGGTAGAATACAGTTTCACAAGCCGCAAAGTAAAGAGATGAGTATTCCATATAAACTATTTCATTTAAATAATAAACTATTTCATTTAAATATAATTATCTTAGAAATCATTACTCTCTGTACTATTTTTGCATTATCTGAAACTATAGGGTGTTAAAAGTCAATAGAAATACAAATTTTTACTTTCCCTATCTGGGATTTTAGCGAAAACTCTATGAGGCAAGAAAGACAAGATCTATTTGTAAAAACGCTTTATTAAGAGAAGGAATGACTCAAATAACAGGCTTATCTACAATATACTATAGCATAGAACCAATAGAAAGTCAAGTAAATTTTTTGTAAATTTTTCGTCGGAGATTGGGACAAAAGATATAAAAGATAGCAAAAGATAGCAACAAGTTAGTTTGACGGACAGGAAATTATTGACGATGCAATTGGAGGTAAAACAAAAATAAGTTTGAGAAAATTACCGACGAGAAAATAAATTTTTAACAGCCTTGCAAAAAAAGACGCTCTATGTCAATAGGTAATTAAAAAAATTCTTTGTTTTGGTCTTTTTTATGGTGCCAAGTAATTAAAGTTCTGACGATAATCACCATATTTTTGCTCTTTGAGATATTTCAACAAG
>Ga0078972_1010866_pt1 | contig 16656 bp, 18 predicted proteins | sample YelNatPaOPGAMG01_FD_67568 | JGI IMG/M metagenome (GOLD analysis project Ga0078972, IMG submission 67568) | Hot spring thermophilic microbial communities from Obsidian Pool, Yellowstone National Park, USA - OP-RAMG-01 (SPADES assembly) (version 2) | ecosystem: Environmental > Aquatic > Thermal...
ATGGTTCATAATTTACATTTTTAAGCAAAAATTGAAGCTTATTTCAGCCATGTCAAAGCTATCTGATTGTCGATAACGAATTTATAAATCCTTGCAAGCTTTTTGTTGGTGCTGCCATGGAAACGAAAACTCAACTTTCCGATGTAAGCTTTTATCAGCGGGAGCTGGAACGCTTCTATAACGATTTGATTGACGTTTTCTGGAGGAACCATTTTGGCTTTTGGACAGAAGCCTGCAGATATCTAAATGAGCCATATATTCCAAAACCAGACGTCGAACTTATCGTCTTCGAGGACATTTTGCACGCCGACCCGGCATACCCAGAGCCCGTCCATGAACTTCTAATGCGCCTCATCGAGAAGGGTTGGCAAATAATAATGAACTTTATGGCTCTAGACTGCATATTAGGCAACGTAGCCGTAAAACTCGGCGACAAATGGATCGCCATAGGAGAATGCAGAAAAAACCGAGATGGCACCCCATATGTGGCACAAATATGGCCACTGAAGTATGTATTACCACGTATTCATAAAATGGAAATAAAGCCACAACAAATGTTTTTGATCGCGTTAGACTTTTAAATAAAATTTTGTCAAACATAAAAATTAAATAGGCTTTTCCTGAAGTTTTTAGAGTGAACTGTTATGTCCGCAATGGAAATTTGTAGGCATTTTGCAGAAACTGTAAAGTACACCACTGAAGTAGGGCTCTTTAAACGAAGTCTGCTTCAAGATTTTACGGAAATGAGTCGTAGTCTTCACGGGCTATTATGTTCAGCATTTGTTGAGGCTGGTTGGCGCTCTAACTTAATTCCGATAGTTGAACCTCGAATAGAATTAATGGAGCCACTAAACCCGTCTGATTACAGTGAGCACTTGTATGGAAAAAGAAAAAGGCGTCAAATAAGGTTTGACGTTGGCTTTTGGCAAAATGACAGGTACGTTTCTTTTGCTGAAGTTAACACGATAGACGTAGCGCTGGGCTATAGCTCCTCACAAAACAAGGATTTTATAACAAAAAGGGACGTGTACTACCACTTTGCTAAACAGTCTCGTACTAAATATGGTTTTATTGTATGTCTAACCTTACCTCAAGAGGTAAAGAAACGCCCACCGTATCGGGACCAAAAGTCGATTAAAAATTATTTTGAGGAAGTTGGCCCTCAATGGATAGATTTAGTTAACGAGCTCAAAAAATATTTAGATGCACATGTGGTGATAATCGAGGAGGAAGGTATACACATTAATGGCGAATTTTTGGAAATTTCATTTCCATAAAAGGTTATGGGTAAAAAGGTTTGTTCTTGCGATTCTTATGGAATTTGTTGTATAATGGACAACTGCGAGGAAATCTGCTTCAGAAGGTGGTTTGTATTGCACCTTTAAGAGATTGACGTGCTGCAACGAAATTCGCAGGTCAAGAAGATAAATCTTTTTATCTCTTGTTAGTTGATTTTGTTGGACTTTGAGATCGTCGATCTAAAATGAGGTCATATGCATATGTTATTAAAAATTAAGCGATTCCTTTGCTTTTTGCCCACTCTACAACTTCAGGTTCAGTCATCACAACTACGCGAACTATGGGTCGCGCTTCATAAATCCACTTGACTGTCCTCTTTATTAGCTCGTTCCAAATGATTTCGTTCTTTGCGCTTCTCCATGTTATACCCTTATTTCTCATCTTTGCCAAGTTCTCTTCGGATATAACAATAACACTCATAGGGGCTCCTAAGTCGTTAAGATTTGCTATGCTTCCCTTCAACGGCTTTGCCCCTATAGATGCTTCAATTTCAAAACCAGCTATTGGGAGGACAGGTTGGCGCCACGTTTTAACCCTCGACCACTTTTCCCCCTTCATAGGTCCATAATCAAATCTGTCGTCAAACCACACAACATCAACCCAGGCAGAATCAGATGCTTGAATCTCTGTTCCGACGTAAAAGCCGAGCCTCTTTCCCAATTCTACCAAAAGATTAGTTACAGACTCCTTAGTCATAGCATCACCTATTGCCTGCTTCTTTAGCTTTTCTGTAGAGGCGGCCGCCGGGAAGCCAGTCTTCTAATGTCTGGCGGTCATATTTCCATATACGCTTAGTCACGCCGAAGCTACTGAGAATTTTCCAAACTTCCTCCCTTTCCCTATCATCACAATAAACACACATAACAAGGGAACTCTTAGCGAAAGGGGCTGGCTCCCGATTGTATTTTGCTGAATGAATCTTGCCCTCCTCGACATAGGGGTCAATTTTTCTTGCAAGTTCCTCGAAGTAAGCTCTGTTTCGGCTAAAGATCAGCCACTTACCGAAATGTTGCAAATATTCTTTGAAAGCATCTCTTCCTGATCTAAAATGTCGTGGTTTTGAAGGTCGAATCCAAACCCAATCATCTTTTGGGTCATCAATTATCATTTGCGCCACTTGCTTTGGCTTTACTTTCATCAACAGGTTTGAATCTTTCTTCTAATCCATATTTTACGGATGATGGTTCCATTACTTTGTCAAACTTTACATGTGTCACCTGTCCTGGAATTTTGAACCCTGAAGCAGATTTCACTATAGCCTCACCTGGAGGGAGGGCTCCGAGAAGGCTTGCAAATGTTTCTCCCAAATCTTCAATGATCCTTTTTCTATCCACGTCCTCGACGTTGAAGCATATGAAGTTTTGCTGAAGCTCGGTGGTCACAGCTTTGCTCACAAGGCTTAGCCTTCTGGCCACAAGCCATAATGGGCATCCGTTTCTTCCCCCCTCAGTTGCCAGCCTCAACCAAACTATGTCCATCTCTCCACCATAGAACTTTTCCGGTGCTATTCTATGTGCCTCATCTGAAACTATTATGCAGCCGAAGTCCTTCTTCTGAGTAGCCTCCTCCCAGATGCATTTGGCCAAAAACGCGCCCATCCTTTTCTTAACCTCAATATCATCTGGAACGTTGATATCTTCTGTGCGTGTGAAATCTATGATTAAAATGTTGTTTTCCCTAATCCTGTCCAACAGCTCTTTTTTACCGTAGACCTTTTTAGGTTCTTCTGTGGGGATGCAATCAGCATAATCGACTATATTGATTGCGGTCTGTATTGTTTTTGGATCACGACTAGTTTGGTTTTTAACTTGATCTTTAACGTTTTGTTTTGTTGGGTACTTTTTCCCCTTTTTACATAATAATAGGGCGGCGAAGACAACATCCCTAGGAGCACCTGTCTTTGCTCTTGGATCCTCTTCTTCTATTAAGTGTAATGTTGATTCAGGATCATCCATTTTAAGTCCTGTTATAAATTTATCCCAAGACATAGAGCATACTTTGAATCCTTTGTCATTTAGAGAGGATAGAGGTTGGAACTCTCCAGTCCAATCTAAGATCATGAAGTGTAGGTTGTTATATGCCTCTAAAGATCTCGTTATTAAAGTAAGTAATGCTGTGGTTTTCCCTGTTCCTTGGGCTCCACTTATTAACAGTCCTTGCCTTATTAGGGGGCGCAGATCAATATGTACTGGTTGAGAGGTGAGGGGGTCTATCCCGATTTTAACTTTATAAGGCGTGTTTGGCTCTGTGACAAGCTCTATTAATTTTGGAGGGCAGCTGTAAACTTCGGATAGCGGTATAACAGGGTATTTTGGCGGTTCAATTCTTCCATCTTGGTAAAGCTTACCTACTAAAATGCCTATGCAGTCGTATGTATGAGATTCGTCCTTTGAAGCCCTACCATGGGCTATAAGCCTCTTCTCGAAGTCGTAGCCATATCTGTAATACTCTGGTGAGGCGATTTGATACACTATTGGCAGGTTATCCTCGTCTAAGACGAACACGTATGAGCCAAGAGGTAGCTTCTTATCCTTTATCAGTGTTATGTATATCTTGTTTATTCCATACGTGTAACGGGAAAACACGTTTCCTACGGCATGTGCCTGCTTGACAAGTTCTTTTACATCGATCTTCTCAGTCTTTTCTTGCACTTTTGCTTCATCACTCAAGTGAGAACCCCCATATTAAGCCCAAAAGCTTAACGTTAACGCCCTCATCCAGAAGTTTAGTTATTCCCCTCCTGTAAATTTCTTTCATTATTGCCTTGGTTATTTTGCAGTCTTTATGAGCTAAACAAACGGCCTTCGGTAAACCGTCAAACTCTGCTTCGTATGTGGTTAGCGATGTTGTTAGTACGTAGCTAGCGATCCAGTCTTCCTTACCTTTCAAATATTCAGGATACTCAACCCGTATGGGCGGGGTTAAAGGGTTCTTTGAAGTTTTGATGTAGAATCCATATATTTCGTTGAACCGGGCGAATGGTTCGGCTCCCTGCTTTTCAATAGCCTTTGAAACTGATATAGCATCCGTTCTCTGCCCATATTCCAGAAGCTGTTGGAAAACAAATTGGTCAGTGTAAGGAGAAACGTCCTTTAGCTCATACCATGCCATGAAGTGTTTGGATGTGCAGCGCTTCACTACTGAAAAAACTGGGACGCCTAATTCGTAACATTTGCGTATAAGCTGGTCCCTAATTCTAATTAGCTGGTGAGCCTTATCCTGCATTTCATTGTATACTTCTTGGCTTAAGCCTCTACGATATGGTATCCTTATGAGGAGACCTGAAGCACTTAATGGTCCATCAATAATAACACAGTCGGGTTTACCATGTTCCTCCATATGGCGAATGCAAGCTGCCGGAATAAGGGCTTCAGCCAAACATTGATAGTAGAATTTGAACTCCCTACTCGCCATCGCATCGCTTTCAACCTTCACTAAATCCCTCATTATTATCGGTGGTTTCCCCTCCATGTAGGCCATTGCACTTATAAATGCGGCCTTAGCCATTCCCATGGGGACCGGGCAGCTTGAAGCGTCGGCACCTAAGGCCTTCAGCGACCACATTTCCTCATCTTTCGCCACATTCATTATCTTTAGGCCCTTTTCTTTCAGCATCCCCTTAACGTTGGAAACTTCTTGCTCTGCCTCTTTTGCCATCTCAGAAAGGGATGTTATTGAGTCTTTTAGTAGCCCTGCATATAGCTCAGGATGAATTGTGGTAATTTTTCCAGCTTCCTCAAGCACCGACATTAGAGCATCGTAATCATCGAGTGTGATGAGGCCTTCGTTCATTCCCATTTGCAAAAACTTTGAGATTCGCTCTTGAAGTGAGCTCATTTAGAAGCCCAACCTAAATAGTATTGCCTGATGTTGAATATGAGTGTTGCGTTAAAAATTGTGCTTAAATCGATACACTTATTTGCTCAAAAAATAAATTTTAACGGGGCGTATCGTGAATGGTTGAAATAGGAGTTTACGAATCTACAGTGATAGCCAATAAATCCTTTAGAACTGTTATTCCTAAGCCAGTAGCTAAGGCCCTTGGGCTCCAGCATCAAACAAGGATTTCTTGGGAGTTGAAGGTTGAAAATGGTCAAGTTTTTGTTGTTGTAAGGAAAGTTTAAGTCACCATTGTTTTGAAAGGATATAGCTTACAACTTTTCTCCAGTCGGCTTCCCTCTGCCATCGTGCGTGATACGGTTTTTTAACCCTCTTTTCATGCTCCCCCTGTTTTGGCAGCTTGAAGGCTTCGTCAAAGCATTTAGCCCTTCTGAATCTTTCCACAAGCCAGTTGTAAGGTGGGAAGACCCCTCCATAGCCGTAGATCCTCCGGAAGTCTTCTACAATCTCAAGCTTCTCCTTAGTCCACTTCTGTCCGACATGCTTCCACCTTTCCAGCGCATTTAATGGTTCAAAGCGCATGGGGTAGGCTACGGCGCCCCAAGTAAGCACGTCGCGGACTCGCCTAAAGAAGCTTTCAGGATCATCGTTGAAATTGTAAAGCACGTAGACGAAGATGCTACGTTTCCTGAAGCCTTTTTGTCCAAGCATTTTGATAGCGTTTTCAACATAGATTCCCATGTCATCATGGTCGTATGCCAACCTTAAACAAAGAAGCCTCATTCTCGCCAGTTTCTCCACAACCTCGCCCGTGATAAGCCTTGCATCTAAACCTTGGTTGAAATCAACGCTCATGCCTCCTACCTTGCAAAAACATATCAGCTCATCAAAGACTTCACGCCAATAAGGGCTCTGGAGTATGTTGTTGTCCCATAAGATTATTCTAGTGTGGCCGGGATAGACGAGGCTTTTAATGCTGCGCTTGCATGAGTTAAGGCTTCCCTCGATACGCCAAACCGCACAATAGAGGCACCTATTATTACAACCCCTAGAAGAGAAGATTATGCTGCCATCCCATTCTGGAACAAGATCATATGCAGGCATAAGCTCTTCAGCCTCTTCAAAAACGCCAACATGCACGTGGTCAGCCCCAGATTTCTTAGCGTGTTCAGGCATTAAAGAAGCGTATACGCCTCCAAGCCACAACTCCGCCTTTGGAAACGAGCCCTTATAGAATTGGACTGCCTGCCAGACGGGCCTCCAAGCCCAAGTGTATAGACTGGTAACATAAATAACATCTGGGCTCCGCCTTGGCCTCACACATCCCCTAACAAGCTCAACAGAATCGCCCAAAAGTCTACGATAAGACGCCAATTTAAGCAATCCAAGGGGAGGAAAACGCGTATGATAAGCTGGCTCAACAAGCAACACGTACATACAAGTGTGTAAATTGGCTCCTATTAATAAGCCTTAAAAGCTACACATCTATTAAACACAACCATTTCCGGAACCTTGAAAATGACTAAATACTATTCACTAGTAAACACTTTGTAGGCGTCTAAATTATTAAAATGGGAGGAGGACGAACTTTGGGTAAGTATCCATCGGTTAAAGACGCTGTCGAGCGGTTTATACGAGGAGTGAAAGGTTCAGCAGAAAAATACATGGAAAGAACTGAAGAGGGAAGGAATAGATGGTTGCCTATTTGGCATAAAGTGCTTCATGAATTTACGACAGCAGGATTCACTAAAAAAGAGGCAAGCGAGGCTTACCGTCGCATTAAACCACTTACCGCGTTACCAGGCTACCATCCTTATAAGAGACATGAAAAGCAAAGAAAATGTGAGGAATGCGGCATGGAAATGGAGGAGGTTCTTTATTGTCTCTGGATTTGTGAACAATGTCACCGTTGGAATGTCGGCTATGAAGCAGAGAAGTAAATACCGGCTACACGGTTTAAAGTTAAATCGGCTATTTCAGTCCCTTTGTGCTTTAAAATATCGAAAACTTGTTTATAGCGTGACATTTATAACGACTAGCTTACTGCATAAATTTTGGTGACTTTAGACTTGTTGCTCGACGACAAGTTTAGGGAAAGGGTATTCCTCTTGAAACGTTTTCTATATCACCTAGAATGGGACTGGCCGAATGAGGTTAAAGCTAACGTTTTAGCATTCTTAGGGCGACGTCCAGATGAACATGTAAGTTTAGAAGAGCTTGCGAGAAACTTGACGGATGCCCAACTTGAACGTTTAATATGGATGTCGCCTGTTAAAGATTATTACACTTTCAGAGGTAAATATTATACCGTACGAAGGGGAGGAGTTTTTGAGCCACATGGCTCTTGGGAAGAGGTTAAAAATGCTGTCTCTCAGATATTAAGGGTTCATGGTAAAAAGGGATACGCCCTTCTTAAAGCGTTGACGGAAGTTACGGAAGCCCCGTTTGAGTTTATAGCTGCAAAGGCAAGCGAGATTTATGGTGAAAGGATTTATCCATCACACTTGATAGCTGAGCTCAGAGATAGATGGGACTTAGCCTGGGAAGTAGGTAGTCGTCAGTACCCACGCTGGGCAATGCCTGAAGAGGTTAAGCCCGCAGTATTAGAAGCGCTTTCAGAGTTTGAAGCCACACCCGTTCCTACTTTACGAACAAAAGATGCTGAACAAGAGTTTCTGGAAGTTATTAGGATGGAGGAGGAGTTTAAAAATCACCTTAAAAGCTTGTTGAAAGAGAGGCTTGACGAAACGATTGAGTTTGGTAAGAAGCTTTCGCCACAATTTTTGATAGATTACCTTCAAGATCTTTACGGTCCCACCATCTTTTTCGATCATTTGCTAAGCATAAGCCAGCAATATTCCATTTGTGATGTTGATGTCGTAACGGCCGAAGGAGTTAAGGCATCGAGCACAGGCTTCAACTTAGCCCTTTTCGGCGAGCCTGGAACGGGAAAAACTTTTGCCACAAAAGACATGATCCTTGGAAGTGAAAGTCAAAATGTTCCAGCCCACGGCCTTCCAGGACTAAATAGGTATTGTGGGGGGATGACTCCGGCTAAGTTCATAGCCATCGGTGAAGCCTATCAGGGAAGGAGGTTCAACTTCATTGTAACCGAGTTCAACGATTGGTTTAAGTACAAAGGAATGGTTGAGCCGTTAAAGCTTGCCATGGAAAGAGGAATCATACGCTACGAAACTAAAACATATACTGTAGGGCCCTATAAGTTTTCATCGTTCTTCTCCGTCAATTATAATACTGAGGTGCGTGAGAGAGGTTACGAGGTTACTATTAGCGATCCAAACTTCGATGCTATAGAGGATCGAATGCTTTGTAGGCTTCATAGGTTAACAAAAGAAAAATATAATGAACTTTCAAAGAGCCAGAGGAAATTAATGCTTGGCTTGCTTCAGGAAAAAATGGTTAAAGTTGCACCGAAACTGAGAGATCATTTAACCTTAGTATACGCTATTCAAACAAAGCATCCATTAGTCGCAGGAGCGTTTTACGAAAAGAAGGTTATGCTTACAGATGAAATGTTAAACCTTCTAGAAAGAGCCTCGGAACTTGTTCTGGAACATTTAGAGACGAAAACCGTACCATTTTCAATGAGACTTGAGAAGAGAGCTATACAATTGGCTTCAGCCATGTCCTTAACATACTATTTTAATGTAAGCTCCGACGTCATACCAATAGATTCAACTGCTGCTAAAATGGCTGTCCAATTCTTTGTTGAGGAAGCTTGGGTAAGGGCAAATGAGGCCTTCCCTCTATATGAAGTGCTTAAAAGACTAGCTTTGCAGACATAAATCATTGAAAAGCACAGTAGCTTTCAAAGGGGGTTAATTTTGTTTTGCTCTCGTAGATTCTAACTTATAAGCTTAAGACTTCTGAAACCAATTCATCTATCCTCTCAATTTCTTTTGCTAAAATTTTTCTCGCTTCGCTTCTCGCTCTCGCTGCGCTTTTTCTTGTTAGTTGTTTAGATTTAAGCTTGTCATGACATTGTTTACTTATTCTAGCCAGTTCAAGATGTTTAGGGTCCTTTTCATTGAACTTAGGAATGGGAAACATGAATGGTCTTCTTTGAATTTCTCTTTCCCCAAAGAGACCGCGAGGCTGTAAAGGTTTAATAGCTTCATTTAAAACGTTTGAGTTTAAAGTTGAGCATAAATAGTGAGCTTCGTTTTCATCCTTTGTCTCAAAGTAGAATGACTTTGAATATGCCACAAATCCGCGTGGCCTCAAGCTTGCTCGGAGTATCTGGAACTCTTGCAGAGACTGCCTGTCAACCACGCACGAAGCAATATTCGTGCCGCTTGCGTTGTATAAGACGACGTATCTTTTTTGCGGGTTTTGTATCGATAACAAATTATTATAGTTTAGTCGGTCGGTAACTCTCGGAAAACGATTTTCAGCTTTTTCAGTCCTTCTTTCCTCCCAACGTTGTTGAGCTTTTTCAAGCCAATCTGCCATATGCGTGATGCCACGGTTTCTTAAAATGTTAACATCAAGCAATCTAAAGCCAGTTAGAGTTGGCTCAATGGGTAGGACAACAGGTCTCATTTTTATAAAGCCGAAGGGAACGATATCACCGCCGAGTAAGGTCGCATATATGAACTCCGATTCAACATTCCCCCTCATCTCTATCCATTTCCAAGGCTCCTTAGCCTCGCTTAAGGCGTCCTCCGAGGTCTTAACTAAGGGCTTGTATACATCAATGCCTAAAGTTTCATGTACTTCAAAGTCAATGAACCACAAGCTCCTTGGCACAAGGGTTGCCCCCTCTCTTACCCTATCGTAATACCAGCTGCGTCCCTTGGGTACTGGGGGTGGGCTATACATATAGTCGCTTACCTTAAGTTGCTTGATGGCGTTAGAAAGACGCAGGTTCTTTTCATAAAGCCTTCCAGAGTACTTTCTAGTCAACACAGGGTAAGAATTAGTCTCACCTTTAACAGCGATAAGAACACATGATGGAACATTGAAAAGTGGCGAGACATCTTCAAGATCGAATATCTTGAGGAGTTTGCTCATGGGCTTTCTAAAATGTTTGAATTTTATATGATGAAGAGCTCCTGTTAACACACTTCTAGGCATAACGAAAGCTATCAACCCCTTATCGTGTAAGTACAAATCACTAGAGTTGCAGAAGAATAGAGTTGCCATTTCCATATGGGTGAATAGATGAACTTGGTCGCTATCTAACAACTCAAACGATAACACTTTTCCTTTAAGGAAATCCTGATAGTTTGGGTTCTCAATATACCTCATTGCAATCCATGGCGGATTTCCAATCACTATGTCAAATTTCGATTGAGATAATATGATAGGTGCATATATGTTGCTCAACATGAAAACCCATATCGCATCCAAGCCTATATCCATGAGCGACAAAATATTGGTCAAAGTTGAGCGTAGAACTTGGTTTTCATCATCTGAAAGTTGAACTCTATGACTGCGCTCAAAAACTTCTAATGCTTCTTTTTTGCTTTTTCTTGCTCTATATGCATTAACTGCTACTTTGTAACTTTCTATGATTTGACCCAAAATTATTTTCTGTAAAGCTATGTTTTCAGGGATTTGAATAGCATAAGTTTTTGTTTTTCCTGCATCATTTGTGGCTTGTACACAAAACTCATATACCCTTATCCTCCCTCTCTCCGTGAGGGTTTTAGTAACGCTGGGTATCCTTACAGAATCAGCCACGTAGATCGGAACCACTATACGTTTTCCAAGTTGTAGAAGATCTCCGAGCGCTAGAACGTAATTTGCCCTTGCAATAACAACCGCTAATGGATTGATGTCAACACCAACTACATTATCCAAAATGAAATCCAAAATTTCCCTCGGGCTCTTTCCTTCCCCTAAAAGTCGTTCTCTCATTATATGAATTGCGTTGCATAAGAATGTTCCCGATCCGCAAGCCGGATCCAAAATCCTTGGCGTCCCTTTGTGAATACTATTCCAGAGCTCCAAGCTTTCTTTTAAGGTTAGCTCAGCGAGCCATTCAGGCGTATAATACTCGCCGATCATGTGTCTTTCGCTACGTTTAACGATCTCTTGATAAATTTCCTTAAAAAAGTCCTCATCGATCTGAGACAAATCGTAACGTAACAGCTCTTTTGCAACATCATTTATTAGGCTTAAAGCTTTATCCTTAATCTTGGGATGCAAAATCCACGCAAAGAAATCTTCCTCAATCAAATTTGTAATACCATAAGCCGAAAAATATTCACCTGTTAGAGCTCTAACAAGCTTATCTTTACTAATAACGCTATCCCCACTTAACCTAAGATAAACAATCAGCTTAACCAAAGTTACAAGATATGTATGTTCAATAAATGCGGAAACCTTAGGCTTACTTCCATAGACTATCTCCATATTCTTAGCCCATAAATCAAGCTTCAATGCGACATCCTTCTCATCCCTAACCTCACTCCATAAGGCAGTAAGCTCATCAATTGCAACAGAATATGTTGGGCTTTCAGGACCAAAACGCCACCGCAAATCCATGGCAGAAGGCCTAATTTTACGCTTAGAAAATATAAAGGAATCCAGCCATAGAATAGTCTCAGAAGCAGGAGCTTCAGCAATATTAATAGAACTAATTTTATTCAAACCGACAACTTTCCCATCTTTAATTACAGCGAAATAAGCAACAAAGTTGATAACGTCTGTAGCAATACCCACATGCTTCTTTTCAGGCTCCCTTTCATGCAAAATCTGAAAATACTTCAACAATTTCTGTTCAGCGTCTGCGATCTCAGCCCTTAAATCGACTTTAATCTCAAAAACAACATTAGAGAAAATCAGGTCGGCGCTACCAAGCCCCCATAATTTACTGCCCAGTTTAGTCTCAATACCCGGAATCAACTCCTCGAGGCCAACGTTAAAAAGCTCCTTAAGCAAACTAGATAAAACTATAAGTTTGGCGGGATGCTTGTTTGCTGAACGGCTCTTTGCAACATGATCTTTAATAATGTTAGAGAAAACCTCAACACTCATAATTAGTCACTGCTTGTTTTCCTAGTCTTAACTTTAATCACAAACTCCGACTTCTTGCCTAGTGGGCTTACACCAGAATAATGGTTAAATATGCCCTTACATTTCAAGCATTGAAGTCTCTTAACATTGTAGAACCTGAACTTCCACCCCTTAAGCTCCTTGAAGGCTCCCTCACTAGCGCAGTACGGACATTTAACCATGAGCAACATCTCCTTCGGGAGAATGTTGAGCGGTTGAGGGCGACTTTATCTGAAGGCCTATCAAGGCCTCTTTAATCGGCTTAAGCCTTGCTGATTTCTCAGCCTTACTCAAGGTTGGCAAATAAATGGGGTTGCTCTTAACAGCATCTATTAAGGCTAAGATCTCGTCCATTTTCAAGCCATAGCTGTTCAAGGCTATTCTAATTCTTCTAACAACTATGTTTAGGGGCGTTCTGCCCCGAATGCAGCTGATTATGGAGCCTTTAACCCACTTCATAGCCCAATCTTTAATTTCATGCTCCATTAACCGTCAACCGTTAACTATTATGGCGAGATTGATTTAAAAGTTTATGTAAATGGTGCTTAGAGCTTAAACTTCTAAATAGGCGGTTTAATTGGCTCAAACGTGACTTTTAGCTTCGAATCCGGCTTGCCGACAGTTCTTGTAAAATCCTTTCAATTAGTTCTGAGCATGCTACATGCGCTTCAGCGCCATCTGCAGGCTTTATCATACTTGAGCTTCTATCCCAAGTAGTCTTTCACCTGTCACCGCTTGATGAGGTAAACATTAAACTTTACTTGTGTGGTCGTAAACTCCTCGTCCAAAAGCATTGTTTTAAGAAGTTTGTTAACAGCGCCGAAGATGTCGTTTAAGGTTTTTGCTAAATATTCCGAAGTGATCACTTATGGATTATTCTTTATCCATTCAATATTACGCATTTTCCAAATTAATCCATACATAATTCAAGTGAAGGTCATGGTCAAAGCCTACGTTAACATAAAGCTTCCAGAGGAACTTGCCAAGAAAGTGGATAAGCTGGTTAAGGAAAGGACGCTAGGCTATAGAAGTAGGTGAAAAATTGTGATCGAGGCAACACGAACACTTCTTATTAAGATTAAAGCGCTAAAGAAAAGAGTTCTAGAGCATTTTCATTTCAACAACTACTTCCTTTTGCCATGTCTTAAATAACTTGTTTAACTTTCTGCTGAATTCGGGAGTGGGGTTGAAGATTGATATTACTCTCTCATACATTACAGTTGCATGGTTCTCTCCTTTTATCCATCTTTTTCTAATAGGACTTGACTTTATCTTAAGCCCTGATTTCATGACCAACTCCTTCAACATATCATAGAATTCTTCAAAAACCTTGACACACTCACGTCGCTCAGCACCTCTCCTAGCTATTTTAACTTCTAACACGGGTCCTGTCACTATCTTCGCCCGAGGACTGAAATATACACAAGCATAATTTTCTCGTCTTACGCTCTTGAGCCACTTGTTGCAATAACCTCCATCCATATCTACGAATTTTTTACATTCCTCACAGATCCTGCCCTCATAAATAGGTGGAAGACTGTGTTCCTTTATCTGTCTCTTTATTCTCCCTGTTTCGCGACTCACTTTTAATCCCTAATCGTATTGCATTTTTGCAGAAAAGCTTAAATAAATTTTTCCTTACTTCTTCTTTGGTGTAATCATGTCAGAAGATATTGAAAAGTTGGTTAAAACAAGTTTAAGGGTCCCAGCCCAGCTTTGGCGCGACGTGAAAATCTACGCGGCTAAGGAGGGTTTAAAGCTCACGCAGGTTGTTGAGGCTGCGCTTAGGAAATACCTTGAACTGTCAGAGGAGGAGAGAAAGGGGAAATGAATCCACTCAAAGCTTTCGGCCAGAGGAAGCTTCAGCCTTTCCTCATGAAGCTAGCCATAAACAAGAGGATTCAAGGGATATGTGAGAGGCTTCTTCCGCTAGTTACTGTTGAGGACTGCCGGAGCTGCCCGCTGCTCAGCCATTGCCAAGCCGCCTGTGTGGTATTCAGAAACCTATGCAGAAGGGTTGGAATTGACAGTAATTAAGCTTCTTTTGCTTTTGATCGCAATTCTGTTTGGCTTGCTCTTGCTTCCTTTTGTCGCCGTCGGCCTAATATTCTCTGGAGTGTTTGCGCTTCTGGCATGGCCTTTGGCAATCTCGCTGGCGGGCGCCGTTTTGATAGCCCTTGGAATACTGCTCATAATAATAGGGGCTATAGCCATTTTAGCATAGAATGCAGTTTTATAAGCTGAAAAAGGCAGCTTAATGCAGGATAGGCCTCTCAACAATCCATGGGATTATCCGCCCACCATCGAAGAATTTGAGAAGAAAATTTGGAAGTCCAGACATCGACGGCGATAATGTCGATAAGCCCTTTTTCATTTAAGCTGAATATTTCGCCGTAAAGATCTTTTTCGTGTTCGCGTATGAATAAACTTGAGAGCGTATTTAGTAAAGAAGTAAATGCATGCAATAGTGCCGAAGGCAATTATAGCAAAAACGTAGGGGTTATGATACCATAATTCAGTTGAAGTAGGGGGTGGAATTGGGGGAATTGGCCAAACAAGATAGACATCTCTAAAGAGGACGAAGCCAGCAAATCCATATTTTCTAGTTATCTCTACTTCTTTTTTGAAGGTTTCTTCGTTTATTTGCCAAATTCCAATTCCCATTAAAATATGATTTTTATTGGTACCTTGATTTAGCATGTATTTAATGTTGTTTTCAAATACGAGGGGGTCCTTTTCGTAATTTATTGGACATGCAAAATCAATTAAGTCTTGCTTTTGCCAATTAAACCAATCTTGTAAAACGTTTTCTGGATGGGTAAAACATGCTACTGACAATTGAAGTTTCAGATCATGATTTTTAACAATTATTTTGGTTTGATTCACGATGTTTGAAACTCGCCTTTTTCTCCATTCAATCCATTGGGGATGGTCAGGGTTTTCTCGGGGATCTATCCCCGTTTCATTTATGAAGGCTTTAACTGAATAATCATCAAAACCGTAATTTTTCCCCTCATACCTAATATAATCCAGATGGATACCTTTGATGGGATAATTTAGCAATTCATTAATGATGGAATAGATATGGCTTTGAACTTCTGGAAGTGCAAAATTGAAGATAAGGCTACGTTTTCCGTTTATATCGACTTGTTGCCATTCACTTATGTTTGTCCTTAATGGAATCCATGCATGGATGGAAATATTGAAGTCTTCGGCTAATTCACATGCCAAAGCTAAAACATCAAAACCCCATGGATTTCTCAAAATAGGGACAGACGTCTTATACATAACGTTTTCAAAAGTTTTAACATTCATAAAAACCTCCGTTATATTTCGCTCACTCCAATATTTGAAAAGTTCATAAAGTTTTATTTTGGCCAATGTATAATTTTTGGGAAGTTTAACATCGGAAGCAAACGGGTTAAACCATATTCCGCGAATTTCTTTATTACCGGAATAGCATTTTGGAAGACGCATTAATGAAAATAACAAAATGAAGATTAAAACAATGCAAAATTTTTTAGCCACAGCCTCCCCCATAAATTATTAATGATTTGACTTCAATTTTAAAATTTATAAAATAAAAAGTGTTTTCTCGTACATTATAATTTGCTATGCATATATATGGGCAGACTTAGTTAGTATTTAAACTCATTTGTCTAATAAATCACATGGCGAGCCTTAAGTCCTTTTAGTGCATGCTTAAGTGTGAATAATATTGATCGTGCAAGGCGAATATGATCCTCAAGAGTTGGCTAGAAACCCGAGAAAGTTGTTGTGAGATGACATGAGAAAGTATTACCGTCTCTCACGAGATAGAGGTGGTATGGGGGATCGCTGAGGCTTATTATTGCAGTTGCTGTTTAAAGTGCGTTTTTGTTGGAGCGGTTTTCCAAGAGATCATCCGGAAGCAATTGGCGATTTCTACTCTCCCGAAGAGGTTTATGGAAATTTGACTAATTGCGCTATTAGAAAAAGTCTAAACAAATGCATGCGCGCATCAAGTTCTTTAGCGAAAGACTTCAGCACCATATCTGTATAGACTGGTAAAAAAGTTCACGATGAAAAAGACTAATTTCAATATATTTAGAAAGCCTTGATGTTAGCCTTTCTCAGAGCTATTTTTGGCCCACCCCTCCCCTCAGTCTTCTCTATATGTGTTTTGTTGCAGGCTTCCTTTTCCTCTGCAGTCTATTAGAACTTCGCCTCTTTCAATGTTTGGGAAGAGGGAAACCTTGAGGCCTTCACAGTTAAGTAGGCTTAAAAAGTCAAGCCTTGAAATTCTCGATACAATTTCACCTTTATATTTATCTATGTAGGCGTTTTTGAAATTAGGTTTCGAATGATTCGACACTGAAGCTTGTTGAAACTGCGCTTATGAACCATAACTAAAACCTCACTTAAGCAGTTTAGAGGGGCGTGAAGGAAAAACAATATTAAATTATGGTTAGAAGCCCAAATAAGTTTGATTGGACAGTAGGGTGGCAAAATACG
>Ga0078972_1010867_pt1 | contig 16656 bp, 21 predicted proteins | sample YelNatPaOPGAMG01_FD_67568 | JGI IMG/M metagenome (GOLD analysis project Ga0078972, IMG submission 67568) | Hot spring thermophilic microbial communities from Obsidian Pool, Yellowstone National Park, USA - OP-RAMG-01 (SPADES assembly) (version 2) | ecosystem: Environmental > Aquatic > Thermal...
GGGCATAGGGAAGAAACTCATGTGGACGATAATCGAGGAGAGGAACAAGGCCCCGTTCTCAGACTTCGAGGACCTGGAGAGAAGAGTAAAGGGGCTTGTGAACCCAAAGGCTATGATAGCCAGGCGGATAGAGAGCGAGCTCCGCGGTGAGGACAAGTACAGGGTTTTCGTACGCCCTCCGGCTAAAAGGGCCTTCGAGAGGGGCGAGGAACCCTAGAGAACAGGTAACCCAGGAATGCTATGACTGGAATTATCTCCAGCCTGCCGACCAGCATCTGAACTGTGAGCGATATCTTTCCCGCAAGGGGCATGAGCGGCGAGGTTATTCCCACCGAGAGCCCGACGTTTCCCTGAGCCGAGGCCGATTCAAACATGGAGTCCACTATTCCGTGGCCGAGCAGGGCCAGCACGGCGGCGCCGGCTATCAGAGTTATGATGTATATCAGAGCGTAGAGAGTGGTCTCCATCATTTCCCTCTCGCTGTACTCCTTCCCCGCTATCTTCATCGGAACCACCGCCCTCTCCGGGAGGAAGCTCTTTTTTAGAAGCCAGTACACAGATTTTCCTATTATGATGACCCTTATCAGCTTCAGAGCGCTGGAGGTTGAGCCGTACCCCCCGCCTATTATCATGAGGAGGGTCAGGAGGGACTTTTGAGCGTCGCCCCAGCCGCCGATGTTCACGGTTGAGAATCCGGTGCCCGTCAGCGCGGAGGTGGCCTGAAAAAGGGCGCTCACCGCATCTGTGCTGAGGACGAGGATTACCGTGGAGAAAATTATGATCCCTATCATCAGCTTCACCTCCACGTTTTTCACGATCTCCCTCCACCTCCCGGCCATCCACCTCCTGTGAACCACGAAGCTCGTTGCCCCAGCCATCATTATCAGCACCATCACCAGGCAGGCAGGAGCACCGTATGACCCAAAGGAATCGTTCCTCACCGAGAACCCCCCCGTGGCTATTCCTGTCATTGCGTGGTTCACGGCCTCAAAAAGCGAGGCATTTGGCATTGAGGCGAGGTAAAGCCCGGCTATCCCGAGCACGGTCAGTATGATGTATATCTTCCAGAGAGACCTTGCGGTATCCTTTATGCTCGGCTCAAGCAGCTCCACCCTTGCCTCAGCAATGTAAAGCTTTCTCGCCGCCCTGCCGAATCCCACGACGGCCGTGAGGAAGAGGACCACAACCCCCAGCCCACCTATCCACTGCGTGAGGCTCCTCCAGAACAGGATGGTCCTGGGCACCGCCGAGACATCGGTTATCATGGTGAGCCCGGTGGCGGTGAAGCCTGACATGCTCTCAAAATATGCGTCCTCAATAGGCATGCCGGACAGAACGTACGGAATGGAGCTGAACGCCGAGAAGATCAGCCAGGCCAGGGTCACAACGACCATCGCGTTTCCAAGCGTGAGCTCGGATGGCTTGCGCTCGGCCCTCAAAAGGATTCCGATGAGAAAGGCCGCGGCGGAGGGCAGGATAAAGCCCGGGATGAGGTGGAGTTCCCCGAAAATGGGTGCTATGAGAGCAGGGACCGCCATCGCCCCCCCGATGACGAACATTATAAAACCGAGGAAATGCAGCATGAGGCCCCTCAGTCCTACTGACCCGCCGAAGTATAAAATGTTCCCGGGCGGCCTGCGGTAAACTTTAAAGCGGACGTGTGAAATCATCAATGTGAACCCATGCGCGAAACCCGGAGGGCGATGGAGGAGATAATCCAGCACCTCGTGTCAACCGAGAAAAAGCTGAACAGAAGCCAGGTTGAGAGCTTCGTGAAGATACTTCTGAGCGCAAGAAGGGTTTTCGTTGTTGGTGCGGGGAGATCGGGTCTGGTCGTCAAGGCATTTGCAATGCGCCTCATGCACCTTGACCTTGATGTATATGTTGTTGGCGAGACGATTACCCCGGCGATCAGGGTCGGCGATGTCCTCGTCGCGGTCTCCGGATCGGGGGAGACCGACCTGGTGGTTCAGGCCGCAAAGGTTGCGAAGAAGGTCGGGACAAAGATAGTGGGGATAACCTCCTATCCCAACTCAAGCCTCGCAAAGCTTTCCGACCTTGTTGTGATAATCCCGGGAAGGAAGAAGGTGGCTAAAACCCCGACCTACATGAGGAGGGAGCTTGCCGGGGAATACGCTTCCCTTACGCCCCTCGGCACCCTGTTCGAGATCGCGTCCCTGGTCTTCCTTGACAGCGTCATCGCGAGCCTCATGGTGAAGCTGGGAAGAAAGGAGGACGAGCTCAGGGCCCGTCACGCAACGATATGATCACTTCTTCAGGCTCTGCAGGAAATCGAGCCACGCCCTGTCAAAGCCCTGCTCGTCCTTGGGCCTGAAGCCGAGGGAAATCCTTGCGCCTATGTCCCGCACAAGGGAGTCAACGTTCTGTTTTCCGTCCAGAATCCTCTCGACGAGGGACTCCCCCCTGCCGTTCATGGCGAGAACCATCCCCTGCAGCGCGAGCGCATATCCCCGGCTGAAGTCGTCCCCCTGAGGAAGCGAACTGTAAAATCCATCCACCCACTCCTTTGCCCTCTTCAGGTCACGGTTTTTCAGAAGCTCGAAGAACTCCCCGGCATCCAGTCCCATCTGATCCGCCTCGCCATTTCCTCTTCCATAGCCTCAGGGTGGGTGCATGACTAATCTACCTTATCGTTTCAAGGATGCTGAGAGCGTTCCATATGAGGGTTCTAGCGTGGACCGGCATGTTTGGGTCGTTGCTTATCTCCTCCATCCTCATCCTGGCAGAAGCCGCCCTCACGCCGATGTCCCCCTCTTTCCCCAGGAGGATCTCCTTGGCCTCGCTTGCTGCCCTCCTTATGTTTCTCGGCACGGAGTTGTCCTCGGCCAGCCTGGTCATTATGCCCACCACCTGTTTTATCTGGACCTCCGACATGTGCAGTTCCCCTCTCCATCCTCAATCAGGTTATCCTTAAGCCGGGATGCTCATAAGGTTTTTTGTGATTGGATGAAGGAAAAGGACATGGGTAAGATCGTTGACATGCTCATGGCAGGTGGAAAAATGCTTGGCGTGCACTGCGGCAGCTGCATGAGCCCGCTTTTTGAGTACAAGGGAAAGGTAACTTGCCCGGTCTGCGGGGGTGAGGCAGTGCCCGCCAGGGAGAAGGGTGAGGCGCCGCCGACCGATAAACTTGAGAAGGTCCTGCGCTCCAAGATAGACTCCCTGACCGAAGAGCTTGCGAAGGAAACCGATCACGAAAAAACCCTGGAGATCCTGGAGAGGATAAAGTCCGCGCTTGAGGTCATGAAAAAACTGAAGGAGGGATGAGGATGCAGAGGGATGTGATACTGAGGGCACTGAGGGAGGCCGGAACGCCCGTGACGATCGAGGAGCTCTCAAGGCGCACCGGCATAGACATCGTGAGGCTGCGGGTTGATCTGTTCAGGCTGATGGCTGAGGGAAAGGTGGAGAGGAGGACGGAGGGCAACACCTCACTCTGGACCATAAACGTCAGGTCAAGGCCCTGAGCCGGGTGTTCTTTTGTGCTGGGCTGACCTTCTCAGGGTTCTCGTTCCAGGCATTGCGCTTGGGCTGGTGCTCGGCTGGGTCGTCTCCAGGAGGCAGGTTCACCTCAGGAGGATGAGACCGTCATCGTGGATCAGAAGGGCGAGGCTCATGGGCGCCAGAGAGTGGGCGGAGCTCATAGCGCTTTCCATAACAGTGGCGCTGGTCTCCCTCCTCATCTCGCTCAAAATAGGTGAGGCCATGCTAAGCGCCGGGATTGAGATGTACTCCCCCGAGGAGTTTCCTTTCGTCGGCCTGATGAACTATCCGGTCATCATGCTCCTCGCGGTCAACCTGCTTCCGGTATTCGAGGAGTGGATCTTCAGGGGCATCGTTATAGATGAGCTCAGGCGCTCGACAGGATCCACCGCGTTGGCCGTGACCGCATCAACGCTTTCCTTCGCCGTCTTCCACCTCACAAACCCAGGGACTTACATATGGTATGCGATCCCGCTCATCCCCTGTGGAATCCTCCTCAGCCTCCTCTACCTGAGGGTTGGTCTGGGCGGTGCAATACTGGCGCACTCCGCGTACAACACCCTGCTCTTTCTGCTTTCACTCTAGGTCTTCACCGCTCCGGCATGCCGCGGACGCAGCCTGCCCCACGGAGATGCACCCGTCACCGCAGGGGAGGAGCTCGTGCCTGAAGAACCTTAGCCCCGCCCTCTCCACCTCCTCCCTCAGAATCCTGGTGATCATCCTGTTGTAGAAAACTCCCCCGGAGCACCCCACCTCCCTGATCCCGCACCCCTCAGCCGTCTCTATCGCGATTTCAGCCAGGCCCTTTGCGACGGCATTCTGGGCAGAGGCTGCGATGTGCCTGATGGGGTGACCCGCAAGCATGGCATCGAGAACGTCCATGAGCAGCACGGTCGTGTCAACCACCGGTCTACCGTCCTCACTTACCATCCTCGGCTCCAGCCCAACTTCGTCCGGGTCACCCGATGCGGCGGCGGCCTCAAGCTTCATCGCCGGCTCCCCCTCGTATGTCCTGTGCCCGCATATCCCGAGCACGCATGAGATAGCATCCAGCACCCTGCCGCAGCTGCTGGTCATGTGCACGTTCAGGCCCCTCTCGAGCTGCCTCACCACCGCATCGATCTCGATCTCCCCCCTCTTCATCCACCTTCCGCACCTTTCCCTCAGCACCTCTCTGACCTCGTCCGCCTTCATAGCACCCCACAGGATCCCGGCCACCATCCTTGCGGGGTAGACGGCCGCGAGATCTCCTCCCGGCATCCTCTGCGTTTTCAGGCCTCCGACTCTCCTGTATGACTTCATGTCTGCGATCATCACCTCTCCCCCCCAGGCCGTGCCGTCGTCTCCGTATCCTATTCCGTCGGCCGCAACCCCCACCAGCTCCTCAATTCCGTGCTCGGCCATAAGGGCGCAGAGGTGGGCGTGGTGGTGCTGGATCCCAATCGTCCGGATGCCCGCCTCCTTCCCCATTTTCTCGGCCAGGCGCGTCGTGCTGTACCTCGGGTGTAGGTCGTGGGCGATGATGTCGGGTCTTTCTATCCCCAGGAGCGAGAGAAGGTGTGTTGAGGCGGAGCGCAGGTACTCTAGCGTCTCCAGGTGCTCGGTGTCCCCGATGTGCTGGGAGACAAAGCACCTGCTGCCCGTGAGAACGGAGGCGGTGACGTTGAAGTCCGCCCCCAGCGCGAGAACCGTGCGTTTGGATGTGAACCTCAGGTCAACGGGTTCCGGCACGTACCCCCTGGACCTCCTCAGGAAGGCCGTGCGCCCGTCAACGACCTTCAGCACGGAGTCATCGCACCTGCTCACGATTCTTCTGTTGTGGAGGAGCAGGTAGTCGACCTTTTTCGAGAGCTTGGAAAGCGCTTCATGGTTATCGGTGATCATCGGAAGGCCGGATGGATTGGCGCTGGTCATGACGTATGCCGGGCCACGGCACCTCCTGAGCAGGAGGTGGTGAATGCCGGAGTAAGGCAGCATCACGCCAACGGTGTCAAGTCCTGGTGAGATGAGTTCGGAGAGGGAGTAGTTTGGTCCCTTTCTCAGCAGGACTATGGGCCTGCGGTAGGATGTGAGAAGCTCCGCCTCCTGCGGGGTCACCTCGGCAAACCCTTCCACGGTCTCCAGGTCCCTTGACATGACCGCGAAGGGCTGGTGCGGGCGGTTGAAGGCCCTCCTCAGCCTTGCGACCGGTCCGTCCTCCGTGGTCATGCAGGCTATGTGAATCCCGCCAATCCCCTTCACCGCAACGATGTGCCCCTCGTCCAGAAGGCGCGCGCTCTCGCCTATCGGATCCTCGGTATCCACAGTTGAGCCGTCCGCGCTGTGGAGGACCATCTTCGGGCCGCAGGCAGGGCAGCATGTCGGTTCTGCCCTGTAACGGCGGTCTGCTGGGTCATGGTACTCCCTCAGGCAGTCCGGGCAGAGGGGAAACTCCCTCATGGATGTGTTCTCCCTGTCGTACGGGAGGGACTCTATGATGGTGAACCTGGGGCCGCAGTTCACGCATGTGATGAAGGGATAGAGATAGCGGCGGTCATTTTTGTCCAGCATCTCGCGCAGGCAGTCATCGCACAGGGCGAGGTCCGGAGGAATCACAGATGGAAGGCCCAATTTGGCTCTATCGCTAGAAATCACGCGGAAATCATTGAACTCCCCAGTATACGGTTTCCAAGAGACGGCGATGTCATCCACCCTTGAGAGGGGCGGTCGCTCCTTGCGGATGGAATCGATAAATTTTTCAATGGTTTCTTTGTCGCCCTCAACCACGACCTGAACTCCGGCATCTCCCATGTTGCGTACGAAGCCCTTGAGGTTTAGCCGTGTGGCTAATCTGAATGTGAATGGCCTAAAGCCAACTCCTTGGACTATTCCCCTTACTATAATTTCCGCCCTCTGCATCATCCCAAATACACTCATTCAGGTAAATACTGGATTCTTTTCACACTTCTACCGTCCGGTACCTTCCCCTGCCGAGAAACTTTATGATTCCGTGGTCCCTTAATATCTGAAGTTGCTGTCTGATTTTTGGGCGGATATTCCTGTTTTTTGGGTGTAGGGCGGACAGCCTTTTTTCGAATGAATAGACATCCGCCAGAGTGAACTCCTCACTCCCAAGCTCTCTTATGCATGCGAGCACATCCGCCAGCCAGCCGCGCGAATAGATTGACTGTTCGCGTAAAAACAGGAACCGGTTCCACATCTCTCTAACGATGTTCGGTGGGCTCTCCTGCCCGTTTTGGATTATTTGAATTCTGGCATCCCACGGCAAATTGGACAAAATAATATTTGAACCCACCCATCCACGTCTTCTAGCGCTTTCCGAGAGGGGTTTCCTCCTCTCCACCACCGATTCAGTGATGAAGTGTCTTGGTACTAGAAACAGATCCACCACCCGCAGCATTATTCTGTCGTATCTAAGAAATAGGAAGTTTGGCACGGTTCCGGAGCGTATTGCCCTGATTTTTGGCTCGTAAGCGGAGTTGGCAACCCGGCTCCCGAATGGGTGGCTCTGGCTCTTCAGCTGGTAAAGCTCACCGCAATCAGGGCAGATGAAATCAATCACCTTTTCTCCACTCCGAGCTGAGGAAAGGCTTTCCGAGGGACATGCCACGCAGTACAGGTTTTCCCTGGCCCAGGTTTCGGTTAATATCCGCGCTCGCTGGGAAGCACTTTTGTAGGTGGTTGCGATCTCCGGCTTCAGGTCTAATTCTAATCTCATCAAAAAGAAGTACCCACGGGTAAGTTAAAGATCTTTGCGACTTGTTCGTGGTATTTTTCTAACCCTCGCTTTAGCCCTCATAAACGAGTAGCACCCGTTTCCAACATCCCAAAGATAAAGGGTACCATATCTCCCCGGCATTTTCCATCCGTGTTCGCCCAATTTTATGTATCGACTGAGTTTTGTATTTTGCAACAATTAAGATATGAAGTCATCGCTGAATACACAGCCTATCAGGTCTTCGAGCGCCCGTCGCATTTTCCAGCATTACTACTCCTTAAAAGGTTCTTCTTCTCCTCCAAAAATTGCAATCAATCTTATTCCATCCCTTCCAAACTTGTTGAAATATCGTATATCTTCGCCAGCCTCGCTGTGGTAATCGACTAGCTTCCATCCCCCCTTTTCAAGGGCTGCTGTCGCCTCGATGATAGCTCTCCAGTATTTCACAATGTTTTTTCTGTGATCCTCATCTAACCTGCTGAATTCTTCCTCGCTCCATGTGTGCGGCATCAGCCCAGGGGAGCACCTAACTTTTATTAGCTTCATCGGATCGGGCATTGCTCTCATTTACGTTTTTCAATCTCGTATTTTTAACAATGATCCTACCAGCTGGCTGGTAGATCCCGAGCCGCCTGCACCCATCATCCTCTGTGTTTTCGCAATCTCCTCGTCAGTCAGGTGCCTGAATCCCCTCCGCGCCAGTAGGTGCTCCAGCAGACTTCAATTTTTGCTCTATGCCCCTCGCTTTTAACCGCCGTGCTCGACAGGGTCAAGCACGTTTATCTCGGGCACCCGCTTAAATGCCTCGTCGTGCGTCATAATCTTTCTGACTCCCCTCCTCCGCATCGATGCCAGCAGCGTCGCATCCCTGCCGCCTATTCCTAGATGGGAATACTTCGAAAGGTCGTCTGCGGCGTCTTTCACGAGGTCAACGGTCAGCTCTTCCACCTTCATCGGAAAGCTGAGGAAGATGTCAAGTTTTTCCCTTCCGATCACCGGGCCGAGATTTTTTATCAGGAAGTGTGCGACCTCCATCAGCACCACGGTGTTTACCATAACGCCCTCGCGCAGGGATTTTTTGACCGCCGGCACCACGGACCTGTGCTCCCGGGCATTGGCATCGAAGTAATATGCCCAGATGTTTGAGTCAATCATGATCATGTCATACGCCCCAGATCTCCTTCAGCTTCTCCGCCGGTACCTTTGAGCCCTTTATACATCCCTTCAGCTCCCGCTCAAATTTTTCAATATCGGCGCCAAGCGTGATCGTTATCCTCTCGCCTTCCTTTTGAACTCTCAGGGTCTGGCCTCTTTGGAGGCCCTCTCTGACGTCGGGGGGCAGGGTTATCCTCCACTTGTCGTCGATGGTGGTTTCTCCCACTTGTTCACCCATCCCACTTATTGTCCCACCACCAAGATAAACCTTCCGGTCACGGTCGTTTATGAAACTCCCCACAATCTTAGGGTAAGGTGTTTTTTATTGAGAGGAAATTGCTCCGATCAGCCCGGTTACCCTATCCTGAGTTGCTGCACTCCTCATCCACCATCCTCTGTATCCTCACGGTTTCCTCGTCAGTCTGGCGCCTGAATCTTCCTGTCGCTTTCGGGCGGATGTGTGGTAAACGAACATTGCTGGCAGAGCTCAACGCACGGGATACCTATTTTTATATATGTTCAACCATAGTTATCAAAAATGATATCCTTGGTGAATTGATGAAAAAAATAGCCCTTCTGAGGGAACTGGCGAGATACCCGGTATTCGGCAACAGGAAACTGGAGGAGATAATCGGAAAACCGCGTGCCTACACGAAGCTGGTGATCTACAGGATGAAACGGGAGGGACTGATAAAGGAGGTGGAGCGCGACAGGTACACAGTTTATGATGACCCCCTCATCGTCGCGTCCCACGTCGTGTGGCCATCCTACATCTCCTGCTGGGCGGCCCTCAGACACCATAACCTCACCGAGCAGCTTCCGACCGCGGTTCACGTGGTAACCACGCGCAGCAGAAAACGGAGGGAGATCTCTTTCGGGCAGGGGCGCATAGTCTTCATCCGGACCACTCCCCCCCGATTCTTCGGATTCATGAAAAACAGACTGGACAGCGTTGATGTTTTTATCGCAGAACCGGAAAAGGCCCTCATCGACTCAGCGCTCTTCCGCGTCGTCTCCTTCTCGGAGATCACTGATATCCTGCAGAAGAGCGTGGACTCCATTGATGTGGAGCGGCTGGTGAATCATATCATCAGGATCGGGGACCGTGCCTGCGCAAAACGCTTTGGGTACTCGCTGGAACGCATCGGAATAAAAACATGGGATCGGCTGAGGGGTTTTGCGGGCGGTGGTTACATCCGTCTTGACTACTTCAGGCCACCCGCGGGAAGGCGGGATGAGAGGTGGATGGTGATAGATAATGTTGGGTCCGGAAGAGCTGAATGAAATAGCCCGCCTCAAACGCCTGATGCCGGAAAACGCAGAGCAGGACTATCTTCAGGAGCTCCTCCTCTTTTCCATCTTCAGCGAAGTTGGGAGAAAACTTGTGTTCAAGGGGGGCACGTGCCTTTACAAGCTACACGGATTGAACAGGTTCAGCGAGGACCTCGACTTCACGCTTTGCGGTCGCGCGGATATTTCAGAGGCTGTCGAGGCAGCCCTGCGCAGGCTGAGATTCCTCGGGGTTTTCGCCCAGGTGAAGGATGTGAAAAAGCATCAGAGGGAGATAAACATCAGGGTGATGTCTCGCGGGCCGCTCTACCACGGCAGGAGGGAGGAGATGTGCTTCGTTCCCATTAACATCAGCCTCAGGGAAAGGGTGTTGCTTGAACCGGAGCACCTGACCATTAGCTCGATGTATCCGGACATTCCCGCCTTCGATGTGTTTTCAATGCGGGCGGAGGAGATCGCGGCGGAAAAGGTGCGGGCGATTCTCATGAGGGAGAAGCCGCGGGATCTTTATGATCTGTGGTTCATGCTCCGGAGGGGAATCCAGCTGAACCCCGGGCTGGTGCGTAGAAAGCTTAGGTCCTGTGGCATGAGGTTCGATCCGGGGAAGTTAAGGGAACGGGTGGATGCGATGGGGAGTATCTGGGCGGCCGATTTGAGAAATTTGGTAATAGGAGAGTTGCCTGAGTTTGATGAAGCTAAAGCGGTTTTGCTCGAGGCGTTTGAACGCATTGGTTAGCCAGTCTACTCGATCCCGAGCCGCCTGCACTCCTCATCCACCATCTTCTGTATCCTCGCGATTTCCTCGTCAGTCAGGTGCCTGAATCTCCCCTGCGCCTTCAGGTACTCCGCAACGGGCTTCCGCTTGGGCGGCTTCATTGTTACCCTGAGCTGCCCGTTCTCTATCTCGTACAGGTTCCACATGCCGGTCTGAAACGCCAGCCTTGCGACCTCTATCGTCTTGCTTGAATCAATCCTCCACCCCGGCCCGCATGGCGTGTGCGTATGGATGTAGGTCGGCCCCTCTATCGAGGCTGCCTTTTTGACCTTTTTGATGAGGTCAAGGGGGTACGCCACTGTGGCAGTTGCCACGTACGGGGAGCCGTGTGCGGCCATTATCGCAACCATGTCCTTGGGCGGCCTGTCCTCACCGCGCATCACCTTTCCCACCGGGGTCGTGGTTGTCCATGCGCCGAACGGGGTGGCACCGCTCCTCTGTATGCCCGTGTTCATGTAGGCCTCATTCACCGTGCACACGTACAGTATGTTTTCGTACCTCTCAAATGCCCCCGAGAGGGCCTGCAGCCCTATGTCAACGGTGCCCCCGTCACCAGCTATGACGACAGATTTCACATCCTTTTTTCCAAGGACCTTCAGGGCCCTCGCAACGCCGGACGCCACCGCAGCCGCGTTTTCGAAAGCAACGTGAATCCAAGGAACCCTCCACGAGGTCTCCGGATAGGGCGTGCTTATCACCTCCATGCACCCAGTAGAGGAGGTGATGATGGCGTTCCTTCCCAGCGCCTTCAGTATGTGCCTTATCGCCAGAGCCTCACCGCATCCAGGGCACGCCCGGTGTCCCGGCGCGAACAGCTCCTCATCAGGCACCGCGCTCATTCCCTCAACCCCACCAACGTTTCTCTCAGCCCGAGCCACCTCACGGGCCTCTCAACCTTTCCGCTTTCAGCAGCCTCAAACGTCGTCCTTATGGCCTCCCTTATCTGCTCCTCTGTGACATCCCTCCCTCCGAGGCCGCAGATGAAGTTAAGCATTACCGGTTTGGTTTTTTGGTTGATGAGCGTGGCAGAGACATCCGAGAAGAGGGCCCCGGTCGCGCCCGGGGAGAAGTCCTTTTCGATCACGCAGACCGCCTTGGCCCTCGAGAGGAGCTGTGCTAGTTCCGCCGCAGGGAAGGGCCTGTAGAGCCTGAGCCTGACCAGCCCAACCCTGCTCCCACCCCTCCTGTATTCGTCCACGACCTCCCTTATGGTCCCAGCCACGGAGCCCATTGTGAGCACGATGACCTCCGCGTCATCGCAGCCGTGGCACTCCATCAGTCCGTACCTTCTGCCGAACATCCTTCCAAACTCCTCCCCCACCCTCCTCACGGTCTCCACGGAGCCAAGCATCGCTTCCTGAAGCTGGTGCCTGAACTCCTCGTAGTACTCCGGAACCCCGACCGCACCGATGGTCACCGGTTTCTCCGGATCAAGCGGGTGGGGGAACCTGTACGGCGGCAGGAACCTGTCCACGTCCTCCTGGGAGGGCACGTCAACGGGTTCGGTGGTGTGGGAGAGGATGTAGCCGTCGTAGCAGACCATCACAGGAAGGAGCGCCTCCTCCGCTATTCTGAACGCCTGAATTGTGGAGTCAAGTATCTCCTGATTGTTCTCACAGTATATCTGTATCCATCCGCTGTCGCGAACGGAAATTGAGTCCTGCTGATCGTTCCATATTGAAAGGGGGGCTGAGAGTGAGCGGTTTGCGTTTGCCATGACCAGCGGAATCCTCAGGCCAGAGGCAATGTACATTATCTCGCTCATCAGGATCAACCCCTGTGACGATGTGGCGGTGAAAGTCCTCACCCCGGTTGCTGCGGCCCCTATGCACGCGCTCAGCGCCGTGTGCTCTGACTCAACCTTCATGAACTCCGCTTCCAGCTCCCCGTTCGCCACGTACTCCGAGAGCTTCTCCACAACTACAGTCTGCGGGGTTATCGGATAGGCTGATATCACCCTGACCCTTGCGAGCTTGGCGGCGAGCGCTGCAGCCTCGTTGCCGTTCATGAACTCCTTCATTTGCCCGCCTCCTCGACCACCATCGTTATCGCCTTGGCCGGGCACTCGTTCGCGCATATCCCGCATCCCTTGCAGTACCTGTAATCGACCCTGGCCGGCTTTCCCTTACTTATTGCGGCATCCGGGCAGTATAGCCAGCATATCCCGCATCCCGTGCACTTCTTCTCATCGACGACAGGTCGCATGGTCCTCCAGCTTCCGGTCTCGTTCGCGATCGAGCTTCCGGGCTCGAGGATCACGGCACCCATCGTGATTTTCTTTGAGCTCATCCTATCACCCTGGTCCTCTCATATGCGGCTTTCACCGCGTTCACGTTTTTGTCAGCCAGCTTTGCGGGAAAGTACTCCTTAACCGCCCTTGCAACTGACTCAAGCCCAACGATCCCGGTGGCCCTCGCGATTGCGCCCAGCATCGCGGTGTTCGTTATCGGCGCCCCGAGCACCTCCATCGCAACGCCCGTGGCATCAACGGTCGCGGTCACAGCGTTTGGGAACCTCAGATCCTCCTTAGTGTTGATGACGGCTTTGCCCCCTTTTTTCAGCCCGGAGGTCACGTTCACGGAGGTCAGCAGGGAGGGGTCCAGAACCACCACACAGTCTGGCTCGTATATCTGGGTCCTTATCCTTATCGGCCTCTCATCTATTCTGGCGAACGCAAGAACCGGAGCACCCCTCCTCTCAGCGCCGAAGAACGGAAAAGCCTGGGAATATTTTCCCTCGTAGAATGCGGCCTGCGCCAGAAGCCTTGCGGCGGTGACAGCTCCCTGCCCGCCGCGTCCATGAAACCTTACCTCTATCATGACGTTAGAGATGAATCTGCCAGCCTAATAAAATTTTTGTTTCAATAGCTCATCAGCCGGCTATGCACTTCATCGCCCACATGAGGACAATGCCCAAGAGAAACATGAAAAATGAGATCACAGTCCTCACGGTCTCCCTCTCCTTGTGCAGCTCGGGCACCAGGTCAGAGGCGGCTATGTAGAGGAACCCGCCGGCAGCGAAGGGCAGGAGGTATATCATCGCGCCGCTCATGTAGGGATTTAGATAGTACCCGGAGACGCCTCCGGCAACCGCGGTCAGGGCTGTTATAAAATTAAGCGTCAGCGCCCTGCGCGGCCTTATCCCGCCGTATACTATGACCCCAAAGTCACCGAGCTCCTGGGGGACCTCATGGGCAGCCACCGCGAATGTTGTTATCAGGCCGAGCGGAGCGCTCACTATGAAACCTGCAGCGATGATGAGTCCGTCTATGAAGTTGTGCACGCCGTCCCCTATCAGGTTGAGGTAGGCGAAGGTGTGGATCGGGCAGGTCTTCTCGTGGCAGTGGCGCCAGAGCAGTTTCTCTATCAGGAAGAACACTACAAATCCTGAGATGAGAACGAGAAAAACGTTAGTGAGCTGGCCTTCGACTCCCTCTATCGCCTCTGGGAGAAGGTGGAGGAAGGCGCCTCCTATCAGGGCACCAGCCGAGAAGCCAACTAGGGCAAGCAGCACCCGTTTGAGCATCTTCTCTGAGAGGACCAGGGTCGTCGCACCGACGAAGGAGATCAGGCTGACCAGAAACGTCGCCAGCAGTATCCAGAACAGCTCGACCATACGGAATATAATGATCGTTTGGTCCTTTTACACATTTTGAATGCTGCAGAAAACCGAGCCCATGCCGCGTGAGGGCTGCATCAACAGCCCACTTCCGCAGGAGCAGATCAGATTTTGGTCACAGTGCGCAAACGACTCATTCTTGGAGTTCGCGTCTTATCACCAAAACAGGCCTTGTCGACTCCGCAACAACATTCCAGCACACGCTTCCGAGCAACATCCTCTTGACCATGCTCCTCCCGTGTGATCCCATTACGATCATGGACGCATTTTCATTTTCTGCGGCGCGGTTTATCTCTATGTGGGGAACTCCCTCGGCAACAATGGTTTTCACCCTGGCCCCCTCTCTCTCAAGCTCTCCTTTAATTCTGGCAAGCCTCCCTTCATCTATTTTGTTGAACTCATCAATCCTGTCCGCTAGGTGCGGGAGAAGCTTGCGTGTATCCTGTACATGTATAACGACAACCTCTCTTACCCCGGAGCGAATTAGCTCCTTCACGTAGTCCAATGCTTTTTCGGCGCAATCTGAGAAGTCCGTGGGATAAAGGATTTTCTTCATAATTCCTTCGTATATGAGCCTGGGAGTTTTTCCACTCTTTTCCAGAATTTTGTACTTGACCAGCATCAGGGGTACCGGGGCATTGCGCAGCACATTCTCCGAGGTGCTGCCGAGCAGCATCTGCCTGATAAAGCTCTTACCGTGTGAGGCCATTAGTATCATTGACACTTTTTTACTTTTTGCAAGTTTGATTATCTCAAGGAAGGGGACCCCTATCGGCACTTGGATATCCACCCGAAGATTTTTACTCTCCAGGCTTTCTTTGACCTTCTCGAGCTTCTGCAAGGCATGTTTTTTAAACTGTACCGACATCCCACCCGAGCTTCGGATATCAACTACATGAACCAGCACAACCTCTCTGAGTCCGGCCTTTTTGAGTTCCTCAAGCGCTTCGACCAGCTTCGTGGAGTGTTCCGAGAAATCGGTCGGGCAGAGGATTTTCCCAAACATGCTACTCAGCCCCCCCTGAACATGTGCCTCGTTCTGATACATATCTTTACCAGCAAAAGCATTATGGGAACCTCCTCCAGTACCCCGACCACCGTGGCGAGGGCAGCCCCCGAAGAAAGACCAAAAAGGGATACGGCAACCGCAACCGCCAGCTCAAAAAAGTTGCTTGCTCCTATCAGGGCAGCGGGCGCTGCAATTGAGTACTCCACCCTCCACAGCTTGGCCCACGAGTAGCATATCCCGAAAATGAGAAATGTCTGTATGGCAAGTGGCACCGCTATAAGCAGGATGTGAATGGGATTGTTTAGTATAACGTTCCCCTGAAATGAGAACAGTATCACCAGCGTCAGAAGTAGCCCCAAAATGGTGATGCTGCGCATCTTGGGGAAAAACGTGTTCTCTAGCCATAGGGCTCCCTTTTTTCTGGTCAGGTATCTCCTTGTCAGATAACCGGCCGCGAGGGGTATCACAATGTAAAGCACTACTGAGAGAACAAGCGTATCGTAGGGCACGGGTATGTTGCTTACCCCGAGCAGAAATCCGACAATTGGTGCAAAGGCAAAAAGTATTATCAGGTCATTTGTTGCGACCTGAATCAGCGTGTAGTTTGCGTCACCCCCACTGAGGTAGCTCCACACGAAGACCATCGCGGTGCAAGGGGCCGCGCCGAGCAGTATGGCGCCTGCAAGGTACTCAGTTGCCAGGGATGCCGGAATCAAGGGGGCAAAGACCATTGTGAGGAATACAATTGAAATGAGGTACATCGTGAACGGTTTTATCAACCAGTTCCCAATCCATGTTATCAGAAGCCCCTTGGGTTTCTTACCGGCTTTTAGAACTGATCCAAAATCTATCTTCATCATCATCGGATAGATCATCAGCCATATGAGTACCGCTACGGGGATGGATACATGGGCATACTCAAACTGGCTCAGGGTCTGGGGGAATACAGGAAGGAGCCTGCCTAGGACCACCCCCAGCACGATGCAGATGGCCACCCATACCGATAGATACTTCTCAAATAACGGCAACCCACCTGCATCACTCTCTGCCATTTTTCATCACCCATTCCCTCGCAGTTGGTTTTTTTCTTTACTTCAAGGTTAATTAAGGGTTCCCGGTGATCGCCCTGAGTATAAGCTGCTTCGCCCTTTCCACGTCCTCATCGGAAACGTATTCCATCAGGTTCTTCATTTCTTTCCCGATATCCTCGTGAAGCGGTTTTTTCCTTATCCCCAGGTCCCTCGTGAGCACTATGCTCTTGGTCACCCTGAAGCCGGCGGCCTCAACTGTCTTCCTGGAGCACTCGAATTCACAGCCGTCCACGGTGACTATCCTCAATGCCGCTGCAGTTTTACCACGCGCAGAGACCACTCCGGTCGGCAGCGCGGCTAGGCAGCCCACCGCCGCTTTTTTCAGTCCAAGCTCCTCAACCGCTCTCATGGCGGCCAGGGCTGCCACGATCCCCGTGTTTGAGAACCCGCCGAAACACGCGTACACGATGTTCTCGTGCGTGTTTTTTCCTGCCTCCCATCTCGCTTCCTCTACCATATCATCACTCCGAAATAGCTGAATATGAACTTCAGTGCC
>Ga0078972_1010868_pt1 | contig 16656 bp, 11 predicted proteins | sample YelNatPaOPGAMG01_FD_67568 | JGI IMG/M metagenome (GOLD analysis project Ga0078972, IMG submission 67568) | Hot spring thermophilic microbial communities from Obsidian Pool, Yellowstone National Park, USA - OP-RAMG-01 (SPADES assembly) (version 2) | ecosystem: Environmental > Aquatic > Thermal...
CCGCGCCGGGAGGTCATGCCCGCGGTCGCCCCCGCCGGGCGGGCCGGCATCCGCTCGGTGATGATCACCGGTGATTACCCGGAAACTGCTGTGGCCGTCGCGCGCGAGATCGGCTTTCTGGAAGGTCCCGGCGGCGTGCTCACAGGCGCCGACCTTGACGCCATGGACGATGATAAGCTTACGGCTGTGGCAGACAGAGTAACCGTCTACGCCCGCACCTCACCCCATCACAAGCTGCGCATTGTGGATGCGCTCAAGCGGTTGGGGCATATCGTTGCCATGACGGGCGACGGCGTCAACGACGCCCCAGCCCTCAAGCGCGCCGATATCGGCATCGCCATGGGCATCACCGGCACCGACGTGGCCAAGGAAACAGCGGCCATGATCCTCACCGACGACAACTATGCCAGTATCGTGGCTGCGGTGGAGGAAGGGCGAACGATCTACAACAACATTCGCAAGTTCGTCTACTATTTGCTCTCGTGCAACGTGGGTGAGATCCTGGTGGTCTTTATCGCCACGCTCCTGAACTGGCCCCTGCCGCTGACGGCCATCCAGCTTTTGGTGCTCAACCTGGTCACCGACGGCGCGCCGGCCCTGGCCCTGGGGTTGGAGCGCGCCGAGCCCGGTGTCATGGCGCGACCGCCGCGCCCCCCTGATGAGCCGGTGATCGACCGGCGGATGGTGCGCGGCATCATCGCGCAGGGCATCGCTATCACCGTCGTCACGCTCACCGCCTTCCAGGCTGGCCTGCTGTGGCACCAGAGTGTATCTTGGGCGCAGACGATGGCCTTTGTCACCCTCTCGATCGCCGAGCTGGTGCGGGCCTATACCGCTCGCTCCGAAGTCTATCCGCTGCGGCGCCTGGGGGCCTTTAGCAACCGTGCCATGCAGTGGGCCTGCCTCAGCTCGTTGGCCATCATCATGGCGATCATCTATGTGCCGTTTCTGGACCCCATCTTTAACACTGTGGCGCCGGACCTGCGCGATTGGGCGCTCATGCTGCTTCTTATCCTGATTCCTGGCGCTGTGGCAGAGGTGGGCAAGCTTTGGCCGCAACCCCAGCCCCGCGGTCAGGAGGCCAAACAGGCCGCGTGAGCTGGCGCCAGGGCTTGTAGTGAGGGAGAGCGTCGGGGTGGCAGCGCAGGGGGCAGTCTCGAGCCTTCCCCCTGCGCTGCCACCCCGGCGCTCTCCCTCACTACGAACCGTACACGGGCCACCGGCCCGTCTCTACACTCTGACCTCCGCCCGCGCCGGCTCCAGAGCGGTGCTCTCCCGCTCCAGCGGGTCAATGGCTACATCGATCAGATATGGCATCTTGGCGGCCAGGGCTTGATGGATGGCATCGGCCAGCACCGCCGGTTGCTCCACGCGCGTGCCCAGCAGGCCAACGCTCTGGGCCACCTGGGCAAAGCTCACCTGCGGCAGCTCGGTGAAGAAGGGCGGCATCGCCAAGCGCTCCTCATCCGAGTTCATCATCCCCAGGCGGGCATTGTTAAAGCAGACGATGGTGACGGGCAGGTTATGCTCGACCAGAGTGATCATCTCTCCCAGTGAGATGGCCAGGCCGCCGTCGCCCACCACCGCCACTGCCGGCCGCTCCGGGTAGGCCAGGCACGCCGCCAGCGCCGCCGGCAGGCCAAAGCCCATACTCGCCAGGTGATAGGAGGTGACGAATTTCTCTCCCTTGGGCTCGTACTGTTGGCACATGAAATAGGCGTGGTCGCCCACATCGAGGGCAATGACCGCATCAGCAGGCAGCGTTTCTTGCAGCGTGCGCACCACGAACTGTGGCTTGATGGGCACGCTTTGGTCCGTGGCCTTGGGGTTCACCTGGGCCATGAACTCGCTCTTGCGGGCGTGCAAATCCCCCCACTCGTTGGCCACCGGGCCTTCCGGCAGCAAAGGGACAAGCCGCCGCACGGTCGGCGCCGCATCTCCCCACAGGCCCACCGCCACCGCGTAATGCTGGCCGATCCGGCTACGGTCGTTGTCGATCTGGATCAACTGCTGCTGCGGCTGGATCAATCGCCATTCATGGGTTGTGTTCTGTGACAGGGAGCACCCGACCACCAGGATTGTATCGGCCTCGCGCAGGAAATGGTCGGCCAGAGGTGTGCCATAGTGGCCTACGACCCCCATGCTCAGCGGCTCGCTGGCCGGCAGCAGCCCCTTGCTGCGGCAGGTCGTCAACACGGGCGCTCCCAGGCGATGGGCCACCTGGAGCAACGGCTCGCGGGCCTCACGCGCCCCCCATCCCATCAGGATCACGGGCCGGCTGGCGCCGGCGAGCAAGCGCGCTGCCTGGCGGAGCGAATCATCCCCCGCCGCCGCTTGCGACCAGTTCATGTGCCCCTGGGGGCGGATGGGGCCGCTCACAGCCTCCATCATCTGCAGATCCGAGGGCACCTGCACGTGGGCTACCCCCTGCTTGCCCACTGCCGTCTGCAGGGCATTGGCGAAGACCGCTGGCGCCTGCGCCGCCGTCTCGGCTGCGGCATTGAACACAGTTACCGGCTCAAAGAGCGCATGGGCGTCGATCTCCTGCCAGGCCCCCTCATATTGCCAGGAGCGCCGGACCTGGCCAGTGATTGCCAGCATCGGCGCCCGGTCATATTGGGCGTCATAGACGCCGGGCATCAGGCCCACAGCGCCCGGCCCGGCGGTAGCGATACAGGCTGCCGGCTCACCCGTCAGCTTGCCATAGGCCGAGGCGGCAAAGGCCGCCATGGACTCTTGTCGCATCGCGACAAAGCGTATCCGGTCCTGGTGCCTCACCGCATTGAGCAGGCCCAACACCGTTTCGCCCATGACGCCAAAGATGTAGCGTATGCCCCAATCACCCAGTTGTTCCACCACGATATCGGAAACTGAACGCGCCATATCCCCTCCCTGTTGTAGGATCATGGGAATCCAGCCAGCAGGATATGTGCCAGTGCGCCCGATAGGGATTGACAACCCTCCCCGACTCCCTATACTAACCCGTGATGTTCCATACCCTTACAGCAGAGCCTCATCGTGTGCAGCACAAGGGGAGGTCCGCAAAAGCGCGTATGAGATCAGGGGCAGAGGCGCCGGCTGCTCAGCCAGGCCAGGAAACCCCAGGACGCGAAGAATTCCTCGATTCTCTTCTCCAGTCGGCCTCCGTTGGCGTCGCCGTCGTGCGGGGCGCGGAGAACCATGTGGAGCTTACTAACCCTGTCTATCGCCGCATCGTTGGGCGGCCTCAGGGCCCTGTAGAAGGCCTCCCCTTGCGCCAGGTTCTGCCGCCCTCTGCCGCCGAGACAGCGGAGCGCTGCATTGCGGCTGCCTATACCCAGGGGCGCACCGTGACCGCCTACGAGATTCCGGTGCAGAGCGGCGAGCCTCCGCAGATGACCTACTGGGATGTCGACTATATCCCCCAGCGCGCCGAAGATGGCCATATAGAGGCCATTCTGATGCTGGCCATGCAGGTGACCGGCAAAGTGCAGGCGCGCGGGCGGCTCGAACTGCTGGCCAGCCAGCTCCAGACCATCCTCAGCAACCTGCCCAATGGGGTACTGGTTATCGATACCGATCTGCGCGTCACCCTGGCCAACGACTATGCCCGCCGTTGGTTCGGCCAGAATGTTGTGGGCCTATCCGTGGCTGAGCTGCGGCGCCGGTTCAGCTTTACCGACAGTCAGGGCCGCCCCCTGGCCCCAGAGCAGCTCCCCTTGCAGAGGGCGTTGCAGGGGGAGCTTGTCGCCGGCGTCGAGCTCGTTGCCACACCCATCAGCGGCCCGCGCCTGCAGTTACTCTCGAGCGCGGCCCCGCTGCGAGACCCGGCCCAGGGCAACCGCATCACCGGCGCCGTACTCACCGTCACCGATATCACTGCCCAGAAGCAGGCGCAAGCCGACCGCGAGCGCCTGCTGGCCGAGGTCGAGGCTGCACATGCGACCCTGCGCACCATCCTCGATCGCCTGCCCGATGCTGTATTGGTGGTTGATACCGCTGGGCGCATTACCATGAGCAATGACGCCCTGGTCCGCTACCTGGGGCGTGATATGCACGGCGCTAACATTGCCGATCTGCGGCGCGAGTTTGTCCACGTCAGGGCCGATGGCCGCCCCTTTGCCCCGGGCGATACCCCCCTGGAGCGTGCCCTGCGCGGCGAGACGGTCACCGGCGTCGAGGTGCAGTTCACACTGCCGCCGGGCCGACGCGCCCAGGCGATCGAGAGCGTCGCCCCTCTGTACGAGCCGGGAGGTGGGGGCCGGCTCAGCGGGGCGGTGGCTGCCTATACCGATATCACACCGCAGAAGCAGGCGCAGGCCGAGCGCGAGCGTCTGCTGGCCGAAGTGCAGGATGCGCGCCGCAAGCTGCAGGCGATCATCAACCGCGTGCCAGAGGCGGTTATCGTCATTGATCCGCAGCAGCGCATCACCCTCAGCAACGATGCCGCCCGCCGCCTGGCCGGGCGGCCGCTGCTTGGCCTCAGCCTGAGCGATCTGCAGCGTATAGCCGGCCCGGTCACAGTGGGCAGCCAGCCCTTGACCCCTGGGCAGACGCCCGGCGAGCGTGCCCTGCGGGGCGAGACCGTGACTGGCGTGGAGATCAGGGCTCGCACGCCCGACGGCCGGCCCATCGACCTGCTGGAGAGCGCAGCCCCCTTGCCCGGACCGGGCGGCATGGTGCGCGAGGTCGTGATTGTGCTGGCTAATATTACCCCACTCAAGGAGCTGGACCGCGCCAAGGATGAGTTCATCTCGGTGGCCGCCCACGAGCTGCGGACGCCGCTTACCAGCCTCAAAGGGCACGCCCAGATCCTGCTGCGCCAGGCCATCAAGGATAACTGGCGCCCTTCCGAACGGCACAGCCTCGAGATCATCGATGACCAGGTCGACCGGCTGAACCAGCTCATCAGCCGCCTGCTGGATGTCAGCCGCATCCGCCTGGGCCGCCTGCAGCTACATCGCGAGCCGGTCGATATCGTCGGCCTGGCGCGCCAGGTAGCCGAAGAGATGCAGGTCACGACCGAGGCCCACCGCATCTGGGTGGAAACGCCCGTCGATTCCCTCACCGGCCAGTGGGACCCGGGGGCCCTGCGCCAGGTGCTTATGAACCTGGTTGGCAACTCGATCAAGTATGCGCCCGGCGGCCCGATCATCATCCGCCTCCAGCCAGAAGAGCGGCAGGTCATTGTCAGCGTGAGCGACCGGGGGCCGGGCATCTCTCCTCAGCAGCAGGCCCGGCTCTTTGAAGCTTTTGCACGCGGCGTGGCCGAAGAGTACCGCCGCACCGGCGGCCTGGGTCTCGGACTCTACATCTCGCGTGGCATCGTCGAAGCTCACGGCGGGCGCATCTGGGTGGAGAGCGAGCTGGGGCGGGGCGCGACCTTCTCCTTCTCATTGCCTCTGTAACGATTCTTTGCCCCGCCTCCCCTCGATATGGTATAATCTGATCTACAGTCTTATTTGAGGGGCATTTATGTCTATTCTATCGGCGACCGGCCTGGCCATGCATTTTGGCGCTCAGGACATCTTTGCCGACATCTCGCTCTCTGTGGCCCGTGGCGACCGTGTCGCCCTGGTGGGGGCCAACGGCACGGGCAAGACGACGCTGATGCGCATCCTGGCCGGGGTCGAGGCGCCCTCCGCCGGCGCGGTGCGCCGGGCGCGTGGCTTGCGCCTGGGCTACCTTCCCCAGCAGCCCGAGTTTACGGGCGAAGCCACGCTCTATAGGGAGATGCTGGATATCTTTGTGCATCTGCAAGCCCAGCAGGAAGAGCTGCGCCGCCTGGAAACGGCTATGGCGGACCCTGCCGCCCGCGAGGAGGCCCTGGCCCGCTACGGCGACTTGCAGGTCAAGTTCGAGTTGGCCGGCGGCTATGATTACGAGGAGCGCATCCGGCGCACACTGACCAGCCTGGGCTTTGATGAGGCCGATTTCGGCATGCCGCTGGCCCTGCTTTCGGGCGGCCAACGCACGCGCGCCCTGTTAGCCAAGCTGCTCCTTTCCGAGCCGGACCTGCTGCTCTTGGACGAGCCTACCAATCACCTGGATATGGCGGCGGTGGAGTGGCTGGAGGAGACGCTGACCGCATGGCCGGGCAGCCTGATTATTGTAGCCCACGACCGCCGCTTTCTGGACGTGGTGGCCACGCGTGTGTGGGAATTGAGCCACGGCCATATTGAGGAATTCTCGGGCAACTATTCCAAATACGTCCAGTTGCGGGCCGAGCGCCGCGCCCGGCAACTGGCCGAGTACGAGGCCCAGCAGGAAGAGATCGCCAAGACGGAAGAGTTTATCCGCCGCAACATGGCCGGCCAGCGCTCCAAGGAGGCCAAAGGCCGCCTGAAGCGCTTGGACCGGGTGGAGCGGTTGGAGCGCCCGCGCGAGGATCGCACCCTGCGCTTGAGGCTGCAGACGGCCGACCGCGCCGGCGAGACGGTGATCTATACCCGAAATCTCGTGGTGGGCTATGACGATGACGCCCAGGGCGGGGGGCGGCAGCTCTTCTCGAGCCCCGACCTGCGCCTGCGCCGTGGCGAGCGGGCTGCCCTGGTGGGGCCCAATGGCTCCGGCAAGACGACCTTTCTGCGCACCTTGCTGGGGCAGCTTCCCCCGCTGCAGGGCGAGGCTCACCTGGGCTATAATGTGCGCATCGGCTATTTTGCCCAGGCGCAGGAGGGCCTCAAGCCCGAACGCACGGTGATGGAGGAGATCCTCGATTGCAAGAACCTGCCCATTGCGGCGGCGCGGGATTTCTGCGCACGCTTTCTCTTTGCCGGCGATGACGCCTTCAAGCCCATTGCGGCCCTCTCGGGCGGCGAGCGGGCGCGCGTGGCCCTGGCCCGCCTGACCCTGCAGGGCGCCAATTTGCTGCTGCTCGACGAGCCCACCAATCACCTGGATATTCCGGCGCAAGAGGCGCTGCAGGACGTGCTGGAGGGTTTCAACGGCACCATCCTGTTCGTGAGCCACGACCGCTGGCTGATCGATGCCCTGGCTACACAGGTGTGGATAGTGGAGGGCGACCGCCTGCACGTCTACCCCGGCGGCTATGCCGAGTACCTGGCCGCTCGCGAGGCCCTGCGCGCAGCCGAAAAAGCCCTGCCCCGGGAAAAGGCGCCGGCCGAAGAGCGCCGCAAGGGCCCTACGCCCGAGGAAAGGGCCGCCCGCCAGCGGCAGCGCCAGGAAAAGCTCATCGCCTCGCTGGAGGAGGAGATCACGGCCCTGGAGGCGCGCCTGCAGGACCTGCAGGAGGCGATTTCGCAGGCCAGCCTGCGCGGTGAGCTGGGGCGTGTGCACACGCTGAGTGCTGAATACGCCGAGACCGAAGGCTTGCTGCACGAGCGCATGAGCGCCTGGACGCAGGCACAGGAAACGGTGCAGGCGGAGTAGGGTTATTGTGTATATCATCGGCTTGACCGGCAACATAGCCACTGGCAAGAGCACCGTGGCGCGCCTGCTGCACGAGCTCGGCGCGGAGGTGCTTGATGCCGACATCCTGGCTCACGAGACCATGCGCCCCGGCACGGCCGTGTGGGATGAGATCCGCCGCCGCTTTGGCCCGGCGGTCATCGCGCCCGATGGCGCCATAGACCGCCGCCGCCTGGGCGAGATCGTCTTTGCCGACCCGGGGGCGCTGGCGGACCTGGAGGGCATCACACACCCCGCCGTGGCGGCGCTTATCGACGAGCGCCTGCGCGGCCTGCGCTCGCGCCGGCCAACCCCTGCTGTGGTCGTGATCGAGGCTATCAAGCTCCTGGAGGCCGGCCTTGGGGCGCTGTGCGATGCAATCTGGGTGGTGACGGCCCCGCGCGCCCTGCAGATCAAGCGCCTGGTGCAGACGCGGCGGATGACGCCGGAGGAAGCGGCGCTGCGTATCGATGCCCAGCCGCCGGCGGAACTCAAGATTGCCCAGGCGCAGGTGGTGATCGTCAACGACGGCTCGCCCGGAGATCTGGCGCGCCAGGTGCAGGCAGCCTGGGCCCAGATCCCCTTGGCAAAGGAAGGGGAAAAGCCATGAGAGTGCTGATCCTGACAACCGATGCTGGCGGCGGCCATCGCAGTGTGGCCAGGGCCCTGGCGGCCGCCTTTGAGGAGGTAAGTGGCCCCGGCTGCAGTGTGCGGGTAGTGGACTTTTTCCTTGGCTATGCCCCCTTCCCCCTCTCCCGCTCCAGCCAGGTCTATGCCTTCCTCATGCGCTATCCTTTTCTGTGGAACGTTTTTTACACCAGCACCAACCTCCGCCGCAACCGCGCCTGGAACGCGCCGGCGGTGGGGCTGGCAATGGAGGCCGGCATGGGGCGCCTGCTGGATGAGCATCAGCCCGACGTGATCGTGGGCACTCACCCCATGGCTGCGCCGCCCCTGAGCGCGCTGCTCTACCGACGTGGGAAGCGGCTCCCCTATTACACCGTCGTCACCGATTATGGCTTTTTGCACACCTGGTGGGCCTATCCCTTCGGCGAGCTGTGGTTCGCGCCCGATGCAGGCACAGCGCAGCACCTGACGCGGGCGGGCATTCCGCCGGAGCGGGTGATTGATGCGGGCTACCCTGTGCACCCGCGCTTTGGGCAGCGCACGCGCACCAGCGCCGAGATCCGCACTGCACTGGGGCTTGACCCCGAGCGCTTTACAGCGCTCCTGGTGGGTGGGGCTGCGGGTGTGGGGCCGATCGAGGAGATTGTGGAGGCCCTGGCCTCGCGGCCCGCGCCCTGGCAACTCATCGTAGTGACCGGGCGCAACCATGCCCTGAAGGAGCGCTTGGAAGAGCAGATGGGGCGCTGGCGCGTACCTGTGCACGTGGAGGGGCTGGTGGACGATATGCCCAGCCGTATGCACGCCGCTGATGTGCTGCTGACCAAGGCGGGCGGCTCCACGACCAGCGAGGGGCTCACCTGCGGCCTGCCACAGATTCTGACCAGCATCCTGCCGGGGCAGGAGGAGGAGAATGCGCGCTACCTGACCCAGTTGGGCGCCGCCCGCGCGGCCACGAGTCCCCAGGCAGTGCGCGCTATGCTGCAGGAGCTGGCCAACCCCCAAAGCACATTACTGCGCTCCATGTGCCTGTGTGCCCGGCGCGCTGCCCGGCCTCGGGCCGCCCACGAAATTGCGCGCCGGGTGCTGGAGCGGGGCCAGGCCGTTACCGCGCTGCCCCTCTCGCCCTTCTATGGGCTGCCCCTGCCGCGGGCGCACCGGGTGATAGAGCGCCTGCCAGCCGGCCGGCACTTGCGCAATTGGCTGCGGTAGCCGTATTGGATAAGAGGCCCGAAATGTGCGCCGTAGAGCACATTCCGGGCCTCTTATCCAATACGGCTAGACTCTGTAGTGGCACCCGCTCGACTGCTTGTTGCTCCAGGCGGCCTGGGTCACCAGTATAGCCGTCTGCACGCTGTTGCGCAGGCCGATGAGGGAATCGGTCAGCCGGGTGGTGGCGTAAAAGCGGTCGATATCGCGACGCAGGTCGTGCAGATCGCGCATGGCCCGCTCCAGGCGCGGTGTGGTGCGTACCAGACCAACGTAATTCCACATGATGTGCTGGATGGTATTCATATCCTGCAGAATGAGGGCGGGGTCGGCGTTTTCGACCAGGTCCTCATCCTGCCAGGGCGGGATCAGCTCGGGCTCCATGGCAGGTGAGGTGGGCAGCGTGGCCACGGCGTCGCCCGCCGCCCGCCAGCCCCACAGCATGCCCTCCAGCAGCGACGTGCTGCCCAGGCGGTTGGCGCCGTGCAGACCGGTGCAGGAGACTTCGCCTACCGCATAGAGATCGCGGATCGTCGTGCGCCCGTTGAGGTCCACCCACACGCCGCCACAGAAATAGTGCGCCGCGGGCGCCACCGGGATGACATCCTTGGTGATATCCACGCCATAGCGCAACGATGCCTCGTAGATGGTGGGGAAGTGGCTCAGGATCGCATCCCGGTCCAGGTACGATTTCAGGTCCAGGTAAACACAGGGGGCGCCCGTCCTGAGCATCTCCTCATGGATGCTGCGCGCCACCACGTCGCGCGGGGCCAGGTCCTTCCATTCGGGCGCGTAACGGGCCATAAACGGCTCACCGTCGGCGTTCAACAGGCGCGCCCCGGCCCCCCGCAGGGCCTCGGAGATGAGGAACTCGGCATTGCCGCGATGGTAAAAGGCCGTGGGGTGAAACTGGACATACTCGGCGTTGATGATGCGCGCGCCGGCGCGGTACGCCATGGCCAGGCCGTCGCCGCGGGCGCCGGGCGGGTTGGTAGTGAGCAGGAAAATGCGCCCCAAGCCGCCCGAGGCCAGGATCACTTTGCGCGCCAGGATGGTGATGACCTCCCCACTGGCCTGATTGAAGACATAGGCCCCTACGCAGGAGAGCGGGTCATAGACGGCCAGGCGGTTGAGGCTGTGGTGCGCCGGGGTGAGCAGGTCCACAGCCGTGTGGCGCTGCAGCAGGAGCACATTGGGGCGCTCGCGCAGGGCCTCCACCAGCCTTTCCTCGATGGCGCGGCCAGTCGCGTCGCCAAAGTGCAGGATGCGCTTGGTGGAATGGGCCGCCTCCTTGATGTATTCCAGGCTGCCGTCGGGGTTGCGGGCGAAATCAACCTGCAGGCGGTCGATGAGCAACTCTTTCAGCAGGGGCGGGGCCTCGTGGGCCAGCAGGCTCACCGCCGCCGGGTTGTTCAGCCCATCGCCGGCGCGCGTAATGTCGGCGATCAGGAGCTCCGGCGAGTCCTCGGGGCCACGGTGGATAATGCCGCCCTGCGCATAGAGCGTATTCGATTCCTGCGGCTCCTCGGCATGGCTTACCACGCACACCCGCACATTCGGGTCATCCGAGGCCCGCAGCGCCGCCACACCCCCCGCAATTCCACAGCCGATAATCAATACATCAACAATGAGACGGTCTTCCATGGTTGTCCTCTCGTAATCCGCAAGGCGTAATCCGTAAGGTTGTCATGACCGATAATAAGTAATCCGTAATAAGTAAGGTCTTCATTCCGGAACACGAATTGCTGTTCGTGGCGTTCGCCCCAACAAAGCTGACGCAGAGCATCGGGCGCGCTGAAATGGCAACCTTAGTTATTACTCGTTACTGATTACAGATCACGCATCATCTGACACACAGCATCCGCTGTAACGCCTCGTTCGCCCAGTACGTCGTTTCGGCGTCCACGCGCACAATATGCTGCGGATGGCCCTCACGGATGCTTTCGAGAGTCTGCAGCAGGTTGTGCTCGTTGATGCGGTACATGGTGCCGCACAGCGAGCGGGCCAGGGGGATGATGGCCTTGTCGCGATAGCGGTTGGCCAGGCGGCTGACCAGGTTGATCTCGGTGCCGATGGCCAGCGTCGAGCCGGTGGGCGCCTCCTTGGCCTCACGGACGATCAGCCCAGTGGAGCCAGCCGCGTCGGATGCCTGCACCACCGGCGTGGGGCATTCGGGATGCACCACTACCCGCACACCGGGGTGCTCCGCGCGCACCCGCTGCACGTCGGTCACGGTAAAATGTGTATGGACGTGGCAATAGCCCTTCCAGATGACGACCTTCGCTTCCGCCGCCGTTTGCTCGCTCGCTTCGGGGTTCGCCGGGTCCCAGACGGCAATATGCTCCATGGGCACACCCAGCGCCAGCGCCGAGTTACGGCCCAGGTGCTCATCGGGGAAGAAGAGCAGATGCCCCTTTTGCGCGAGCGCCCAGCGGAAAAGGTCCTGCGCATTGGCCGAGGTACAGACGGCGCCCCCATTGCGGCCGCAGAAGGCCTTGACAGCCGCATCCGAGTTCTGGTAGGTGATGGGCAGCAGGTCGCCGCCCCAACGCGCGCTCAGACGGCGCCAGGCCTCAGCGGCGTCGGCAGCGGCCACCATGGCAGCCATGGGGCAGCGGGCGCTGCGCTCTGGAATCAACACCGTCTGATGCGGCCGGCAGAGCATCGCCGCCGTCTCGGCCATGAAATCGACGCCGCAAAAGACGATGTAACGCGGGCGTTCGCGCCTGGCCGCCTCACGCGAAAGCTCGAGCGAATCGCCCACCACGTCGGCAAAGCGCTCCACTTCATCGCGCTCATAATGGTGCGCGAGGATCAGCACGTCTTCGCCCAGTTCATCCCGCACCGTGCGGATGCGACGGAGGACGTCCTCGGGGGAGGAGTCGGGGGTTGGGTTAGTTCCTACCACGGCAATACCTCTTGGGAAACGTAATAAGTAATAACGTAATCCGTAAGGTCTTCATCGCGCAAGGCTTGCCGCGCCACAATATACTCGCTATGGGAATAGCTCTTGAACAAGACACATCCCATGGGCGACCTTACTTATTATGTTTTACTTATTACGCGTCAATGTCCAGGCTCACATCCAGTGCGCGCACGGAATGCGTCAGCGCGCCGACGGAGATGAAATCCACACCGGTCGCGGCGACGGCGGCAACCGTCTCCAGAGTGATGCCGCCCGAGGCCTCGAGAGACGCACGCCCGGCCGTCACCTCGACGGCGCGCCGCATGGTTGGGATATCCATATTATCCAACAAGATGCGGTCGACGTGCAAGGAGAGGGCCTCGGCCAACTGGTCGAGGGTGCACACCTCCACCTCGATCGGGAGCCCCTGCGCATTCTGCGCCCGCACCCGCTGCACCGCGGGCGTAATGCCGCCCGCCGCCGCGATATGATTATCCTTGATCAACACCATGTCGAACAGGCCAAAGCGATGATTGGCGGCGCCCCCCAGGCGCACAGCCATCTTGTCCAGTATGCGCAGGCCGGGGGCCGTCTTGCGCGTATCGAGGATGATGGCGCGCGTGCCGCGCACCGCCTCCACATAGCGCGCCGCCATCGTGGCAATGCCCGACATGCGTTGCAGGAAATTGAGCGCCACCCGCTCGGCCGAGAGCAGGGCAATAGCGGGCCCTTCCACCGTGGCCACATAATCGCCCCTTTTCACCGGGGAGCCGTCGGCCATCAGGGCGCGGAAGCGGGTCTGCGGGTTAACCTGGCGAAAGACCTCCTCCACCACCTCCAACCCGGCAATCACGCCTGGCTCTTTGACCAGAAAGCGGCCGCTTGCCTTGAGCTCGGCGCCGAGCACCCACTCGCTCGTCACATCGCCCGGGCCGATATCCTCGCCCAGAGCATGCTGAATAGCCGCGACGACGGCCTGGCGGTCCTGCACACTGATCATCGCTCGCTCCATAAGCCTGTTTTTCTTAAACTGACCTATGATAGCACAAGCGGGGGCAATGGTCAAAGATTCTGGAGGCGGCGGGTGCGGTATATGCAGAGTGTCTGGCCTTTGTTTGTGGCCTGTTCTGGTGTTATAATCCGTCTATTGTTATCATCAAGTAAGTGATTCTTGAGGAAGGAATGTACGTATGGAGAGACGTCGCCCGTTGCTGATCGTGGCCGGCATGCTCATGGTGTTTCTGTTGGCTGCGGCCTGCCAGGCCGCGCCCACGCCCACGCCAGAGCCAACCCAGACGCCCAGCCCGGCCCCTACCCGGGTGCCGCCCACCGCAACGCCCACGCCCACGGCTACCCCTGAACCGCAGATGGTCCTGGCATCGGACGGGGCACTGGTGCCCGAGGAAAGCAATGAGCCCTTGCCGCCCCTGGCCCCTGGGGTGAATCCGCTTACCGGGTTACCCGTTGATGCGGATACCCTGCGGCACCGGCCGATCTTGGTGCGCTATGGGAACGACACCGCGGCGCGCCCCCCCTATGGCCTGGCGGCGGCCGATGTGATCTTTGAGGAACTGGCCGAAGGCGGCTTTGTCACCCGCATCACCGGCGCCTACCTGACCACCCTGCCTGATACGGTCGGGCCCATCCGCAGCGCGCGGCCAGCAGTGATCGATATGCTGCAGCAGCTCGACGCATCGCTCGTTTATGGCGGCGCCTCCAATGGCACCCAGGGCCTCCTGAATCGGCAACCCTACCCGCTATACAGCCACGTCGGCAATGGCGCGAATCTGTTCTATCGTATGGCGGGCCGGCCCTCGCCGCACAACCTGTTCATTCACCTGCCGGACTTGCGCCAGCGCATGGTGACCGATCAGCAGGATTACCCTGTCAAGCTTGGCGGCTGGGCCTTTTCGCCCACGGCCCCCGCAGGCACCCCAGTGACGCACATTCACATTCCCTACCCCGGCGAGGCGCCAGTCGACTATACTTATAGTGCAGCCAGCGGCGCCTATCTGCGCAATGTGCAAGGCGCACCCCACATGGACGGTCTGTACAGGAAGCAGCTCGCACCCGCCAATGTGGTGGTGCTCTACCTGGAGCACAAAAACTCGAACATCGTGGAGGACTCGCTGGGCAACGTCGCCATCCTGGTCAACTGGTTCGGCACCGGCCGCGCTCAGGTCTTCCGTGACGGCTTTATGATCGACGCCACCTGGCAGCGCAACGCTGCGCACCAACTCACGCGGCTCAAGGATGCCAACGGCAACGACATTCCCCTCAAGCCGGGCCGGACCTGGATCGAGATTGTGCCGACCAACTACGAGGTGACCGTCAAGTAGTCCGAGGGGCGGGGCGGCGCCTGGGCGCAACCGGCTCGGGCGGTACAGCGTTCCAACCCGGCAAGAAGGGGAAGGGGCTGGCCGGCTCGGGGAGCGCCGGCTCGAGCGATGAGGCGCCCCCCAGCGGCTCTTTGCGGGGTGAAGCAAACTGCATATTGTACAGGTGCGCATAGAGGCCGTCCTGAGCCATCAGCTCGTCGTGGCGGCCCATCTCCACAACACGCCCCTCTTCGAGCACCACAATCCGGTCCGCATTGTGCACTGTCGAAAGGCGATGGGCGATGATAAAGGTCGTGCGCCCAGTCATGAGCCGCTGCAGCGCCTCCTGCACCAGCCGCTCCGATTCTGTATCCAGCGATGAGGTCGCTTCATCGAGGATCAGGATGCGTGGGTCCTTCAGGATGGCGCGGGCAATGGAGAGCCGCTGGCGCTCGCCGCCCGAGAGCTTGGCACCGCGCTCGCCGACAATGGTTTGGTAGCCATCGGGCAGGGCCATGATGAAATCGTGGGCGTTGGCGGCCCGGGCAGCGGCGACGATCTCCTCATCGGTCGCCTCCAGCTTGCCATAGGCGATATTGTCACGGATGGTGCCGCTGAAGAGGACTGTCTCCTGCGGCACAATGCCGATCTGCCCACGCAGAGAGGCCAGGGTGACCGTCCGCAAGTCATAGCCATCGATCTGCAGGCTGCCCTGCACCGGGTCGTAAAAGCGCGGGATCAGGTTGACCAGAGTGCTCTTGCCGGCGCCGCTGCGGCCCACCAGGGCCACCACCTCGCCCGGCTGCACATCCAGGTTGATCTCGCGTAAAACGGGGTCATCCGCCTCGTAGGAAAAGTCCACGCCCTGGAGGCGCACATGGCCGCGGATGGCGGGCAGCGCAATAGCGCCGGGCGCATCCTTGATATCGGGCACCGCGTCCAACAACTCAAACACACGCCGCGTCGCCCCCAGCGACTCTTGCAACTGCGCATAGAGGGTGGAAAAGGCCCCGATCGGCCCGGCCACGATATAGGCGTAGAGCAGAAAAGCCACCAGGTTGCCTGGGGTGATCTGCCCGGCGATCACCTGCCGCCCGCCATACCAGAGCACCAGAGCAATGGCGCCAAAAACGGCAAAGGAGGTGATCGGCGCAAAGAGCACACGCGCCCGCACTCGCTCGATGGCCGCCGCAAAGGCGCCCTCGACCTGGCCCTTGAAGCGCTCTGTCTCATGCGGCTCGCGGGCGAACGACTTGACGATGCGGATGCCGCCAACCGTCTCCTCCAACATGGCCGTCACGCCTGCCAGCCGGTCCTGCACAGTGATAGAATAGCTCCGCAGCCGCCGGCTGATCCAGGTGACAACAGTCGCCACAACGGGGAATACCGCCGCCACCAGCAGGGTCAGCCGCCAGTTCATGGTGATAATCAGCACTACGCCGCCGACGAGCGTCAGGCCCTGGCTCAGCAGGCCCACCAGGTTAGTGGTGGCCGTGGCCTGGATCAGGGCCACGTCGTTGGTCGTGCGCGAGATAATGTCTCCCGTCGGCCGGCCCTCAAAAAAAGCCAGCGACAAGCGCATCAACTGCTCATAGATGCGCTTGCGTAGATCAGCCACCACCCGCTCGCCCGTGTAGCCCAGCAGATAATCGCGGCCGTACATAAAGAACGACTGCACCACAACGATCAGCAACAAGCCGGCGACGATGCGGTTCAGGGCCGCATAATCATGGGTCACAAAGACGCTATCGATGAGGCCGCGGATGGCCCAGGGCATAACCAGGCCAAGCAGGCTCGTCATCGCCAGAAAGATGAGCGCGACAGCCAGCCGCCGCCAATACGGTTTGACGAAAAGCAACAGTCGGCGCAACTCGCCCACTGCTTTCTCCTCTTGGGCCAACCGGCCCGGCATGATACCCCCCTGCGCCTGTTGCAGGGGAAGGTAGAGTATAGCGCCTATAAATGGGTTTGTCAACCACTTGTTTGCCGTTTGATACGAGATCTTTGCATAACACGAGCCTCTCCTTGGCACAACTCTGGGTGTGCCGAAGCATTCGTACCGCTTTCTGTAGGCCAGGCAGAGACGCCCCAACACGACAGCCGTACTTACCCATCGGGGCGCGGATCCCATCCGGGCATCGCGCTTCGCACGCGACCGGAGTGGAGCCATTCGGGGGGATTGGGCGGGTTGCCTGCAGCCGGGCCGCCCGC
>Ga0078972_1010869_pt1 | contig 16655 bp, 16 predicted proteins | sample YelNatPaOPGAMG01_FD_67568 | JGI IMG/M metagenome (GOLD analysis project Ga0078972, IMG submission 67568) | Hot spring thermophilic microbial communities from Obsidian Pool, Yellowstone National Park, USA - OP-RAMG-01 (SPADES assembly) (version 2) | ecosystem: Environmental > Aquatic > Thermal...
CAACTTTATAAGCAACCAGAGTATAATGGATATGGATAGAAAAAAAAGAAACATGTAAACCCGCTTGTTTAGGCGGATTTTATCAGGTCGGAGAATTGGATTGTAATTTTTGATAGGGCGCTGGTTCACAACACAGAATCGATTTATTTGGAAACCAAAAGTAAATGTTCTTGGCAAAAAAACCTAAGAGTAATTTGAAAAATGTTGGTCGGGAATATCGACATCAAATAAAAAAGGACTCAAAGTTTAGGAAAACTTTGAATCCCCAGGTATTAAAAAAATTGTTATCGAGCCTGAATATCGGTTACATCGCGAATAATAGTGCTCTTGGCAACTTTCACTTCAACGTTATCGGAAATCTCAACCATTGCATACTCATCCTTAACCTCGGTAACCTTACCGTAAACGCCACCGGCAATAATAACTTTATCGCCTTTTTTCAACGATTCCTGGAATTTACGAAGTTCCTTTTGGCGTTTCATTTGTGGACGAATCATGAAGAAGTAAAAAACCACGATGATAAGACCAAACATTAAGAAGGTCATCAATGGATTTGCACCCTGCTGGGCAGCTTGAAGAGTAATAAAACTTGTAATCATAACTTTATCAACTTTAATTAATTAACTATTTCAGGATTATAAACATACAAAGTTACAAAATTGTTTTGAAAGTTAGGGTATCACATTAGCCTTGAGAGTTACCGATTTTTCACGAATAACTCCATTGGTTCTGAGGGTTACCGATTTATACTGCGACCCAAACCATCCCTTACTATCGAAAACCACCTCAACCAAGGCATCCTCGCCGGGTTTAAGGATTTTTTTGGAAACATCAACCTTAGTGCATCCGCACGATGGAATAACATCTTTAACTACAAGCGGTAGGTTTCCTGTATTCCTGAACCTGAACGAGTGCTTAACAAGTTCCCCGCTATGCACAGTGCCCACATCGAAAAAATCCTCAATATAGGTAAGTTCGGCAAAGTGAGTGGAATCGGCAACCTGTTCGGATGTTTGGTTGCTTTTACTGTTGCACGAGAATGCAATGAGAACGATAAGCCCCCAAAAAAGCTTAATTGTCTTCATCCTCAAAAGAATTTATATTATCAGGTGATAGCAGTTCGTCGCTTTCGCCAATCAATCCCCTACCCTGCTTTTGGATTTGGCCATTTTCCTTGAGATGAGCAATAACCTTATCGAGCACACCGTTAACAAATGTGTTGCTCTGGTCGGTGCTGTAAAACTTAGCTATATCGATATACTCATTCATACTTACCTTAACGGGTATGGTAGGAAATTCAAGAATTTCGGTGATAGCCATCTCCATTATTACAATATCCATTGCAGCAATTCGGTCAAGTTCCCAGTTTACAGTAAACTTATCGATAAGTTCAAGGTTTTCCTTATGCCGTAAAACGGTTTTACGCAGTAAACGTTTGGCAAATTCTTCATCGTCGGCATTACTAAAGAGCGCCATTAGGGGAACCGATGAGGTATTTTCGTCAATTTTTTTGATTGTTTTGGCTGCCATACTGGAGACAAACTCAAGGTCATCGTTCCAGTAAATGCTTTGCTCCTCGAGAAACGCTTCAAAATCGTCGTTGGCGTTCAATATCTTGCTGAGGAAGTTAATCAGAACAGCCTTGTCGTCGGCAAAGGAGCATTGCTCAGCATTCATGTAATCGTTGTAAAAATCCGAAGCCACAAAATGGTTGAAGAGCGATTTGGTAACCTCAGGAAAATGCTTCCAGTTTAAGCGATTGACGTTAGCTTTGTTTTGCAGTTCATTACATGCAGCTAAGGCAGCCACTGCCCTATTCTGAACAAACCGTAGGTTGGGATTAAGTTCTTCGGGCGAAGGGCGAAATTTTTGTTTGCCCAGTTCAATTTTGGCCAAAGCGTGTTCAACCAAAGTCTCAGGTAAAAGCAGCAAAAGGAGATATAGGTGATACGATTTTTCGATGCTATGAAACATTTCGCGTTCCAATGCGCTTAGGGAGTCGCCCTCGTTACGGTAAAAGGCAAATAGAACCTGTAAGGCCTTGATTCTAATTAAACGACGGTTAATCATTAGTAAGAACGATTTTTATAATTCACTACTGCAAAGATAGAAAGTTTAATCCAGTGCAGCGGAATAAATAAGGTTAATATTTCAAAACAAAACCTTTTGTGCGATTTTTAATATTTTTTTTAAGTCAACGAACCATGATATAAAGATTTTTTTAATTTTGAGCAGTGTAAAATGTGAAACCCTAACCTAAAAAATATTAAGAGCGATGATTGATGAATTTGATACCACTAACGAATTTGACAAGAACACGAGAGATGAAGTGTTTTCTCAGGTAGTGAAAGCTGGAAAAAGAACTTATTTCTTCGATGTAAAGGCTACCAGGGGCAGTGAGTTGTACCTTACCATTACCGAAAGCAAAAAGCGAATGGGCAAAGATGGTAAAATGTATTACGAGAAACATAAAATTTTCCTTTACAAGGAAGATTTCGAAAAATTTATCGAAAGCCTGAACAGTGTTTTTGATTACATTAAAGCTAATCAGGAAATTGTTCCACGTACTGAGCATACCGACGAAATGGAACTTACCGAGGTTGAAACCGATTACTCAACCGTTGACTTCGACGATTTGGGCAAATAGTTTTGTTCCATATCCATACTTAGAAAAGCCATTCAGTTCTGAATGGCTTTTTTACTTAAAATCGTTCTAAATAATATAAAACGCTTAAATTTGTAAAATTTTTAAAAAAACAAACATTTTAGAGGTTAAGAGGTTTTACTGATATACTTTGATATAAATGCTACTTTCAGAATTACAGAACGGCGAATACGGGATTATTGTAAAGGTAAAAGGGCGCGGTGCTTTTAGGAAGCGTATAACCGAAATGGGCTTTGTGAAAGGGAAAAAGGTGATAGTTGTAAAAAATGCCCCCCTAAAAGACCCCATTGAATACTCTATAATGGGTTACGAGGTATCGCTCCGACGCAGCGAGGCATCGCTTATAGAGGTTATTACACCCAATGAGGCCAAACATATTCTCCATGCCCAAACTGAAAGTCATCAGCTTGTTACCTATACCGAACCCGAGATTATTGACACCGGAGTAAAGGAACTCAGCAAAACCATTAACATTGCACTGGTTGGCAATCCCAATGCCGGTAAAACCAGCATATTCAATCACCTTGCAGGGGCAAGGGAGCATGTAGGCAATTACAGCGGCGTTACAGTTGATTCTAAAAACGCAAAGTTTAAGTATAAAGGATACACCATCAACATAACCGACTTGCCCGGCACATACTCGCTCACCGCCTACACCCCTGAAGAGGTATTTGTAAGGCGATTTATTCACGAGCAAAACCCTGACATTGTCATCAACGTGGTTGATGCATCGAACCTTGAACGCAACCTATACCTTACCACCCAGCTCATCGATATGGATATCCGGGTGATTGTTGCCTTAAATATGTACGACGAACTTATGGAAAAGGGCGATAGGTTCGATTACACAATGATGGGCAAACTACTGGGTATTCCATTCGTCCCAACGGTTGGCAGCAAGGGCAAGGGGCTGGACAAACTACTGGATACAACCATTAATGTTTATGCCGATAAGGATAAAATCACCCGCCATATTCACGTTAACTACGGCGAGGAGATTGAAAAATCAATACTATCCATTCAGAATGAAATAAAGAAAAACGCTGCAATAACCATAACCTACTCCAGCCGTTACCTTGCCATCAAACTACTTGAAAAAGACAAAGTGGCAGATAAACTGCTTCGCAACGAGCCTAACTACGAGGAAATCAGGTATCAAACCGAAAAAGAAATAAGTAGGCTGGAAAACCTGTTCCACGAGGATACCGAAACCCTAATAACCGATGCCAAATATGGCTTTATTGCGGGTGCGCTAAAAGAAACCTACAAGGAGAGTAGCCATAAAAAGCGTTTGGTTACCGAGCAAATTGATGCCATACTCACCCACCGGTTACTTGGATTTCCCATATTTATTTTCCTGATTTGGTTAACATTTTATACCACTTTTACCCTTGGAAAATACCCCATGGAGTGGATTGAACTAGGGGTTGATTGGATAAGCAATACCATTAGCACCTACATGGCCAGTGGCCCTTTAAAAGACCTTTTGGTAAACGGGATTATAAGCGGTGTAGGAAGCGTAATTGTATTTCTGCCCAATATTTTAATACTGTTCCTGTTCATCTCATTACTCGAGGATACTGGTTACATGGCACGTGCAGCGTTTATAATGGATAAGCTGATGCATAAAATCGGATTGCATGGCAAATCGTTCATACCACTTGTAATGGGTTTTGGATGCAATGTTCCGGCCATTATGGCTTCCCGAACCATCGAGAACAGGAACAACCGTTTGGTAACCATGCTTATAACACCATTTATGAGCTGTAGCGCAAGGTTGCCGGTTTACATCCTAATTCTTGGGGCGTTTTTTCCTGAACATGCAGGAAACCTGCTTTTTGCCATTTACTTCACAGGAATAATGCTTGCCATTGGCACAGCACTGCTATTCAAGAAAACCATATTTAAAGCCGATGACCTACCCTTTGTGATGGAACTCCCGCCCTACCGTATGCCAACGCTCCGTTCAACCCTAATACATATGTGGCATAAAGGATCGCAATACTTAAAAAAAATGGGGGGTGTAATTCTTGTAGCTGTAATATTTGTTTGGGCATTGGGTTACTATCCCCGTAATGTAAACTACTCAAAGGACTATAATGCAGAAATAGAACTAATAACCCAACAAATCGCCAGTGCAAATCTTCCGCAACCAACCGTCGATAGCCTAAACCGTGCTATCCATCAAAAAAGGTTGGAAATGGAAGCCGAGAGGCAATCCAATTCGTATCTTGGGCGTATAGGTAAGTTCATTGAACCGGCCATACGCCCACTGGGATTCGACTGGAAAATGGGGGTAAGCTTACTGTCGGGGGTGGCAGCCAAAGAGATTGTAGTTAGTACGTTGGGCGTACTTTACCAAACCGATCCCGATTCCGATAGTGCCGGTCTTGCCCAAAAACTTCGTAACGAAACACACCAATCCGGCATGTTGACAGGCAAAGTGGTTTTCACCAAGGTCACAGCACTTGCTTTCCTTATCTTCATTCTGGTTTACTTCCCCTGTGTGGCAGTTATTTCGGCGATAAAAAATGAATCGGGTTCATGGAAATGGGCAATTTTTACCATTATATTCACCACATCGCTTGCATGGATATTAGCCTTTGTGGTTTATCAAGCGGGAAATTTAATTGTAGGTTGATATGATACAGGAAATAGTTGTTTACCTTATAATTTTAGGTGCTTTGGGATACTTTGGTTACAGTGTGTACCAAATTTTTAATCCTAAACGTATAAGTACCGGTAAGTGCGCAGGTTGCTCATCGGGATCATGTGCTATTAAAAATATAAATCAACCCAAAGGGTAGCCAAACAATTCGGTAATTTGTTTGTTTTGCCTATACAATTTGGTTGATTAAATGAAAAGGTTAGCCCCAAAAATATTATCCATAATGTTATCGGCACTAGTGCTTCTGTCGGCTAGTGGGTTAAACCTTTTCATTCATCACTGCCAATGCGAGGGCAAAATTCAGGTATCTGTTTTTACTCAAACAGGCTGCAATCACTCACACAGTAGCTGTGAAGCAGGAAGCTGCAAAGTTTCTTTCATCGAAACAGTAAAAGTTGCAGGCAAATCGTGTGGATGCTGGAACGAGGTGTTAAAGGTTAAAACCGATAGCTTTACTGGCCTACAAAAGGTTGAGAGCAATCAACCGATTCCAAATCACCTGGCATTAAGCGAATACAATGAATTAAATCAACCCATACAAAACCTTAGTTCGGTTAATGAACCCAACTGGGGAAAAGCCCCACCCAAACCAACGGGTAAAAAAATCTGCATTGATCATCATCAGCTCAAAATAGCCCACCTGTTATAGAGTTCACTGAGCCACAAATTGGCCAGCGAACAGGTTAGTTTACTTTTAGCATTTGAATTAGATGCTATGTATTAACCTTTTACAAATCACTAACAGTGGGGAATAAAATGAAAAGAATAGTAACATTACTAATGCTTTTAGGTCTTTTAGGAATATCTGACCTAATAGCCCAAAACTTGAGCATAAGCGGATATGTATTTGAACTTAACGACAAGGGAGATAGCATACCATTGCAGGGTGCTACTATTATTTGGCTTAACAGCCAAATAGGTACAACAACCGATGCAAAAGGGTTCTTCATGCTTCAACCTGCTAACAGTAAAAAACTTACCATTAGCTATGTCGGCTATAAAACCGATACGATTGAAGTATCAGGTAGGAGTTTCCCGCTTAGGCATGTTCTGAAATCAGCATTAAGCATTGAGGCTGTAACCGTAAAAGCTGACAGGGGAAACACCTTCTTCCAGCAGTTGAATCCAATTCAAACACAGGTTATTACATCGGGAGAATTGACCCGAGCCGCATGCTGCAACCTTTCGGAAAGCTTTGAAACCAACGCCTCGATTGACGTATCGTACAGTGATGCCATTACAGGGGCAAAACAAATACAATTGCTAGGATTGGCGGGCATTTATACCCAAATGCAATACGAGAACATCCCTACCATGCGAGGACTTGCCTCAACCTTTGGATTGAGTTACGTTCCCGGCCCATGGATGGAATCCATTCAGGTTTCCAAAGGAACTGCTTCGGTTAGCATCGGGTACGAAAGCATAACCGGACAAATCAACATTGAGTATAAGAAGCCTTGGGCTGAGGAAAAATCGTACTACAACCTATACGCCAATTCGCTTGGTATGGCTGAAATCAACGCCAACTACGCTATCGATGTAAATCCAAAAATTTCGACAATGCTTTTGGTTCATGGAAGCATGCTCGATAACCGGATTGACCACAATCACGATAGTTTTCTTGACCATCCACTAACCCGTCAATACCACTTATTTAACCGATGGAAATATCAAGTGAAAAAGTGGGAAACGCAAGTTGGGATTAAGTTTATGAACGAGGATAGGTTGGCTGGACAGGTATCGTTTTATAGGAATACTCAACCGCAGGTTGGTAATCCCTATGGGGTTAAATACTCAACTCAACTGCTCGAAGCCTTTAACAAAATCGGATATATTGCCGATAGACCAAATACAAGCATCGGGCTGATTAATGCAGTAACCGTGCATGGTCAGGATGCCACCATTGGTTTACGTTTGTACGACGCCAAACAGATTAGTTACTACGGCAACCTTGTTGCCATAACCTACATTGGCAACACAAACCACAGTATAAAAGGCGGCGCAACATTCCGATACGACCAGTTTGATGAAACCCTCTCTAACACCCCGTTCAAACGAACCGAAGTAATCAAGGGTGTATATGGCGAATACACCTATAAATATCTTGAAATACTTACACTAATGGCAGGCATTAGGGTTGACGCGAATAGCCGGTTTGGCACCCTTATCACGCCTCGTTTACATGGAATGATTAAACCAATATCAACCCTGACCATTAGGGTTAGCGCAGGGAAAGGCTATAGGTCGCCCAATTTTATTGCCGAAAACTCGAACCTTCTTGTTAGTTCGCGCAACATAGTAGTAGAGGAGAACCCCAAAATAGAAGAGGCATGGAATGCAGGCATAAGCATTAACCAAAAATTCAAGGTTGATGATGCACCCTATAGTATTACTGCCGATGTTTATAGGGTGTGGTTTAAAAATCAGTTCATAGCCGATATCGACAGGGATAAGGTTGCCGTTTACTTTTACAACTTGAAAGGTAAATCGTATTCCAACACCATGCAGGTTGAACTCACTGGCGAACCGGTCAAAAACCTTTTGCTCACCCTAGCCTACCGGATAAACGATGTGAAACAAACCATTAACGACACCTTGCAGCAGAAGCCACTGATGAGTCGTAATAAAGGGTTGTTCACCATTGGGTATAGAACACCATCACGCAAATGGCAGTTCGACTACACCTTACAGTACAGCGGTAGCAGCAGATTGCCCAAAAACTTTGGATTAAATCCCAATGAGAATGAGTTTAAACCTTTTGTAACCATGAATTTACAAGTTACAAAAATGTTTCGTCGGTTTGACCTATATGTTGGAGTTGAAAACCTCACCGGTTTTACACAGAAAAATCCTATTATATCATGGGAGAATCCATGGAGCAGCACATTTGATGCATCGCAGATTTGGGGCCCACTAACTGGCCAAAAATTCTATGCAGGATTTAGAATGCAGATGTGGAAATAATAATTAATCACCCATAACACAAAAAACAATGAAGACAATTAAGCTAAAGGTAAAGAACATGAAATGTATGGGGTGTGTTAACACCATACTGGGAAATCTACCTGCATCCATTAAAGGGATTGCAAATGTGAAAGCCGATTTGGTTACCCAAACGGTAACCTTTGACTATGATAACGATAACGACTTAGAACTTGCGCTGGCAAAGCTAAATGAACTTGGCTATCCGGCTGAGAAATGGGATTAACTAATAAAAATTGATATGAAGAAAATTATTACAATGGTTGTAATACTGCTTGGACTAGCAGTGTTAACCAGTCAAGCTCAGAAAGTTGAGATTAAGACAGTTACCTTCGAGGTAAATATGCATTGCCAATCGTGCAAAGCAAAAATTGAGCGCGATATTGTTTTTGAGAAAGGGGTAAAAGAGGTTGAAGCAACACTCGACAAGAAGTTGGTGACCATCAAATACGATGCAACCAAAACCGACCCCGAAAAAATTGCCAAAGCAATTGAGAAACTTGGTTACACCGCAAAGGTAGTGGAAACCAAGCAAAAAGGTTAATTACCATTCTTGTTGAAAAATTTTAAACGGAAACCAAACAACGTTTTCCGTTTTTTTCTACATTTGCATATACAAAACTAGGGGTGCCTGAGTAAGGCTGAGATAATACCCTTACAACCTGAACAGGATAATACCTGCGTAGGGAAGTTTTGAGGTTCGCTCATTACAGCTATTACCCAAGTTGCATCTCCTAGTTTATAATGTTTAACTAAAAACTTATAAGCTATGGAGTATCAAATTTCAAGTGGAATTGTGGATTCGTACTTCCACAAATTCAAAAAAATCCTTAATGTAGATGTTGCCATTGTGGGAGGAGGCCCTTCGGGCCTACTTGCAGCTTACTACCTTGCAAAAAACGGCCAGAATGTAGTGCTGTTTGAACGCAAGTTAGCCCCTGGCGGGGGAATGTGGGGCGGTGCTATGATGTTTAACGAAATTGTAATACAGCACGAAGCCCTTCATATAGCTAAAGAATTAGGAATTGACCATAAGATTTACACCGAGGGACTATATGTAGTTGATTCCCTTCAAGCCACTTCTGCCTTAATTTACCACGCCAGCAAAGCCGGAGCAACTCTAATGAACTGCATATCAGTTGAAGATGTTGTGATTCAGGATAAACGAGTGGGCGGTGTTGTAATCAATTGGGCACCAGTACATCGTGAAAAGTTACACGTTGACCCGATAATTGTAGTCTCGAAAGCAGTGCTCGATGCAACTGGGCACGATTGCGAAGTAGCGAAAATCCTAGAACGAAAAAACGGTATCCGCTTGAACACTCCAACAGGAGGAGTTGTTGGTGAACGCAGCATGAGTGTTGATGAAGCCGAACGAACAACCCTTGAAAATACAAAAGAGATATATCCGGGACTATTTGTGTCGGGTATGGCTGCCAATGGAGTGAGCGGGAGTTTCCGGATGGGACCCATTTTTGGAGGTATGCTACTTTCGGGTAAGAAAATCTCCGAAATCATTTTAAAATCAATTCACACATTGGTATAGTATGAGTAAAACGCCTATGGGAATGGGGCTGTATGTAATAATTACACGCCCCACCCTTCCCTATTCGCATATTGCAGAGCAGTGTGTTAAGTTAGGCATCAAAATGCTACAGCTGCGTGAAAAACATTTGGACGACAAGGAGTTGCTTCGTGTTGCCCGTGAAATCAGAAACATTACTCGAGGCACCTGCACCCATCTGGTCATAAACGATCGCCCCGATATTGCAGCACTTTGCGATGCCGACTACCTACATTTAGGGCAAGATGATATTTCAATTGAAGACGCCCGGAAAATTGTGGGTAATATGAAGATTGGTTTATCAACCCATTCCATTGAGCAAGCCAAAGAAGCCATAAAGAAAAACCCTGACTATATTGGGTTTGGCCCCATTTTCCCAACAAATGCCAAAGCCAAACCCGATACTCCCGTGGGTACTACTCAATTGAAACAGGTGGTTGACTTTTCAACCGTACCAGTTGTAGCCATAGGCGGAATCTTTCCTGAAAATCTCGACCTCGTTCTACAAACTGGTGTTACAAGCGTTGCCATGGTACGACACCTAATGCAAACTGAATTTTTTAATGAATGTGCTAAAATGACAATTGAAAAAATCAATGCTTATGTACACGCAGCTACAATATGCCAATAGAGGGGTTGTTACCCCTGAAATGGAACAAGCCGCCCTTCACGATGGAGTATCACCAAACTGGTTATGCTCACAAATATCATCGGGGAGGTGCGTATTACCCAAGAATATAAACCGAACCTTTAAGGCTCGCGCAATAGGCGAAGGCTTATCAACAAAAGTAAATGCTAACATCGGAACTTCCGGTAAACGTTGCCACATTGACGAGGAACTTGATAAACTAAATGTGGCGGTAAAATACGGTGCCGACTCAGTTATGGACTTATCAACAGGGGGCGACCTCCATCAAATATTACAAAAAGTACTTAAGCATTCACCCGTGATGGTTGGAACAGTACCCTTATATACTGTAGTGGCTCGAAAAGATATTGCTCCTGACTCCGACAAAGCACTCTTTGATCCTGAAGAAATATTCACCGAAATTGAGACCCAAGCCAAAATGGGCGTAGATTTTATGACATTGCATTGCGCTATTACCAAAAGCAGTATTCGGTTTTTTGATACATTCAAACGCACAACCGGTATAGTTAGCCGGGGAGGTTCATTGATATACAAGTATATCAAAACAACCGGATTAGAGAATCCCCTTTACGAACATTACGATAGAATTCTGGAAATCTGTCAAAAATATGATGTTACCATTAGTTTAGGGGATGGCTTACGCCCGGGTTGCGGTGCCGACGCTAACGACCCGATTCAAATTGAGGAACTCTTGGTTCAAGGCGAACTAGTTCAACGGGCAAGGGCAAAAGGAGTTCAGGTTATGGTTGAAGGGCCTGGGCATATGCCGCTAAACCAAATTGAAATGAACATGAAATTGATGAAACGCGTTTGCGATGGCGCCCCACTTTACGTGCTAGGCCCTTTAACCACCGATGCTGCAGCAGGATATGACCATATTGCCGGAGCAATTGGAGGTGCAATTGCCGCAACACATGGTGCAAACTTCCTTTGCTATGTTACCCCAGCCGAACACCTTTGTCTTCCAACTACCGAAGATGTAAAGCAGGGTGTAGTTGCCAGCCGTATTGCAGCCCATTCGGCCGATGTGGCAAATGGATTACCTTTAGCGATAATAAACGACCTTAAACTTTCGCAGGCCCGTTATAGTTTGAACTGGGGAAAGATGTTTGACTTCATGCTCGAACCCGAACTTGCCCGTAAACGAAAGGACGAATCGGAAAGCAAAACTGACGACTACTGCACCATGTGCGGCGAACTTTGTGCCATGAAAACATACAAGGAAACCCACAACTAATTTGTTTAACCCCAAGTTAGCCCTGTAATATTTACAGGGCTAACTAAAAATCGCTTTTATTATGATTAATATTTGTTGTATTGCAGCACACGATTCCAGCAATGGTGCTGGTATTACTAGAGACTGTATAGTTGCTCACGATTTTGGTATTTGGGCACACCCTGCCATTACTGCCATTACAGCACAATCGTTTGAGCATGTGGAACAGATATGGCCTTTACCCCCTAATCAACTCGGCAACCAACTTGAAAGTATAGCGAAAAATTTTTCCCTTTCGGCCATCAAAATCGGAATGCTTTATTCACCTGAAAATGTAAATGTTACAGCCAATTTCCTCAGAAACCAAATAAATGTGCCCATAATAGTTGACCCTGTAATTGTTTCGAGCGGAGGTGAACCCCTGATTACTGACCAAGCGCTTAATTTGATAACCGAAAAAATTTTACCCTTAGCCAGTCTGATTACGCCCAACCGATATGAACTTGAAACTTTAACCAATCGAAAGGTAATGAACTTTAACGATGCCTTTAATGCAGCACAAGCATTGGCTGAAAAGTATAAATGCAGGATTCTATTAAAGGGTGGTCATTTTGAAGGAACTATTCTTAACGACTTTATTATTGGGGGAGGCGAAACTATTGAGGTATCTCATGAACGGAGAAAATACGAATACAGCCATGGGAGTGGCTGCGTTCTTTCTACGGCTTTAACGTGCTCTCTAGCCTTAGGATATGACAACAAGCAAGCGCTTAGCCATGCGGTTAACTATACCCTTAAATATTTCGACAGTATAAATATCTCAATGATACATTAAACCCGAATTAGATATATGAAACACCCATGTAAGGCAGCTTACACAAACGAACTTGCGAGTTCACCGAAGGTAAACACAGATGAACAAACTATGGATGTTCCATCCGCTCAATAAAGATTGTTAAAAGCAAAATAGTAACGTGTTAGTAATTAATAATATAAATATTTTGTACGGATGAAAATGTGTAAGATGCGTTCATAGAATTCAGACTATAAGCCCAACATTAGCACTGCTGTCCCAAAATAAATTAGCAGTCCGGTAATATCGACAATGGTAGTAATTGCTGGGCTAGCAGCAACAGCGGGGTCACCACCAAAGGCTTTGACGCCTAATGGAATAAGAGCCCCAATTATTGTGGCTGTTACCACTTGCAGCATAAGCGCAATGGTTATGGTTATTGCTATTGCGAGTAATGAAAACTGGCTTGGAATTGTGGTTTCCCAAGAGAGGAAAAGAATTTTCAGAAAAGCAATTATTCCTAAACACACCGCAATAAGAACTGATACCCTAAATTCTTTCCATATTACTTTAAACCAGTCGCGAACGCTCAATTGTCCCAAAGCCAATGCACGTACAACAACAGTTGCCGCTTGGCTACCTGCATTGCCACCGGTGTCGGCAACCATTGGCATATAGAGCGCCAGGATAATCAGTTTTTCCATTGCCGATTCAAACCGATGCACTATCATACCCGAAATAACACCAACAGCAGCTAACGAAGTAATCCAAACCACTCTTTTTTTGAAGTGTGTCCATACGCTTGTTTCTTCATAGTTCAAATCCTCCTCCTGGGGAATAATGCCCATGAATTTCTCCATATCCTCGGTATGCTCGGCACGAATAACCTCAATGGCATCATCGTGGCTCACAATACCAAGCAATTGGCCTTGCTGGTTAACAACCGGTATGGCCACCAAATCGTATTTCTCAATTTTAAAAGCAACGCTTTCCCTATCCTCATCAACATAAGCCACAACAAAATCGCGATAAACAATATCCACTATTTTGGTTCCGGGTTCTGCCATTATAAGGCGCTTTAGTGATACAAAACCCTGAAGCACCATGTTTGAGTCAACCACATAAACATAGTAGATCATTTTTTTGGAAGGCGCATCCTTACGGATTTTAGCCATGGCTTGCTCTACTGTCATATCGATGCGTACCGTAGCAAAATCGGTACTCATGATACCTCCGGCGGTATCTTCGGGGTATGCGCTCAAACGAATTACCTCCTCGCGGCTTGCCTTATCAAGAAAGGGTAAAATTAGAGTTTGCTGTTCGGGTTCAAGGTTGCGATAAAAATCGATCCTATCCTGAGAGTTCATCCCGCTGAAAATCTTGGCAAAATGTTTCAGCGAAAGCTTTTGGAATATCTCCATTTGCAGCTCGTAGGGAAAATCGGCAAAAATCAAACCCTGCTCATCGGGGCTGAACTGCTTAAAAAGTTCAATGAGTTCATCAACAGGTTTGCTTTTTAGGTAAGCCGCAACATCAACAACCGGCATCTTTTCGAGTCTATCGACTAATTGTTCAGCCGGAACGTTCTTTAATCTTTCTTCAACTGTCTGTTCGATCTCTTCAAAATAGGTTTCCTTTGTCATACCTCTAAACTTTTTTATGCCCCACCAATGAGCCAAGGCATGGTTAAACAAATGCAGCTTGTTAACCGCAATTTTCTATTGGTTCTATGAACAAAGGAAAGATTTGTGTATTTGGAACTTTTCCTCTGCCCTACTGAACCGCCATGCTAATCCTGCATAGGCGTTATCCAATAAAGCAGGGATTGACGCGCTATGCTATGGGATTAGCATTAAACATAATCTACTCGCGTCAGGATCCATATATTTTTCGGATTGGTTTGCGTGCAAAAGTAAAAAGAATTTACATTCAATGAACCTTAGATGATTTAAAAAAATTAAAAATTCGCTCCAAAGCTAACGTACAGCATAGTCTTTTCGGGTGCGGTAAAATGACGAAGATTTACGGAGCAACTCAGATTCTTTATAGGGCTATAGTGTATTCCGGCTAGTATGAAATGAGAGCGACTAAGGTTAAGCGGTGCTGAATGGTTTATGTAATCGTATCGGGTTAAAACATCAACTTTTGATGTAACCGAATAGCTAAAAAACGACGAAATGCCCCAATAATCGGAATTCTGTGTAAAACCATAATTTTTAACGCCATTATACTCTGCAGCCAAGCGGTAACGCTTGCCTTTAAAGCCTGCAAAAACAGAGAGGGCGCTCCTGTTGTAATCACCGGAAGCGTTTTTGGGTGCAGCCGAAAAATCGGAGTAAACCTTCACTATTGCTCCGATAATAGGATAGTATTCCACATTGAGGGAGTAAAGGAATTTTGAATCGCTATCCTGCTGCTTAAAAGGGCCATCGCCATTGGTAACCGATAGCTGTATCAACAGCATATTGCGGTACTTGAAATCGACCTGAGCCCCAAAGTCGGCAGGGTTGCCATAGCGATGCACCTCCTGAAAAGTGAAGTAGATATAGCGATAGCCCCAAAACTTATCCTGCGTGGTAAGGTATTGCGTATTGAGCAGCTGCCCAACCCGCAAATCGACAAACGATGCAGGTGAATACTTAATTTCGGCCATTTTGAGGAATGCGGTGTACCGGCTACCCTCGTTATAGGTAACGTTCAAGGGCTTGCCCAGGCTATCGGTAACGGCTATATAGTTGGTTGTTCGGGTAACATCGTAAATCAGAGTGGCTTTAAATGTTTCGTTAAGCGATGCAGAGTAACCCAGAAGCGCTGTGGGCATCTCAAAGGCGCTGCTTGGCCTATTACTCCCTGTAAGCGTGCTGTAGTACGCAGCAAAGATACTTGCCCAAACCCTCTGCTTTAATTCGTTATCGGATGGCTTACCCTTCAAGGAATCCTGTGCAAATGAATTAATTGTTGTTAGTGCTGATAGAATGAATAGAAATGATGCTCGCATACAATAATTTTAGACTGCGAAGGTAGGAATTTAGGGGGTAATACTCAAACTGAAAAACAATTTATGATGCTCAAAATAAGGATTTATTGAAAGCAGATAGAAGGAAGAAGCTCAAGGATATCCGTGAACCGTTAAACGTGAAGTGAAAAACAAAGAAATACCAAAAACGAACAACAAACAACGAACAACGCTCAACGTGTGGCCCCTCCATCAACCTTCAACCATCAACCCAAAGCATCCTTGTTTTAGTGGACGTTACTCTCTGACGGTGGTATAACTCTATACGCCACCGACATTTATGGGTCTTAATCCTTGTTTTAGTGGACGTTACTCTCTGACCTATGAATAATAAGGAGTTAAGGGAAGCTCTCTTACTGTCTTAATCCTTGTTTTAGTGGACGTTACTCTCTGACGAATGACATGGAGAAGTATAACGAGGCAACCATTCTGGGTCTTAATCCTTGTTTTAGTGGACGTTACTCTCTGACAAACAACACGTTGTACTATCTCACTCCCATGCTAAATGTCTTAATCCTTGTTTTAGTGGACGTTACTCTCTGACTACTGCATCGAGGTTCACGTAGCAGATGTCGAATTCGAGTCTTAATCCTTGTTTTAGTGGACGTTACTCTCTGACAATTACTTATGGCAACGAAAAAACAAACGGGTAACGAGTCTTAATCCTTGTTTTAGTGGACGTTACTCTCTGACAGCTGATTTCGTTCCTCAAGACCTGACCAGCGAGCGTCTTAATCCTTGTTTTAATGGACGTTACTCTCTGACCTAAACAACATGTTATTACAAATATTAAGTTATGAATAGTCTTAATCCTTGTTTTAATGGACGTTACTCTCTGACGACATAGCTAATTACATCTTAACTGGAGCTGATATAGGTCTTAATCCTTGTTTTAATGGACGTTACTCTCTGACGCCCTTCTGTTAGGAGGGCTTGGAATCTTATTGATGATGTCTTAATCCTTGTTTTAATGGACGTTACTCTCTGACTCATGATAAACATTCTTTTAGATAATGGCTCGCCAGAGTCTTAATCCTTGTTTTAATGGACGTTACTCTCTGACTTTTCCCTGCCTTGCCTCGTATAGGCTTGGCGGGGTTTG
>Ga0078972_1010870_pt1 | contig 16655 bp, 15 predicted proteins | sample YelNatPaOPGAMG01_FD_67568 | JGI IMG/M metagenome (GOLD analysis project Ga0078972, IMG submission 67568) | Hot spring thermophilic microbial communities from Obsidian Pool, Yellowstone National Park, USA - OP-RAMG-01 (SPADES assembly) (version 2) | ecosystem: Environmental > Aquatic > Thermal...
AATTTTATTGAATTTTTCAATGTTCTCTTTTTCAGGAATAATATACCAGTTCTTAAAATCGGAAGATAAAGATTCAGGGTCTGTAAGAACAGAAATACCTATCGTTTTAAAAAGGACTTTATTTGAAACTATTTTCCTTTCAGAAAGTAGTGTTATATCACATAAAACAAACCTTTCGCCACCAAGGATTATATCATCCTGTCCTTCTTTTTTTAATCGGAGTATCCCGTTCCAGAAAAGTGATATTATTTCATTATCTCCTGAAGAAAATATAAAAGAAATTTGAGGACCTATCCTGTCTTCGTTAAATTTCTCACCAAAGAAAGGGGAATATACATATGGTTTTAATTTCTTTGAAGAGAATAAGTAATTAAATTTTTCTTCTGATGCTCTTTCAAATGTCTTCTTCAGGAAGGAAATAAACGATTTTCTTATTTCATCTACATTTTGAATGGAACAGCTGCCTTCAAATATGATCTTAAATCTCATGTGTGTATTTTACTTTTAATAAGACATAAAAGTCAAATGCACCCATTGATAGGTAAGAGATTCCCCGCCGCCTGCTGTGGGCAAAAACAGCTCTACCTTAATTTTATCCCCAAAATAAAATTTAACCAGTGGTTATCTTCAGATAGGGGTCATCAGTACAGAGATAATTTTTAATGTAGTCCTCAATTGATTCCTCAAGAGACGATATTTTCTTTTTATACCCTGCCTTGAGAATTTTTTTAATGTCTGCCTGTGTAAAATATTGATACGAATTTTTTATTGTCTCTGGCATATCAATGTATTTGATTTTTTCCTTCTTTCCAAGTATTTTAAAGATGCACCTGACAACATCATTAAAACTGCGTGGTTTTCCTGTCCCAATGTTAAAAATCCCATTGATTGATGGATTTAGATAAACAAAGATTGTCATTTGCACTGCATCCTTGATATAAATAAAATCGCGTTTTTGTTCTCCGTCTTTATAATCTTTCCTGTATGATTTGAAAAGTTTTGCTTCGCCTGTTGATATGATTTCAAAAAATTTCTTCACAATAACACTTCTCATTTCTCCTTTGTGATATTCATTTGGTCCAAAAACATTGAAATATTTAAGTCCTGCTATCGTTGAGAAAAAACCTTTTCTCAAAGCAAAAAGGTCAAAAAGATGCTTTGAATAACCATACATATTCAATGGTTTCAATAAATACAGTTTTTCCTCATCGTCAGAAAAATCAGGTCCATTTCCATATGTTGCGGCTGAAGAAGCATAGACAAACCTGCATTTGTTATTTACTGCCCATATGGCAAGTTTCTTTGTGTATTGAAAATTGTTTTCAAGTAAAAAATTTACATCCTTTTCTGTTGTATCAGAACATGCTCCCATATGTAATATCCCGCAGATAGAATTTTTGAATTCATTGTTTTCTATTTTTTTGATAAATTCATCTTTCCCAATAATATCAAGAAATCTCAGATTTACAACATTTTTCCAGGCATCTGACTTACCAGGTGAATCAACAATTAATATATCGTTTATTCCTTTTTCATTTAATTTCCATATCAAGCCACTTCCAATAAATCCCATTCCACCTGTTACTACATGAATTTTACTCATTTTTTCCTGCTACCTCTTATTACGGTTGTCATCACAATTTTATCATTAAAGGCATAAGAAACCTGAAAATTTTTTGTTTTTTCTCCTTTCAGATAAATTTCAAAATTTTTGTTTTTCCATATCACTTCAATATCATTGAAATAAACATCTTTTTGAATTTTCTCAGGAAGAGTTTTCCAGAATGCTTCCTTCAGAGAAAATACAATTGAATAATAAAGTTCGTCCTTTTCAGGAAAATTTTCTAATTCCCTTGAAGTATAAATTTTTTTTAAAAACCTGTCTCCATGATCATCAATGGCTTTTTTAATTCTTTCTCTATCAAGGATATCAATACCAGCAGTAAAACCAGAACACCTATTTACTGAAAATGATGCCATGAGATTTCTGATACTTGCCTTTTTTGTCTGCATAGGAACTCTCGCAAACACTTACTGCTTTAAAAAAAACAACCTGGCATATTCCTTCGTCAGCATAAACAATATTTTCCACTGGAGCAATATTTGCAATCATTACAGTTATATGACCTTCCCATTCTGGCTCAAGCGGGGTTACATATACAATAATCCCTGACCTTGCATAACTTGATTTACCAAAACAGATACCAAGTACATTCCTCGGGATTCTAAAATATTCAACGCTTCTACCAAGAACAAATCCTGAGGGAGGTATTTTGCATAACTTTCCCTTAAAATCAGTAAAATTTGATGGGTCAACTTTTTTGGGGTCAATGGAATTTTTCCCTGTAAATATCTTAAACTCGTCTGCAAGCACAAAATCATACCCATATGAAGACACACCATAACTCATAACGCCTTTATTTACATTAGAGGCAAAAAACGGCTCTATCATTCCCTGCTTTGCTTTTCTTTTAATCCATCTATCAGAATAAACCATTTTATTCTATGTCAACAAGGATACCGCAATTAAAATAAAGAATTCTTGTTCTGTTATCTTTTCTGTATGCCCAGGAATAATAAACCTTTCCATTGATGATTAATTCATGCTCAATTTCAGGATTACCCCAGCTTTCTATCACTTCTTCCATTGTCATTCCATACATTACCCTGTGTTCTTTAATTGCCCTTGCAACAGCAAGTTTATTTGCAGGATAATCAGTAATAAATTTTCTCCCTTCTTTTTCCACCATGTATTTAGGCTGAATGAAGCAACCAGAAACAAAAAACATTAATACAACTATTGATAACACAAAATATTTTCTCATTGTCAGTCCTTTTTCAGTTTTCTATTTTACATGCTTTCTTATTGCTCACAAAGAACACGCCACGCAAAAAATGCAGCCCCAAAACCATTATCAATATTTACAACAACAATTGGAGTACAACTATTTAACATTGTCAATAAAGGTGCAAATCCTTTAAGATTTGTCCCATAACCAACTGATGTTGGTACTCCAATGACTGGCTTTCCTGTAATTCCTGCAATCACAGATGGAAGTGCACCTTCCATACCAGCAATCACAATAATAAGTTTGCATTTGTTTATTTTTTTCAAATGTGGAACAATCCTGTGTATCCCGCTGACACCAACATCATAAATTCTTTCAACACCTTTTCCAAGAATTTCAAGTGTTATTGCTGCTTCTTCTGCAACAAAATGGTCTGAAGTCCCTGCACAAATTACTGCTATTTCATTATTTTTCTGTTTTTTGATTTTTGCTGATGTAAGAATTTTTGCTTCAGGATAATAGGTAGTGGAAGGATATTTCTTTAATATTTCATCTGCCTGCTGTTGTGAAATTCTTGTTGCAATAAAGTTTTTGTATTGACCCATCAATTCACCAATAATTTCAATCAAATGAGAAAGTTTTTTCCCTTCTCCATAGATAACTTCTGGAAATCCTGTTCTCAATGCTCTATGATGATCAATCTTTGAATGTTTCAGGTCTGCAAAAGGAAGAATCTTCAATTCCTCAATAACTTCATCAATAGAATATGTTCCGCTACTGAATTTTTTTAAAATTTCCTCAATTTTCTTTCTTTCCATAGAGAAATATTGTACACTATTTACAGGCAGTCGTAAATTCAGGTGGACTTTGCCACCGCGGGGACTGGAAAGGAAGTAAAAAAGGAGGAGTGATGACGAAAAGGGAAATTGTTATTGAGTCCCTCAATCACAGACATGTTCCAAAAATTCCATATTTTGTCGGATTTACTCACAGGGTAAGAATGCAGATGGCTGAATATTACAGGGATAGAGAATTTGAGAAGAAACTTGGAAACTATCTTTATTTTTGTGAATGGGAAAAGGATGGCTTATGGAAGGAAGTAGAACCTGATATCTGGGAAGACATTTTTGGTGTAAAATGGAACAAACGTATTGACAGGGACATTGGTACAGTTTGTAATCAGGTAATTTCTCCTGATAATCTTTCGCAATACAGATTTCCTGATGTCAATGATGTTTTTGATGAAGGAAAAATTACAAAATCAATAGAAAATAATTCTGATAATTGTTTTTGTATTGCATCTTTTGGATTTTCTCTTTTTGAGAGGGCATGGACAATGGCAGGAATGGAAAATCTCCTTGTGGCAATGGTCAATAATAAGAAATTTGTCCATGAGTTTTTTGATAAAATCTGTCAGTTCAATCTCAAAGTCATTGAAAAATTATGCAAGTTTCCTGTGGATGCAATCATCATAGGAGATGACTGGGGTCAACAAACAGGGCTGATTATGGGTCCTAAATTGTGGCATGAGTTTATTGAACCAAGAATAAAATTGATGTATTCCCTCATAAAATCACATAGAAAATATGTGTTCATACATTCCTGTGGTAAGGTTGATGAACTTTTTCCATCTCTCATTAAAGCAGGTCTTGATGTTTTTAATCCCTTTCAACCAGAAGTTATGAATGTATTTGAAATAAAAAGACAATTTGGCAATGAACTTTCATTTTACGGTGGTATCAGCACACAAAAACTTCTTCCTTATGCAACAGTCCAGCAAACAAAAGACCAGGTGAAACGTCTTCTTGATGAGATAGGGAAAAATGGTGGTTATATCGCTGCACCTGCTCATTCAATCCCTTACGGAGCAAAAGTAGAAAATATTGCTGCAATGATTGAAGTCCTTCAGAATCAATAAGGAGGTAAATTTTATGAATGGAAAAGAAAGAAGTATTGCTATTTTGAACCATCAGAATTTCGATAGATATCCGTATTTTGATATTCTTACAAATGATGCTGCAATTGAGTATTACTCGGGCAGAAAATTGACAGTGGAAAATGGAAGGCAAGTCGTTCATGCTGCCTTAGAAAATATGGTTGATGCCACAAGATGGATTATTATGTATCCGCAGAAGGAAGAAAAAATTATTACTGACAATGGTATCATTGAACAAAAACGATGGACTGCATGGCATCTAAAAAAATTTACACTTACTCTTGATGATGTTGTCAGAAATTTGAAAAAGGAAATTGAGTACTTTTCTGATCCTGATAACATTCAAAAAGAAGCAGATGAACTGGACAATCGAATTGAAAAAATTGTAGAAATCAGGGATGAATTTAATAATGTATTTCTTTTTGGAAATTATCTTATAAAAACAGGTCTCCAGTTATATACAGGCATTGGGCTTGAAATTTTTTCGTATCTGCTTGCAGATGAACCTGATGTATTTGACAGGTGGATGAACCTTGGAATAAAGTTTAAAGTTGAAGTAATTAAGAAGGCAAAAAGGGTTTCTGCATTCACAGCGATATTTGATTGTGAAGATATTGCATCAAAAAATGGTCCATTGTTTTCACCAGTGATTATGAAAAAATATTTTTATCCACATCTTGAACAACTTGTCGATGCATATCATAAAAAAAATGTGAAGTTCATTTTTCATACCGATGGAAATGTGATGCCGATTCTTGACCAACTTGTTTCCACTGGTATTGATGGATTAAATCCACTTGAAGTTGTTGCAGGCATGAATTTAAAAGAAATCAGGAAAAAACATAAAAATCTTATTTTGATTGGTGGAATTGATTGCAGTCAACTTCTTGCATTTGGTACAATGCAGCAGGTTCGTATTGCGACGCAGCAGGCAATGAAAGATGCTGGTCCATGGTATTTCCCTGGATCAACAACAGAGTTGCATAACAATATTCCACTGGACAATATAAAAACAATGGTTGATACTATAAGGGAATTTAAACCATAATCAGTGGAATTTCGTCAAAATATAATATGAAAGTACAAAATTATTTTATTGGTACCATGATGCTGGTTCTCTTTCTCTGCGGCTGCAGTGTTTCTTATTATGAAAAGAGCGCAGATAAAGAGGTTTCATCCATTATTTCAGAAAAAAAGCAATCAGCAGAGAAAGGAAAAATCAGAAAACCTCCTGAATTAAAAGATGATACACAAAAAGAAACAATATTTCTTTCTCTCAAGGATGCTCTGATACTGGCTGCAAAGAACAACAGAGAATACCAGACAGAAAAAGAAAATGTGTATCTATCTGCACTTTCCCTCACATATCAGCGATATTTGTATGGGGTTCAAAGGGATGCATCAGGTTCTATAAAATGGAATTCTGCCAGTGGAAATGAAACAGTAACTGGAAATCTCAATCTATCCCTTATCAAATGGCTGGCACAGGGAGCACAGATCACATTTGATATAGGACAATTGTTCACAAAATATCTCACAGGTTCAAAACAAAACATATTTCAGACAGCATTGAGTTTCAATATACTCCAGCCATTGTTTCAGGGTGCTGGACGATTGGTTGCCCAGGAAAATCTTGTTCAGGCAGAAAGAAATGTTGTATATCAAATCAGGACATTTTTAAGATATCAGAGAAACTTCTCTGTCCAGGTCACCAATAAATATTTTAATATCATCCTTGCAAAAGATGATGTTGACAATTACTGGAAAAATTACATATTCTTGAAGGACACAAGGGAAAGGATAGAAATGCTTGCACTGGCAGGAAGAATTCCTCCACTTCAGGCAGACCAGGCACGTCAGAATGAATACCGTGCGTATCAGGACTGGATTCAGGCACAAAATAAGTACAAACAGCAGGAAGACGAATTCAAAATATTTCTTGGACTTTCCCCACAGGATACAATTGTCCTTGATAAAAAATGGCTGGAAATTTTCCTTGAGAAAGGACTGACTCTCTTTGATATAGATGAAGAAAAAGCAATTGACTATGCATTGAACCACCGGCTTGACCTTATGACTTATTCTGATTATGTGGGTGATGCAGAAAGAAATCTTGAAATCGCAAAAAGCATGCTGAAATCAAAAATTGACTTTAGTGGTAAGGTTTCCTCATCAACAGAAGAAAAATCAAAATTTGATTTAGGATTCACACAACCTTCTTATTCTGCAGAAATTGACTTTGACCTTCCTTTCAACAGGATATCGGAAAGAAACACATATAAGCAGGCATTAATCAACCTTGAAAGAAGCAAAAGAAATTTTTCATTGAAAAAAGAAAACATAAAACTTGAAATACTAAATTCATTGAGATCAATTGAGGAGGCATATCAAAGTTATGTTATTCAAAAAAATAGCCTTGACCTTGCAACAAGAAGAGTAGAAAGTACTGATTTAATGCTTCAGGCAGGAAGGGCAACAACAAGGGACTTGCTTGAAGCACAGGAATCATATTTACAGGCAAAAAAATCATTATCATCTGCCATTGTAAACTACCTTCTGTCTTATCTTGATTTTTTAAAAAACACAGAGCAACTTGAACTTGATGATAGTGGTGTCTGGAAAGGAGACCTATATGAAAAAATTATCGGTGAAAATTCCAAAATTGTTCAGAAGTAAAATTTTCATACTGGCTGTGATAGTTGTTGCATCGCTACTTGTAATCAATTCAATCCAGCAGGAAAAGAAAAAGTTAAAACAATTTGTTACAACCGCTGTGAAAAGAAAAGACCTTGTAATATCTGTAATAGAGGGTGGAAACCTGAAGGCATTAAAATCACAAAAGATAATAAATGAAGTGCCTGGTACGCGTTCAATCCTTGAAGTTGTACCTGAGGGAACACAGATTACAGAAGAAGATGTAAAAAAGGGTACAGTTCTGATAAAACTTGATTCAAAAGATATTGAAAATGACCTTGACCAGCAAAAAATACAACTTGAAACAAGTTATGCCGCTTACAAACAAGCAGAGGAAAACCTTGAAATTCAGAAAAAACAAAATGAAAGCGATATCAATCAGGCACAGTTGAAAGTAAAATTCGCAAGAATGGACATTGAAAAATATCTTGGAGCAGAAATAGCAGGAAAACTTCTTACCGAAAAGACAGGCAATATTAACTACGGACAACTGCTGAAAAGTCCTGAACTCGGTGGGGATGCTCTGAACAAAAAAAGGCAGTATGAAAACGAAATTGACCTTGCAAAAGAAGAACTTGCCAGGGCTCAGGATACTGTTGACTGGAGTTCAAAACTTGCTGAAAAAGGTTATGTAACAAAAAGTGAACTTGAAGCAGACAAACTTGCTTTGCAGCAAAAAAGTGTTTCTCTTGAACAGGCAAAACTTGATTATCAATTGTTCATTGATTATGATTTTCCCCGCCAGGTTGAGCAACTTCTTTCAAATTATCGTGAGGCAGTCGCTGAACTTGACAGAACAAAATCAAAATGCCAGTCAAGAATCATTCAGGCAGAAGCCGATGCTAAAAGCAAAAAAGCGACATATCTTCTAACAAAAACACGGCTTGATACAATACTTGCCAATCTTGAAAAATGCACAATAAGGGCAACTCAACCAGGTTTTGTTGTTTATGCAACAACAGGAAGAATGTTCGTTGAATCAATAATTCAGCCAGGAACAAGTGTAAGAATGTATCAGGAATTGCTTAATCTTCCTGATTTTTCAACAATGGGTGTTGAAGTTAAGATACATGAATCAAGTGTAGAAAAGGTAAAAGAGGGATTGCCTGCAATAATAAAAGTGGATGCGTTTCCCAATCAGATATTCACAGGAAAAGTAAAAAGTATTTCTCTGATGCCTGACCCGACACTCAAGTGGCTCAATCCTGATTTGAATGTTTATGTTGCCCAGATTTCATTTGATAAAAGTTATGATTATCTCAGGCCTGGTATGAGTGCCCAGGTTGAAATTATTGTAAAAACATTAAAGAATGTTTTGACAATTCCGCTTGTCGCAGTCAATTTCAGTGAAGGCAAAGCGTACGTAAATGTCCTTAAGGGTAAAAATATTGAAACAAGGCAGATTGAAATCGGTGAAAGTAATGAAAAAGAGGTTGAGGTGAAAAAAGGATTGAAGGAAGGGGAAGTAATTGTTATCTCTGCAATTGCAAAAACAACTGAAGCAAAAACTCAGAAAAAAGAAGAAAAAATCCAGCAACCATCATCAGGAATTTCACCAGCAATATCTCAACCATCACCTGCACAGCAGGTTGAACAAAAATCACAGGAAGCACCTTCAAGAAAAATAGAAAAACCTGCATCTTCAGAACAACCATCAAATTTCCCTGTATCAGGAAGAAGGCGTCCAATAACCAATGAATCACAATAATTCCATTGTAAAATTTGAGAATGTGGTAAAGGTTTATCATCTTGGTGGAATTGAACTTCCTGTATTAAGGGGTGTCAGTTGTGAAATACAAAAGGGTGAACATGTTGCCATAATGGGACCATCAGGAAGTGGCAAAACCACAATGCTCAATATTATGGGTTGTCTTGACACAGTGACTTCAGGAAAATATTTTCTTGAAGGAAAAGATATCTCAACGCTTGATGACGATCAACTATCTGAAATTCGCAGTAAAAAAATTGGATTTATTTTTCAATCATACAATCTCATTCCACAGTTGACTGTTCTTGAAAATATTGAAATGCCTCTATTTTATCAACAGGTTGATGAAGAGAAAACAAGAGAAAAAGCAATTGAACTTGCACGCATGGTTGGTCTTGGAGACAGAATTAAACACAGACCATCTGAACTATCAGGGGGTCAACAGCAAAGGGTGGCAATTGCTCGCGCTCTTATGAATGACCCGATTTTAATACTTGCCGATGAACCAACAGGAAATCTTGATAGCGTCTCAGGAAAAGAAATAATGAAATTATTGTGCGAATTGAATGAAAAAGGAACAACATTAATAGTTGTCACACATGACCCAAATGTTGCAAAATATTCAGGAAGAATTTTGAAAATGCTTGATGGAAGGATCTCAGATGAAAATTAACATTGCTCATCTAATAAGAATTGTCAGGCATGGATGGAAAAATATCTGGTTACACAAACTCAGATCTTTTCTCACAGTGCTGGGAATTGTCTTTGGCGTGGCATCTGTCATTGCGATGCTGGCAATTGGTGAAGGAGCAAGTTATGAAGCAAGAAAAATGATTGAATCCCTTGGCTCTAATAACATCATTATCAAAAGCGTAAAATTACCTGCAGATGCAAAAAGCCAGCAGGTTAGTTTTCTTGGGGTATACGGACTTACAGACAGGGATTTAAGAAAACTTGAAACAATTCCATCTGTTGTCAGAATCATTCCAGCATGGGAAATGGAAGATGATGTATGGTACTATGAAAAAAATATTTCCGCAAGGGTCGTTGGAACTCTTCCTGATTATAAAGAAATAATGAATTTATCAATAAAAACAGGGAGATTTTTTGACTACACAGACCTTCAGAACGCAACACCTGTTGCAGTAATCGGTTCTACTGTTAGAACATCTCTGTTTCCTGCTGAAGACCCTATTGGAAAAACAATCAAAATAAAAAGCAGTTATTTCACAATCATAGGAATTGCTGGCGAAAAAATTTTTACAGGAGCAAGTGAAAGTTTTGTTGCAGAGGATATGAACATTGCTGTTTATATTCCATTGACAACAACAAAACTTTTTTTTGGTGAATATGAGGTGAAAAGGGGTACTGGTGGATTTCAGTCATGGGAACGAAACTGGGTTCAGTATCACAAATTTATCATACAGGTTTCAGAAACAGATAAAATTCTTACAACAGCATCTCTGATCAGTGATATATTAAGTCAGACCCACAAAAAGCAGGACTACCAGATTATTGTTCCACTGGAGTTGTTAAGGCAGGCAGAAAGGACAAAACGAATATTTAACATTGTTCTGGGTTCAATTGCTGCAATCAGTTTGATTGTTGGTGGGATTGGCATTATGAATATTATGCTTGCCATTGTAACTGAAAGGACAAGAGAAATTGGCATAAGAAGGGCGGTAGGAGCAAAAAGAAGAGATATTATCAATCAGTTTTTAACAGAATCAATCATTTTATCTGCCTCTGGTGGTTTTATTGGTATTCTTCTTGGTATTGCAATCCCGAAGGCAGTAACAAAATTTGCAGGAATGATGACACTAATCACACCATGGTCAATATTGCTATCCTTCAGCATTTCAGTTGCAGTAGGAATTACATTTGGACTTTATCCTGCGCGAAAAGCCGCTGGACTTGACCCAATTCAGGCATTGAGATATGAATAAGTCAGCGGTAAAACATTATACCAGCATACCAGAATTATGTCTCGCCGGTTGAAGTAATGGCAGTGGTACAGTGTTCAACACCTTTTGTAGAACGAATAGTGGTTGCAAGGGTGCTGACCCTCTGTGGCTTACCTTTGACAACCACAATTTCAAGACATTCATCGTGGGAAAGATGAACATGCTGTGTTGAAATAACAATATCTGCAAAATCATGCTGAATATCAATCAGTGTGTCAACAATGTTTCTTTTATGATGATTGTATATGAAAACAATTGCTCCAGCAACCTCTTTTCCTGTTTTCCAGCGATACTCAACAATTTCCTTACGCATCAAATCCGCAATTGCCTTTGATCTTGTCGGATATTTTTTTTCCTTTATTTTGCTATCAAATATGTCAAGTAAACTTTTTTCCAGAGAAACTCCAAATCTTACGATTTTATCTTTCGTCTGTGTCTTTTTTTGTTGCATAAAGTACCTCTGAAATTGTTGTCATTCCAGCAAGGACTTTTTGAATACCGTCTTCCCTCAAAGTTTTCATCCCAAATTTCCTGGCAATTTCTGTAAGTGTTGATGTTGATGGGTCTCTCATTGTTGTTCTCCTTAATTCCTCATTCATCACCATCAGTTCATGTAACCCTGTTCTTCCGCCATAGCCAGTCCCTTTACATAGATGACATCCTTTTCCCCTGTAAAATGTTACATCCTTCCCAACAAGATCAACACTCAATTCTCTGATTTCTTCATCAAGTGGCTTGTATGCTTCCTTACAGTTGGGACATATTGTTCTGACAAGTCGCTGACTCAACACCCCTATCAGGGATGATGCAATGAGGTATGATTCAACACCCATATCAAGAAGCCGTATCACAGCACCAGGAGCAGTGTTGGTGTGAAGTGTGGCAAGGACAAGCTGTCCTGTCTGTGCTGCCCTGAAAGCAATGGAAGCACTATCAAGGTCTCTGATTTCACCTATCATCACAACATTCGGATCCTGTCTGAGGATTGAACGAAGTGCAACAGCAAATGTTAGACCTGCCTTTGGATTTATCTGTATCTGGTCTATGTTTTTAAGATGATACTCAACAGGGTCTTCCACTGTAATGACTTTCCTGTGAAGATTGTCAATTTCATTAAGAGAAGAATACAGTGTTGTTGTTTTTCCTGAACCTGTTGGTCCTGTAACAAGAAGCATACCATATGGTTCGTCAAGAAGCATTCTCCATCTATGAAGGGTCTCAGGCAGAAAACCGAGTTGTTCAAGCCCTGTGATGATGTTTGTTTTATCCAGTACCCGCATGGCAACCATTTCACCAAATATTGTTGGAAATGTTGAAATTCTTAAATCCACGCTTCTACCACTGATTCTTGCCTTGAAGTATCCATCCTGCGGAATCCTTTTTTCAGAAATATCAAGATTTGAAAGAACCTTAATATGCGAAACAATCGCAGGATAAAGTTCAAGTGGTGGCGGTGGAAATTCATATAATAAACCATTGATTCTGTATCTCAAACGGACTCCATCTTCTTCTATTTCAAGATGAATGTCTGTTGCCTTAAGTTCAACTGCCTGTTCAATCATTGAAATCACTGTGCTTTCAGCAGTAGCTTCTTTATCAAGTTCCCTTAATCTTACTGGTTCATAAAATCTTTCAGATGTCTGGTTTACAGGACTTATTAACTCCAGCCCAACCTGAGAAAAATATCTGTCAAAACTTTTTCTTAAATCTGCTTCCTTTACAATTCTTGTTTCAATGTCCAGTCCTGAAATTTTTTTAATCTGTTCTATTGTATCTTCATCAAGCGGGTCAACCATCCCGCAGATAAGTTTATTTCTTGCCCTGAAAATTGGGATAACCTGATACTTTCTGCAGGTAAATTCAGGAAGCGCCTGGAGAACATCCTTTTCAATGTTCATTTCTTCAAGATTTATTGGCGGAATGTGAAAATTTCGAAGGACAAAATCATACCACGCATCCGAATTCATCAAACCAAACCTGACAAGAAGATAACCAAAAGGAGAGCCAGTTCTCTGTTTTTCTTTCAGAACAAGTTCAATTTGTTCCTGTGAAATACCAAAATTTTCTTTTAATTTTTCTGTTACAGAGTGACTGTTCATTATTTCAACAGTGGTTCAACAATTTTTGCAAGCTCATCTTCCTGAAACATCCCGACTTTTTTTCCGCCAGGAACAATGTTTCCTTCTTTATTGATGATAAAAGTTGTTGGAACAGCATTTATTCCACCATATGCCTGCTCAATTTTATCATCAGCCATTGCAACAGGATAAGTGATATTATATTGTTTCACAAGGGATTTAACATCATCAATTTTACTGCTGACAGCAACACCAACAATAACGAGTCCTTTATCCTTATATTTTTCATATGTTTTCACAAAATCAGGGATTTCTCTTTTGCAGGGTGGACACCATGTTGCCCAGAAATTCAGAACAACAACTTTTCCCCTCAAATTTGAAAGCGAAATCTGTTTTCCGTTTATATCAGTCAATTGGAAATCAGGCGCTTTCTCCTTTGGCTGAGAAAAACAACTTATCATAAATATCCCCGCCAATAACAGTGCACTGCTACCTACTATTTTTTTCAACATACCCATTTTTCCTCCCTGTTATCTTTCCTGTCTATTATACATCAAATATTTGACGGTTGAAAAGTGCAAATAGATTACTATTGATTGGCTCTTGGCAAAAGGCAAAAAATAAAGGAAAATAAAATAAGGAGAGATGGCTGAGTGGACGAAAGCGGCCGCCTCGAAAGCGGCTTCCCGAGTAATCGGGACGGAGGTTCGAATCCTCCTCTCTCCGTTTATCTTCTTTGAAGGATTCCCCCTTTTTCATTTTCCCCCTTTTTCATTTCCCACTTTCGCTTCCCCCCTTTTCATAAATCCCCCTTTAAATCCCCCTTTTTCAAAGGGGGAAAGAGGGGGATTTTAACCTCCCCTTCATCCCCTCCTTTCAGGAGGGGAAGGAGAGGAGGTGGTAAAGGGGGATTAGAGGGGATTTCAGTCCAGAAAAAATGCCCCTGGCCTGACTCGAACAGGCGGCACGCGGTTTAGGAAACCGCTGCTCTATCCTAACTGAGCTACAGGGGCTTTATAAATATAATAACCAAAATTTGAGGGAATTTCAAAATCAGGGCTTCTTGATTTAACACTATTTATTTTAAAAACCTGCTTCTGTCTTTTTTTTCATCTCCTCTGATGATATTATCATTGTTCCCTTTTCTTCTTTATCGTCATATTTTAGATTGATTGAGGTTACCTTTCCTTCCCATTTCCATTCATTAACTTCCTTCTTTGTGGCATCACCAAATTTTTCAATGGCTGCTGCTTTTAAATTTTCAAAATTTTCTTTACCTTTTGTTTCAATTTTTACGCTTTCAAGCTGGTCACGATAAAATACATAGACAATCTTTTCCAGTTTTGCTTTTCCTATTTGCAACACATCATCAGGTTTCACAAATTCTTTATAATCTCCATCCTCTTTGATTTTCTTTAAACCCGCAATTTCAGATAGTTGCGTAGTCCATTTTATTCCTCTAAATCCATCTGGTTCATTTTTATATGTTATGTCCTTTTCACCATACCTGTAATAACTTTCAGGAACCATTCTTGCTATTTCTTTGACTGCATTATCAATCATTATCATAACCGCCTGTTCAGTTGGAGTGTTTTTGTATTTTTCAAATCCACCACCAAGAATTACTCCACCAATAGCACCACCTCCAGCAACTCCGAGTTTTGATTTCGAATACTTGCCCTCAACCTTTGTGGAATTTATAATTCTCCTTGTTCTCACATCAATTAGTCGTATTGTTGCCTGAATATATGCCTCTTCCTTTTTTACGCCTACTCCCAATCCAAAGGGTAGTGGTACTACAACTCCACCACCACCTGTTCCTTCAGCATATGGTTCAAAACCCGTGATTGCTCCAACAACAATAATATCTGCAACTTCAAATGTTCCTTTTTCAAGTTTTTTCTGAGTCCATCCGCTTTCAGAATATTTAAATTCATCTTCAAGTTCTTTCAAATCCTCACCCTTTTCAAGCACTATAAATTTTCCTGATTTAAAAAGGGCATCTATCAACATATCCCTGAGACCTTCTCCCATCTGCCATGTTGCCTTTGGTGACTTTACTTCAAATTTTGAAACCGCTATTCTTGCCTTTGGTCCTTCATATTTCATAACCTCTTCAACACTTGGACCCTGTGATTTTACCTCTGTTTTTACCTGAGAAAAAAGAGGCATCACAAACACAATTAGAAACAGCATAATTATCTTTTTCATAATCCCTCCTTTTGAAAGGAGAAAAGAGAAAAATTAGTTTCCCTGTTTCAATCATTATAATGAATTTGCTCAATAGGTGTCAATAGTATTCTTTGTGTATTCCTGCTAAAAATCCCCCTTCCATAAAGGGGGATTTAATCCACCCCAACCCTCCAAATCCCCCTTTAATTCCCCCTTTTTCAACTCCCTTTCATCTTCCCCCCTTATTAAGGGGGGAGTGAGGGGGATTTTAACCTCCCCTTCATCCCCTCCTTTCAGGAGGGGAAGAAGAGGAAATAGTAAAGGGGGGATTGAGGGGGATTTTAAAATATTATGCAATAATTTACTGAACAATGTCTTCTAAACTTCGCAGAACATCTTTAAATCTTCCCGAAAACTTTTTTTCCAGTTCTTCCCTGCCACCCAATATTTTTTCATACACAGGGTTAGAAAAAATATTATCTGGATTTAATTTCTTGTTTTCAACAAAATTTTTTGCCAGAATAATTTTTATTCTATCCAGAATTTTTATTTGCTCGTCAGTAAACGGGTATCTTTTTATGTATTCAGAAAACCCTTTTTCTATCCGTTCCTCAAGAGAAGGTATACTTCTTTTGCCTATGGCGTGCAAAAAGAAATCCCAGATACTTCCTTGAGGATAACTGTAAATTTTTTTCAATTGTTCTTCATCAAGATATATTTCTGGATTTTTTATCCATTCCTTCAATATTTCTAAATCATTGTCTTCAGGAATGTAATCAGGAACTTTTTCAATCCTCTTTTTAATCTCCAGAACCTCGTCTTTCTTGGGTTGCTTTGCTTCTTCCTCAAAAAGTTTTCTTGCTTCTTCAATGGGTATGTTATCTATGATTTTTATACTGTCTCCATGGATCCATACCCTTTGAATTAAATTTTGTGGGTCAGGATTTGGAATTAAAAACTGAACAGAAGATACATCCGGATAATTTTCTTCTTTCTTTGCCGATGTAACCATACAGAATTTTCCTTTAATAATCTTTTCATTTGGTTTTGACGTGCCCATACCATTATCCTGCATCCTTTTACACAATCCAACAAAATCAAGCACAGTAAAACTGAATTTTCCTGATTTGGGATCAAGACGCGTGCCTCTACCTAACATTTGAATATATTTACCAACTGATTTTGTTAATGCAGCAAAACCAATATATCTAACGCAGGGAATATCAACACCTGTGCTCATAATATCAACTGATACAGCAATGTATGGCTTGCGGTTTGGGTTTTTAAACCATTCTTTTAGTGTGGTATTTAATT
>Ga0078972_1010873_pt1 | contig 16654 bp, 28 predicted proteins | sample YelNatPaOPGAMG01_FD_67568 | JGI IMG/M metagenome (GOLD analysis project Ga0078972, IMG submission 67568) | Hot spring thermophilic microbial communities from Obsidian Pool, Yellowstone National Park, USA - OP-RAMG-01 (SPADES assembly) (version 2) | ecosystem: Environmental > Aquatic > Thermal...
AGTGTAATTACACTAAAATGAATGTCCTATAATATGAATTATAGGTTATACATATTATAGGTGAATTTAAAAAAAATTTGAAAAAGTAACAATAATAAAATTTTATATCCCAAAATTTTAAAAAATATTAAAATATAAACAAAAATATAGTAAATATAGTATTTGTAATAAAAAAATATACAAATTTATTATTTCTATTTCTTCCCAGTTTTTCTGGGTTTAGTTTTCTCACTCAATTTGGACTCAATTTTATTTATCTCTTCAGCTATTTTGTTTACTTCTTCCTTCAAATTTTCAAATATATCAGGCCTTTTTTTAGCTAATTCACTTAATCGAAGACTTTCTCCCTCATTTAGGAAAAAACCTATCCCTCTCCCACCACCGTACCGCACTTGTAGAATGGCATACGTTTTCTTGAATTGAAATTTAACTTGATTTCCCCACCTGATTAATGGGCGATTTAGTCCACAGAGCGGGCATGTTAGGTACTCGACCCTCTTTCCCTCCTTGAATGCAATACTTTGCCTATCGAAGTATGTCTTATCCTTTCGTTGCCTGCTCCTTTCCTGATAAACTCTTGCGTCCACTTTCTCCATGTTTACCCTTCCTTGTAAGTAGATAATCACCAGCTAGGTGAGTATAAATAAGGGTCGTGCTTATATTCGTGTGCCCTGCAAACTTAGCTATCCTTGCTATGTCAGTGTGCCCAGTTTGCTGTATCTGTTCTATTGCCATATGAGTTAGCCTGCTGTGTCTTAAGCAGTGCGACTTATACCTCTTGATATTGATCCCTGCGCGACTTGCAACATCATGATATTGTCGTAGTGCAAATCGTGACGTAATCCTCCTTCCATATTCTCCATGTATGATGTCCCTCATAACAAACATAGCGTCGTTATCGTCGTCCCTTTTATCAAGATAATCAAGTAAGATCTTCAGAGGCTTTCCGTAAAATGCTTCGTCCCTGATCGCCAGAATGTCTTCATTACCCCTCTTTCTCTTTAACCTAACAACCTTAATTTCACCTGTCTCTTCATTAAGCCATGACCTATTGAGCAAAACAACCTCGCCTCTTCTCAAAGCGAGCTCGTACCATGTGACGATCATGGCTTTCTGTAATCCGTCCTTACACGCATTAACAAGTGTGACAATCTGTTCAGGTTTTAACCAAACAGGGTTGAATGCAGAACCGTATTTAGCAGTCGGCAGTCTTTCTGCCAGTTCCGTACGCCCGCTGACACGGAGGAACCTCTTGATACTAGCAATTACCCTATTGATACTACTTGCCTTGTAACCTTTTTCTTTGAGATAGTTCAAGTAGGAAAAGATATCGTCTAACCCAATCGTATTTACCCTCTTTTTAGTGTATTCAAGGAGTTTCTTTGCATCGGAATAGTAGATATCAGCGGTGTGTTTGCAAGTTGAAAATGAAAGCCAATGTTTGTAGTTATCAAGTGAGGGGTCTTTGTTCTCTACCATCAGTCCTAACCATTACCTGTAATATTATAGGACATTATAAACTTTTTTATATACGAGAATAAATATCATTTAATTCGAGGTGAACCTACAGTGAGGGTATCACAGTTCTGCCTTCAGATAAAGAGGTTCCTGGCGGAAGAACAGGACGCCGCAGAAGAGTACGAAATGCTTTCTAAATATATCTATATGACAGCACTGAGACCAGATAAACTTGAAGAGATCAAAAAGTCACTCGCAGAGATAAGCATGGATGAAAGGAATCACTACGAGATATTCAAGAACATTGCTAAAGAAGTGTGCAGAATCTCAGATGAAGAAATTAAAAAACTATCTGAGTGATTTTTTTAATCTTATTTCATGCAGGCTCTTGTAACTTCTTCCCAGGCAGCCCTTATTGCGTCTCTGAATGGGATTTTCTCCTTACTTACCAAATCCCAAGCCCTGCACATGACATAGCTTCTTGTCTTCCTAAAATCAGAACAGATTTCCTTAGTTATCCCTTTTTCAAGGGTAATCTGGCACTTTAAACTGGAACCTGATGGCATTATTCACGCCCCTATACTGTCAGATAAAATAGAATACAAGTTAAATAAACTTTTCCTATAAAAAAATAGGGGTTGGAGCCGTCTATCAGACGGCCTAGTAGACTGTCTATCTTCCTTTCAGTACATCACTCATGCACTTAATGAACTCCTTCCATGGTTTGCCTTTGCAAGAGGCAGCTGGTTTAATGGTTGCGAAATTCTTGTTTCTCTGAATGACTCTGTCGGAAGACCTGATAACGTTCGTCGGTCTAAAGACGATCTTTCCCAACGCTGGCTTGTAGTACACCCTCGTGCCAGGGATTGCAGTACCCCTAACACGTCCAGTTGTCGCTCCTTTCTTTGGTTCAGGCATCTATCATCACCTTGATAGTTACAATAGAAAGATTAATATTAATAAATATCACTTAAATGTCTAAATGTCTATATGAAGTACGAACTTGTAAAGCTTAAAGAAGGCGATGTTGCCAGATTAAGAGTCAGAAGCAAGAAATATGTTCCTTATGACGAGTTAGTCAAGTTGCTTGTCGAAGGGCACGAAGTCTTTATCCCTGACATGAATAGGAAGACGGCTTCTTATGTAAGAAGGGCGCTCAGTAGGTATATAGGGTGCGAAGTCGAGGCGTACCCAAGCGAGTTTCAGGACAGGATGGGATACGCATTCAAGATCAGTCTGGTGGACTCTTACATTAAGGGGCTTTCGAAGCAATGATTTCGAACGCCTTCATTGCAGACTTTTTCGTTGCGTATTCGTGCGTCTCTCCTGTGTTATCGATTATGACATAAGTGCCGAAGTAGTCCCTCAACCTGATTAGTTGGACGCCGTTTTTCTCTTCTATGAGTTCAGAAGAACCTGCACCTGGGACATAGACTGTCGAGGTACTCGCCATTGCATTAGCGATTTTGTCTAACTTGTTTGAAATAACGTCTAATTTGCTGCGAATTGATCTTAATTCGTCCGCCCCACCATCTGCAGACACTTTTTCATCCTTTCGCGTCCTCTCCCTCACCACTACCTACCTCCAGACAATCCTTTATATTCATGTCCTTATCTAAAAGACACAGCACTGTCTTATTATCGCTCTTTATGACATTTACCACACTTGGTACGCTCATGATGTTAAACGCCTGGGCTATCAATTTTGCCTCATCGCTCTTTTCTACATCAAGAACGACTACCCCTTCAGTCTTTCCATCTGACTCAAGCTTTTTCTTTAGAGCAGTACAATGGGGGCAGTTCTCACTCGAAATGACAATTACCTTATCTATAAATTTGTCGAAGATGTCGCTCATAAACTATGAATTGTCATCACTTGTATGTATAAATTTTCCTCTTGGTCTTCCGCGGGCTTTAATGGTTCGTGCAATACGCAAAAGCGTTTCCCTATTAAGGTGAGTAGTATAGAATTTGCCCCCGTACAACCAAGGACATCCCCGAATAAAAAATAAAAAGTAATGTATCTTTACACACACCTTATCTGCATTGAAACAATTTTATACTTGCTATATATTACATTATAATAATGCCTAAAAAGAAGAGTTCAAGAGCGGATGATATAGTTCAAGACGATAAGGCAAATGAGGATGAGCTGTTGAAGGACGAGCAGAACACAGTTCAAGAGGATAATCAGGACATCACTCTGGCTAATGAAACACGGATCAGTGGTTATGATCTGAATGAAGTGCTTAAGAGGTGGCCAGAGATACTGTCAATCGACTTTAACGAGTACTTCGCCAAGGGTTTCAGGCCGATGGACAAGCCTGCGTTTGGTAAGAGGTATATAGGATTGCACAGGAGAAAGGGGAACGTCTGGAGGTCTCTCGGCGAGTATACGGAAGAACGATGGAGGGCATTGAACGAACTCTTTGATGACTACGTTCTTTCAACAGTGAAGGACGAACCTGTCAAGCCAAAGAAGAAGGGTAAAGAGGATAAAAAGGTAAAAGTTGAGGATGAGGAGGAAGAGGAAGAAGAGGAGGAAGAAGAAGTTAAAGTGACCGAAAAGAAGATCAGTCTCTTGAACGTGTTCCTTAGACCACCAGAAGACCTTCCAAAAGTCCTTAACGTGAACCCAATCACGTTGTTTTATTTCCTCTGGGCTAAGGAGAAAGGGTACGAGAAGGGATTCAGCGACTTTCTCAATGAAGTCGTCTTTACGTATTTCAACGAGAAAGGTGTTGTCCCGATTATGCAGGTAAGCGAGGAGTGGAAAGTGGAGGGGTCGTATGACAGGTAGCGGCACAAGTATCCCTGAAATAATTAATAAAAAGGACAAAAAGACAATTGCAGATATATTGGATAAAGAGAAAGAAGAAATGTCTAAAGAGCTTGAGAGGATAAAGTTGGAAAGGCTTGTTGAAGAAGAAAGGATGAAGCTACAAGATTTGAGGAGGGGAATTGTGCAAACTGAAAAAAAGGAAGATAAACTCGGCCTGTCGGAGTTAGGGCTTGACATAAAGACTTTGACAGAGCTGTCGAAACTGCCCGATGAAGACAGGCAGAAAGTGCTGCAGACTTATATGGAAGCAAAAGCAATGGCAGGAGCTCAAGCGTCATCCATACTACCAATCCTGATCGGGTTTGCGAAGAACAACCCAAATGCGAAGCTCGGTGATTATTCAGAAATTGCAAAGACCAACCTCGAGCACCTAAAACTCGGTATCATGCTGTCAAAGGAAGCACAGGGTAACCAGCAAAATCAACCACAGCCAAAGGACATCGTGGAACTGATCAAGGTCGTCTCTGAAATGCAGAACAAACAGTCCAACCAGGGCAACCAGATAAACATAGTTGACATCATAAAGATCATATCAGAAATGAACGAAAACAAGTATAGAAATATGATTAAGGAAGTCATTGAAGATATCGCCAATAAATTTCAGCCACAACAGGGTGTGTTGGATAGACTATTAATGGATGATGCGATCTTCAACAGATTGAAAGAGGTAGGGCTGTTCGGAGGCCGAATAGATACAGGGGCAAGGAGTGAGGTAGATCTTAAACTCGAAGAAATGAGACAGTTGCACGACCTTAAAATGCAGGAAATGAAGATGGAGCACGATAGGTGGCTAATGCAACAACAGATGGAAGCAAGGAAGTGGGAGCAGATTGGAAGCATTATCCAAGGGCCCGTAGGGGGGATCGTGCAGTCGATAGGGAAGGCTGCGGTAGAAAAATTTCGTGAGGGGGGCGATGCCAGGTTCCCAGAACAGGAAGTACGGCAGCCGCCAATAGCAATAGATTATAAAAAAGGCGAGGAGAGAAACGACATTTCCGTTGATGTAATTGCCTGTCCCAAGTGCAATAAGGAATTCTATGTCAATATCGGTAGTGAGACAGCAGTATGCCCGCACTGCGGCGCCGTGTTAAAGAGAGTTGAAGAAGAGTGCGAGGCATGTAAGATAACGCCGCCAGAAGAGGTTGTTAAAGAAGTCAGTAAGGAAGAGCAAAAAGAAGAAAAGAATGAAAACACTTGAGGCGTTTTCATGTTCAAAAAACAGGGAGACCCTTCTAGGTGGGTCGCTGTTGATAAAGGAGAGGATGAGGAAGTAAAACCTTTCTCACCGCAGTGGTTAGCACTTCAGTTTTTAGTAGACTGGACTCCTGAAGATATAGAGATGGCGATCGATAAGGATGTAGAAATAAACCTTAGGCCGTTCATCTCAGTCGTGGAAAACATTGTCGTTCAGGAAATACTGAAGTGGTTTAAGGACAAGAGACCTGATATTTATGAAGTCCTTTCAACAAATAAGGGGACTAATTGGTTGAGAAAGAATATCTGTAAGATCATGGAGGGAGGATGATGGTCGAAAACGATAAGGAAATGAATTACCTACAGGAAAAGACAATAAAGAGTGCATCAAGGATAGCAGAGACATTCCTTTCATCACCAGAAATTAAAGCCGTAATAAGGAAGGTTTTTGTTAAAGAGGGGTTAATACTTGGCCTGTTCATGTCATTCTTCATCGTTGGTCTGATGTCTATTGTTTCGTCTATCAAACAGCTCCTCGGATTCGGATTTGAGTACGACCTTATCGGCGGTTTAATACTGTTCCTCCTTGGTACTGTCTATATCCTGAAGATGGTGGTTAAAAGACATAGGAAAGTTATAAAATAAAGATGAGGATATTATATACCGATGGTTGGCACCGCTTCAGAGTTCCTTAAATATAACGAAGAAAACGTAATGATGCACCTACTTGCAATCGAAAACCATCTCAGAGATCTAAACGAGGACTACGCATCGGAGCATGCGAGTTGCATAGTCAAACACCTACTAACATTGAGAGAGCAGGCACTCGAAGGTATATCACATGCTTCAGAAGTCGGAGCTGAAGACAAGGTAAAGATTTTTAAGGAAATTGATGAGGCCGCAAAAAGGATAAGAGCGGCTCTCGAAAGGAGGGAAAAACCGAGTAATATCATAAGGATGGTCAGGGAAGTCAGGAAGTCTGCTGAGAAGTTAGACCGCATGTTTGACTTGAGTAAGTGTGCTTCATGCACGATCCCTGTCTCTTCTTATACAGAATCGCCGAACATCACAGACTTCAACGAAAAGATCATTGACAACCCAGAAGAAGCATTTAAAGAGATGGAGAAGCAGTTTGCACAAATGGTCATCAACACACTAAGCGCCCATTATATGGTAGATCCACCAAAGCTCATCATAGATGAGGGGTGCAACAAACCAAATTTTGGCCTCTATACAGACAACACAATATATGTCTGTTCTGGCAATATAAACCTGCATGTGCTCGTCCACGAGTTTGCCCACTACCTACAGGACGTAGCGGGCCGACATCTCGATGAGAAGGAGGCTGAAGAGGTTGCAATTGAATTACTTAAAAAAGATTTATATCCTAAGAAAGCATCTTATACCATAGGTGACAGAAAAATGGCCCTAACGTGGAGAGAAACGGGTTTGATACTCGGTGCATCACACATCTTCAAGGGTGTAGAAAGGGCGGCTGACGAAGTCGACCGAATGATGGGTAAGAGTGCAGAAGTTGTTACAAGAAGACCAAGCACGTACATCAATGTCGTCGGTGGTCTTGCAGCAATGCTGATTCCGAGATTCATAAGAGTACCAGAGTACCTTGACGTGATTCTCACGGTCGGCGGCGCTCACATGACGACAAAAGTCTGGGACTACCTTGAGGAAAAGATGGTCTCAGGCAGTGCGGCAAGAGTGAGGGGTATCACATACACAGCTCCTGCAGTCAAGTCAGTCAGCACCGCACAAAGTGGCGCAGGGAAATACGTTATCACTCAGTAAACCCTCTAATCTGCCTTTCTAACGATCAACTTACCCGACTCAAACAACCAGAGGACTTTGTCTCCGTCCTCTATCCCTAATATATCCCTTACTTCTTTTGGGACTTGTGTTTTTCCTCTTTGGTAAACACGAGAAAGTGCAATGATTTTTTCTTCAATAGCATATTTACCCATTGTTATCACAAATAACAATTATACGACAAGTGCTATATAAACTTTATTTTATAAAAGGTTACTTGGAGGTTATACATGCCAGGCGGATATATATTCTGCGAATGGGAAAGCGTCCGCAAGACGTTTCCGAAGTTCCAACAGACGTTCGCCTCTGCTGAAAACATGGCGATAGCGAAGGCAACGGCTGACTGGAAACCGAAGACATTCAACCCAACGAGGTCGTTTTCTCCTGGAAACAACGAGTTCGGTCGTACGACAATACTACCAGCATTGTTCAAGGACAACACAGGCACACAGATGACGACATGGCTGCAGAAGTTCACATCAACTGGTGACCAGACAATACTGGCTGGTGCAGGAGCTGGAAACACGATACCAGAGGACTTCAAAGTCGCATGGGTCGGGTTGGCGTTCCCGAACATGACGCAACATTTGACCGAAATCAAGTACGACATCGGTGTGCGAAAATACGGAAGGATTAACTTAGAAGAGATCAGAAGGTATAAGGTACCAGCTGTCATCTTCGAAGAACCAATGATAATCGACGAAGAAGAGAGCTTTGAAATGAAGGGCTATGTACCAGGGCCGATACCGTCATACCCCGATGGATCTAGCGGTATCTACCAACGGATCATCATGCTCGGTGCACTGTACTACAAGGTGAAAGACAAAGTGCTGGGCAACTGCGGGGCGGCAATATCGTGAGGTGATGTAAATGGCAGGCGGATACGTATTATGTTCGTATGAGTCTGTGAAGCAGGAGTTCCCAGAGTTCGATGCGATTATGAAACAGCTCGAGAATGATCTGATTGCAAAGGCACAGGCCGACTGGTCTCCGTTGGCGTTCGGCGGTATGTACGCACAGGGCGGTCAGTTCTCCAAGAGCACAGTCATGCCAGAACTGTTCAGGGACATGAGCAACACGACGATGACGACATGGAACCAGACATTGACTTCGACTGGACACCAGAAAATCATGTCTGGTGCGAATGACGGTAACATCTACGAGGATTACAAGGTAGGACTTGTTGGGATTGCGTTCCTCAACGACCCGATCAGGATTTCAGAGATAAAGATGGAGATCGGAGACCAGAAACTCGTGAGGATGAACATCGAAGAAGCGATGGTCTACGAACAACCAGCTATTATATTCGAACAGCCGTACATCATCGATGAAGAAATAGGATTTGACCTATACGGGTATGTCATGTCGACTGGTTGCCAGGCGATCAAACTGATCGGACTGCAGGTCAACAGAGTACCGAACAAGATGCAGGTGACCGCCACTGGTGCGGCACTGGAGTGAGGTGATATAGATGCCTGAATACTACAAGAATGATGCTGGGCCACTCGTCCATGTCCACTTCCGTGAGAGGGCTGTGACGGGTAATGGCATTGCGATTAAAGTCTACGGTGAAGTCAAGATCGCCGCACACGAGAAAATCTACGCGAAAGACCTTGGTCTGAACACGATTACGGTGTTGACACTGACACCGTACGCTGGTAACCACGGAGGGTATATCGCAAACAATTGGATATACCACAAAGGCGAATACGGGAACTATGCATCGGTCGATATCCTTACTTATAGTGGTACATGTGTTACCGCTGGTAACGGGCCGTACGACGGTAGCCTGTGGCTGAACTTCATTGCGGTTGGTGAGTAGGCGAGAAAAAGACCCGTAACAACATAAAAGGGGTAAAAACATGGCTGACTTCAAGGACTGGTCAGAAGGATGGATAAAGGAAGGACACTTCATATCCTTCCTAGACCCTTCAGGTAAAGTAAGGTACTACGAACAGGTGATCGCAAGGGACATCGCGCACTACGAGTACGACTTCGACTCAGTCGATTCAGGGAGCAGTGCGGGGCCGATTGTCCCCGACTACCTCATACCGACGATCGGCTATACGAGTTCAAACAACCAGAACCAGTTATGGCAGGTCATCTTCGGCATCAGGGGAGAAATCTACCTTTATGTACAGCTACCGAGTGATATTGACAGACACGGTCTACCAAAGCTACCAAAACCAGGGACTGTGACGAGGAGAGTCGCACACTTCGAGGAATGGATGTCGCCGTACCAGGAGCCAAGCTTTATTACGGAACACTTCCTCATGAAACCAGACTATGACAGGGTGTCATTTACTGTCTACAACCCAGAAGACATTACCATCACACCGAGCCTCAACTTCTTCGTCAACAAGATAGTGACGGAACGCATAGGAATTGAAAGCGAAGGAGTCCTCACACCAGCACACGACAAATACGAAGAAGTCTTGGAAAAACTCTACAAGAGAGTGATACCGCACAGACCGATTTCGCTCATGCCCGTAAGGGCACCAGCTTCGGAGAGGTGATTAAGTGACAGAGTTTCGGCTTAAAAAATACAAGGACTTGGGGATCAAGAGAGAAGTCACTGAGTCACTGCCATATGCGGTCGTAGGTGATGCGTGGGAAGGTTCACTTTCATCGACAATTGCGACAGACAGCTACAAGACACTGATGAATCATATAGTACCAGCTGGTAAACAGCTTAAGGTTCTATTCCTAAGGGTATGGACGACCGATTCAAATGGTGCGAGGTTCAGCATTGTGCAGACGAACCCGACTGCAACAGGACAGACTGGTAGCGTCGAAGCATACCCTGTTGTAGGGTCTGTGCCTTCAGGCGTCAGGGACTATCCGATGCTCGAGGCTGCTGGTTCAGAAGTGCTACACGGAGACCTCACAAGACCGATTCATGTACTGGAAGGGTCAGTCGACTTCAGGTTACTTGGTTATAAAGCAGGGCCAACGTCAAACAGATATGGAATTGTATGGTGGGGCGTAGAGGAAGACATGGAGTAAGCCCCTCCACCTTTATTTTTATTTTTTAGGTGAGTAAAATGAACAAGGGGCATGGGTCGAATAACCTTGGTACTCGGCATACAAGTGCAACGAACAGAGTAATTAAGTCAAGTAGTGGGTGGCTACACAGGGTTAAGAAGGCCTGACATCTCATCAAATAGACTGAATACCCGCTGGTTATCCAACCATAAATTGAAGTCTTCGTTATCGATGAAGAACTGACCTTTCAGTTCCTCTCCAAGACACCTACTGTAATTCGGGCACTTAGGGCATATGTTTTTACGGATACTATAACAGTCTTCCTTACTCAGTTTCCACGTGTTTGCCTCGTATATCCCATTCGACTGCTCGTACTGGATGATACCGTAGTTACATTTATAGACGTCAGGTGACTTGATTTTGCAAGGATAATGCTCGTATTCAATAATCCATAGGTCTTTGTCAAGGGTAAGCACATTGTGGTAACCAGCCATATCCAACCTGATACCAAAGTCGACGTCCTCGAGTCCCTTCTGTCCGTCGAGTAGTTCATTATACCCATTGATCCTCAGTGCAGCGTTTATTGGAAAGGAACTGTAACCGTAGAACCAATTGGGTGGTGCTATCATCCTCTTTACCTTTTCGACCTGTGTCCACCTCGTATCCCTGATTACCCCTCCCTCACCGTATAGCGTCTTTAACCTCTGGATGACATTCTCTTTATCTTCTGCGATTAGGACTTCATACCCCCTTTTTATGTAATCATCATCAACGACCGCTGGTTTATCTTTGTGGTACCTCACGTGGAGTGCCATTGGGAAATAGCCACTCATATACCCGTCCCAGAATTTCTTTAAGTAGTGTTCATCTGGTAACTTGCAGCAGTCATCAACTTTAACAATCAGTTCGCCCTCAGTGTGAATGATCGCCGTGTTTAGCATACCAGCGAAACCCCATATCCCCTTCTTGATCCATAAGTCGTGGTTAGGGTGTGGAGGCACATATTTAATTGGATATCGCCACTTCTTTGAGAAGATCAGCTCCCTCTTTTCTGGGTAAAAGGCATCGACGATCACTAGCTCGAAGTCCCTAAATGTCTGCGTCTCAAGTGACTTGAGCATCGGTTCGAGCAAAAAGACATCGGGCATATCAATGATCGGGTAGTTGTCCCTCGCAGTGCAAAGGATCAAGCTCATATCAACCATCAAATCACCTCTATGACCATAATTAGGTTCTGCAACCAGTTAACAATAAAGTGGTTCGGGACAATCGCTTTAAAGGCTTCTGCGAGGTCTGGTCTGAACAGTATGCCGTCACGATCAAATTTATCATACCAGAATTCCTTATGTTGGACAGTAACATGTCCCGCCCAAGTCCTTGGGTCTTTATCAACTGGTGGTTTCTCTCCCTTTTTTATTATGAACCCATTCTCGTCTTTAGGTGCGACAGCAATCTCGAGGAACACATACTTCGAGCACACCCTGTAAATCTCGTCGACTACGAAGTCAATGTCATCAGCATAGATGTGCTCCATTAAATCGAGTGCGATGACCAGGTCAAACGACCTGTCTTCGTACGGCCAAGGTTTCGTCGCATCATGTTGTATGAGCCATTCAGGTCTGCATTCCCTGTATCTACCATCGTTCACAGCCCACGATGAAAAATCAAATCCGACGGCTTCTATACCTTCCTTCCTCGCAGCAGCGATAAACTGCCCCCGACCCGCACCGACATCCAACATCTTTTTTGGGCTGAAAATCACTTTCCATGCATTTGCAATTGGCTCACACCCATCCCATTTACCGTCAGGGTTGTCATAGCCCCATTCTTTGACCGTACCATCGGACATAATGAATTTTTTTCTACCTGCGAAGTACTCCCTATCATAATAATCCTCTGTAAATCCTTTAGTGTTCATCGAAATCTTTATTAACATTAGTGTATTTATAGTTTATCAGTGATATACCGATGGATAAATTGATTAAAGTGTCCGAGTATGTTTACTTCAAACTGAACGAACTGAAGGAGAGGGACGGGCACAAATCATTTGATAGCGTGATAAGGTACCTGATAGACCGAGACCAGATGATGACTGTCGTTGCGACATGTGAAAAAAAGGAGGAGTAGTGGATGAGGATTTTGTGGAACAGCGACAAGATACTTGGTTATTCAGCATACTCGAAAGTGACAAAGGAGTTATGCATGAGGCTGGCCGATAAGGGGTACGATATCGCCCATATACCGATGGGTGTGGCAAATAAGATGGGTAATTGGGTATATAAGAACATACTCATTTACGAAAGCGGTAACGACCCTTTTAATGAAGATGTAGCCCTCAGGCACTATGTTGATTTTAAGGCGGACATCATGGTCGTACTGAAGGACATATGGGTCTTAAACAAAATACATGACTTGGGAATTAACTTCGTCCCTTACGTGCCTGTTGACCACTCACCAGTATCACAGATGATCACATCGAGACTCCAGACGGCGTTCAGAGTGATAACGCCCTCGAGGCACGGACAGAGGGAATTAATGAATGCAGGGTTTACAAGCACCTATATCCCCCACGGTGTCGACTCAAACATATTCAGGCCGTTGGACAAGAAGGTATGTAAGAAGATGTGGTATCTCGATGAGGATGATTTCACGGTAATGTTCGTAGGGAGGAACCAATCTAGGAAGATGATCCCGAGGGTACTCAGGGCATACAAACTCTTTAGAGAGAGGAACCCTGACATCAAGAGCCACATGATGCTATGGACTGATGTCATACCACCTAAAGCGAGCGTTGAAGGCGTCGTTGGTCTTGGAGTCGCTGACGTCGGCGTTAACCTGATCTACGAGATCGATAGGTTAGGTCTGAATGAGAGTGTCGTGTGGCCTGACCCTTCTGCAGTCAGGGAGGGTATACCAGACTGGGCAGGTGATAACGGACAGGACATGGTTAAGTTATACAATGCGGCTGATGTCCTCATTTCTTTAAGCGGTGAAGGGTTCTGGTTACCTGGTATAGAGGCACAGGCCTGTGGCGTCCCAGTAATCTGTGCCGATTATGCGTCAACTCCAGAGATATGCGGTGCTGGTTATACTGTCCCTGTCGATGACTATGTCATCTTAAACACACCTGGTACTCGCTATCCAATCTGTTCCCTTGACAAGTCAGCAGAAGCACTCACTAAGATTGCAAATGCTGACGGACATAAGATCGCATCGAGGGCAAGGTCGTTTGCTGTGAGATTCGACTGGGACAATGTCATCGAAAAATACATGGTGCCATTCCTCGAAGAGTGTTCCCTCGAACTCAAACCTCTTATTACGAAGAACGGGGTGAGCACGTGGTAAAGTTCTGCCCCCTCGATAAGTGTTATTGGTACTCCCATGAAAAGAGGGACAAAGATGGCCATATCATACGAAGAAAGTGCTATTATGAACCGCAGTGCTGGAGGGGGTACTTGGACTTATTCTTCGAGATTTACCTTCCAAGGAGGTGGAGGAAGCGATGAAAGTAGCAATGATCACGCCATGGGGTAAAAACGTCAGGTGCGGAATAAGGACTTACAGTGAGAACTTGATCAACGGCATCGTCAATGCTGATAAAAACACATCTGTTTACGTCATAAGGTGGCCACGCTTTGGAATGAGGACTCAAGAGCTCATCCAGAGTTGTGTTGTAGAAAAGATACCTTTCGACAAGGTAGACCTTATACATGTCATGCATGAATACGGTCTCTTCCAACCAGACATCGACCGTGTTTTCTTTAACACGATAAGGCTATACAATAAACCAATAGTGACGACGATGCATGCGACTGGTAACCCGATCATCGACGGCTGCATTGTTAATGCATCGGATCGTATCATTGTCCACAACGAATATATGAAGGACTTATTACCGACAAACAATAAGTGCGTAATCATCCCACACGGGTGCAGTGTTGTGCAGACGCCGCCCCGTGATGAGTGCAAGAAATCGTTTGGCATTGACCCGAATATCAAGGTTGTCGGCTACGTCGGTTTCATATCGCCAAACAAGGGAGTTGACATACTCATTGAAGCGATGAAAGATATCAGGGCGGTTCTGCTCATCGGTGGTGGGTGGTTTATTGGAGACGGCACTGATTACATTAATTACTTGAAAATGATGAGTGCGAACCTGCTCGGCAACAGGTGTGCATGGTTGGGGTATATCAAAGATGAGGATTTGGCGAGAGTCTATGGTGCATGTGACATCATCGTGTATCCATCAAGATACATCTCTGAATCTGGTGCAATGCTCATGGCGATATCTCATGGCAAGGCGGTCATAGCGAAAAACTTGCTGCCAAACAAAGAGAAAGAGAAGGAAGGGGCACTCATGACATTCAATAATAAAGACGACCTAATAAGCAAGATCAATCGGTTGCTTTCTGATGATGAGATGCGTGTCTCGATGGAAAAGAGTGCGATGCAGTACGCCAAGGCAAATTCATGGCTTAAGATAGGTAGGAAGCATGTATCCCTTTACAACCGCATCTTGAGGTGAAATGATAATCCATCGACAAAACTTCCCGACAAACTAAACTTTTATTAATTTAAATAGACATTTTATTTCGAGAAGATGTACGACATATCGGTTATTTATAAGGAGACAGGGCAGGTCATTAACTCAAGCGACACCCAGTGGTGCAGGGTAACGGAGATATCACCAAACGAGTGGACTTACGGATTCGAAGAAATGAAGGGGCTGCCCAACGCTGATATGGACTACAGCGACCCACTCCTACTCGTCAAGCGGGTCAATAACAGGATAAAGGTGACGATCCTCAAATACAACGGTATATTCCACGCAGACATCATTGTTTTAAAGAGGACTGTATGGAGAGGCGTATGTTCTACTAAATACGTCGGTGCGAGTGCTGTCGTCGAGCTACCTGAGATACTTCCAATACCACCAATACCGCCTGAAGTACCGACACCACCACCGCCACCAGCACCAGTACAGCCAACGATAGACTTTACTCCAGTTGTGCAGAAATTGGATACAGTCATATCAAAAATAGACGGCATAGGTACGATACCAAAGGACTCGAACGACTATTCCGTGGTGAACATCGATCTGAGTGTTGCGAGAGACAACGTCCAGTACCAGACAGGAGGAAAAGCCCTGACGGTTTATTCCAATACTGGTGAATTTTCAATCAGACTTGGCGATACGGCGGTTGACTCAATACCAGTATACCCGCTTGTCTACCCTGTGATGCTGTCATTCCAGAAATTTGACTTTAATAAGTTCTTCATCACGAACACCGCACAGCCTGGTAGGTCTGCTATCCTTATAGTATGGAGGCGGTCGTAATGCTAGTCTCTACTGGTGCACCAATTAGTGTGATGACTGTTAAGAGCTCGATGATAAACAAATCGGTCACCGCTAATACAAACATACTGAGTACAGGCATCACTAGTTATTACAACTGTATATTCAGGATTTATGCATGCTTTGATACGGACGGGGTACTGAGTATTAAGAGGACTCAGGGTAGTACGACTGTTACTGAAGTACTAAATGGTAGCAACGACCTTATTGCAAACTCGGCGTATGCCTTCGATATCATTGTCGAAAAAGGCGAGGTCATAAACCTCCAATTCTCTGTAAACGCAACTGCTCTGACTCTTAAAGTTCTAGAAATTGCGAGTGGCGGATGGTAATGATAGTTCCACAAGGTGCTGGTGCTGGTGGTCTGGTTGTTAAGCCCCTGGCAAACGGTAGTATTGTTTCGAGCACTTCCGAACAGGACATAATCAACACGACGCCGAGCAAACTCCAGTTTATCTTCGGATGGATATGCATCAACAATATGGAAGCTGGTGACAGGATTGTCATCAGGACTAGGTACAACGGTATCATACACGCAGAGGAAGAGTACGTCGATATACCTGTAAACGGCTATGTCTATGTTGCCGTCAGGATTGTTGATAGAGGCGATAACTACCGAGTAACGATACAGCAGACGGCTGGAACCGCAAAGAGTTTCTCATATAAGTTCTACTATCAGAGGTGATCAAATGCCTAAAGTATACATATACGGGCCAGAAGTCCCTGATTACATTGCTCTCGTGTCACCGAGCAGGATTAATATTATAGATAAAAATAATAATGGTTTTAGACCGATCGAAAAGGTCGCATTTGGTCTCGCTCTTGCGTTTAAGGATCGGGACTTGAAGACGCCGTTAATTGAGGCGTTTTCTAAAGGCGATTCGCTTGGTACAATGGATCAGGACTTGAAGACGCCGTTAATTGAGGCCGTAACATTTACAAACTCGTAATGTGTATGGAGGTACTGATATGGTTGAAGAAGTTGTGATGTCAAAGCC
>Ga0078972_1010876_pt1 | contig 16648 bp, 16 predicted proteins | sample YelNatPaOPGAMG01_FD_67568 | JGI IMG/M metagenome (GOLD analysis project Ga0078972, IMG submission 67568) | Hot spring thermophilic microbial communities from Obsidian Pool, Yellowstone National Park, USA - OP-RAMG-01 (SPADES assembly) (version 2) | ecosystem: Environmental > Aquatic > Thermal...
TCGGAAACTTCTACATCCATAAAATTGATTTCTTCCCATTTTTAAGGTTCTCGTAGAGTGATTATATGGTCGTGGTTTACGAGTTTTGGCGCTACGATCTCCCAACAGAATTGGTTAGAGAGTTGCTCTATGACTTAGGAATTCCTTACAGGGAGAAGATAACTAAGTTGAAAAGAAAAAGCCTTGATGGACAACCTTATGATGAGTGGACAATGATTCATGTAGACACGCGTGAGCTTGTCGACTGGTTAAGAAAGAGAATTGAGAAAAAGTTGAAAGATTATGGTTGATTCTGTGCAAGATAAAAGGACAAAAAATGTGATCGAAACTTTGCAGGAGCAGTATAAGACCGAGAAATACGGTAAGTTGCATAGATCTCTTTTCAAGCATGGAATAAGGACTGAGCTATACATAGGAGAAGGCATAGAAATGTACTATCCGTATGCTTACAAACCAGTGTTAACGTTGCAAGTATTTGACGATAAAAATCTGGTGATACTTTACAAGCATGAACCAAAACTGAAAGGTGAGAGTCAGATAATTAAAAAGATACGGAAAATTGCTAAGTCTTTAAACTACAGGGTTATGCAAATCAACGAATTGCCTGAAGAAAAACCTGAACATTTCTGCATGTGGTAGACAAAGAAGACTATTAAGTTAAAGGAAATTAAGGAATATTTTCTCTTGGTAACAAACAATTAAGCCCATAACTATTTTTTCGCATGAGTTTTCCTGAAGGAACTACTGAGCATCCCATAAACAAGTCCAAGAAAAGAAAGATTTTAGTCAGCCTTTGGGATTTTGGGGCAGTCCATCCACAAACCGAGAGAAGCCATTACTTGTGCAACGATCACCCAGCTAAAATGAGACCATGTTTAGCTAGAGCCATCTTACAAATTTATGGTGAAAGTCCTATTTTAGATCCGATGGCTGGTATTGGTACTACGCTAGTTGAAGCTATGCTTTTAGGAATGGATGCTGTTGGCGTTGAGTATGAGAAAAAGTTTGTCGATCAAGCTAATAGAAACATAGAGCATTTGAAGAAACTGTTCCCTAACAAAAAGCTTGGTAATGCCATCTGTATTGAAGGAGATGCTAGGGATTTATCCTGCCTAAACAGTCAGAAAGTTAAAAGCGTGATATTTTCTCCTCCTTATTTTAATGCAATAGAATCAGTTAGCACAGGTCATCAAGGTCCTGAGGGTGGACATCTAGAAAGGCAGCATAAGCTTGCTAAGTTAGGCAAATCTGGTTATGGCAGAAAGTCAAACATTGGACATGTTGAAAGCTACGGTTCAATAGTTTTCTCCCCTCCGTATTTTAACGCCATTAAGAAAGGCGATGAAGGACCACACGCAAGAAGTAAAAAAATTTCCTACGAAGAAAGAGTTAATCGTTTTCAAGGATATTCGACCGACAAAGAAAACATCGGTAACATTTCTAAATTTGGCTCCATAATTTTTAGTCCTCCATACTTTGATGCTCTTTCAATAACAAAAGGTGGAGGAAGCAAAACCTCTATTCAGCATGAGGAATCAACTCAAGAACTGCAGATGAAGAGAAGCGGGCCATTTGCGGTCAAGAAGAACCTACCTACGCCTTACTCTTCTAAAGAGGGGAACATCGGCAACTTAAGCGAGTTCGGTTCGATAATTTTTAGCCCACCATACTTTTGTTCAATAAGTGATGTTGTTAAAAGCAGGCATAAATATCCTAAGACTAAGAAGGGCATGAGCAGAAGACAAGAGTATTCTAGCGATCCAAACAACATAGGGAACATACCTCAGTTTGGTTCGATTCTGTTCAGTCCTCCTTTAGAAGAAGCAAATAAAGGCTCTGGAATAGCTAATAAAGGTTATAAGGGGAAATACGGAAAAAATGGGTATTTAAAGGATAGATGCGACAGACCCCTATCGCAAGACAAGAATAATTTAGGCAACGTTCAATTCGGCAGAACATATCTTGGAGAGATGCTCAAGGTTTATTCAGAATGTTATCGGGTTTTAAAGCCGAATAAGTTCATGGTCGTTGTAGTTAAGGATATCAGAAGAAAAGGATTAACCATTCCTTTAGGTGCAGATACGATTAAGCTTTGCCAAATTGCTGGCTTCGAAGTTTTTGATATAATAGTAAATAAGGTTTACTTTCCTTCTTTCTGGCAATTAACTCATGCTCAGAAAATACAGGCTAAGGGAATTCCCATGAGCTTGAGAAACCATGAATACGTGTTAATTTTTAAGAAAACTCAAAACAACAAATATGCTTAAGCCTAAATAAAATCTCTACTTTATGCTCCATTCTTTTATGTCATTTAAACATTTCCCCATGCTTTTGATGACAACGACTTTAACCAACCGTGTAAGGATTATTAGAAAATTCGTTAGAAAACAAATATTAAAATATATTTAGTAATAGAATAATGTGAGCATGTTGGCAAAAACAATAAAAGACTCATCTCTAATATCCTGTGAAGATACAATTATCCGAAAAAAGTTCCACTCAATTCTTTCCAAAATAGAAAAAACAAATGTAGTCAGTATTAATTTCAAAAAGGAGTTAAAGTTTCTGAATACAAAAGAAAGAGCTTCTCATAACATGCATAAATTTCCTGCCAAACTTATCCCTCACATCCCATATTTTTTCATTAGAAGTTTGACCTCACCAGGTGAGACAGTTTTAGATGTGTTCTGTGGATCAGGAACGGTCCTTGTCGAGAGTATGTTAGCAGGTAGAAATTGTGTTGGTACAGATATTAATCCTCTTTGCCGCCTTATAACTAAGGTTAAGACAACACCATTAAAAGAAAAGGAACTTCAGCTCGCTACGAATAAACTTTTTACAAAACTAACGGAAAACATAAGATTAAAGCCTCCCAAATTTTTAAACATAGATTACTGGTTTAGTAAACATGCACAACATAGTCTCACAAAAATCAAGTGGGCCATAGACACGTGTGACTTTAGTGATGAAATCAGGGATTTTTTCTATGTCTGCTTTTCTTCAATAGTTAGAAAATCTTCTAATGCTGATCCTCGAATAGGGCCTCCTGTGTTTTCGAAGCATTTGAAGGAAAAGATAAACAAAGGACGAAGAGTATATCCCATAAGCTACTTTAAACAAGAGGTTATTAAAAATACCAAGAGAATTCAAGAGTTTTCATCTTTATGTTTTCAAAACTGTCGAAGTCAAATACTTTCTGACGATGCAAGGAAACTTAGTCTAAAGGATGAAACAGTAGACCTTGTTATAACATCTCCTCCGTACATGAGCGCACAAAAATATTTTAGATCCACAAGGCTTGAACTTTTATGGCTCGGACTTGTAACTGAACAAGAATTAAGGAATCTAGACTCGCAAATTATTGGAACTGAAAGAATAAGATCCATCGAATATTCGAAGCTTCAAAGAACAGGAATAGACGAGGTGGACACTCTTGCAGAGAGACTATACCAAATTGATAAATTAAGAACCGCTGTTATGGTTAAATACTTTAAGGATTTGCAATTTGTGTTCAAGGAAATATTTCGTTGTCTTAAATGTGGTAAATTTTTTGTCTTGGTGATTGGAAATAACGAGATAAGAGGGATAAGAATCCCCGCTCATTTAATAGCTGCCAAACTCGCAGAAAATATAGGATTCGAAAAAGAACTAATGATGGTTGACGAAATTAAATCACGAGGACTGATGACTAAACGAAATAAAACCGCAGGTTTAATCAATTCAGAGTGGATTTTAGTATTTAGAAAAGAGTGATGATTAATGTTTTACTTTGCACTTAAGGTTATCAAGGAAGACATAATTAAAAAATTACAAATTGAACTTGGAGATCCGCGTAATATATCTATTCGTGGCAATAATTTGGATGAAGTAAGGCTTCCATCAGAACTATCGGGAGTACTACTACCCGTGAATCTACTTGCTAGTAAATATTGCCCTACAAATCGAGATATTTTCCTGAAAATTGTTAAAAAGAAGTCCCCACCGCTGACATGGCCTTCTTATCAAGGAAAAATAATCCATGACCTTTACTTCAAACTTTTTACATCTGTTAGGCAATACATTGTGAAAAAAAATATTATACAAAGGATTGATTTGTTCAAACATGTACATAGATGCGGTCAACAATTTTTAAGTAATTTAAAAAAGGATATTAACGGGGAAATATCGGCAATAAGAAATAAACCTTCTAAAACTGAAAAAGAAGCGTTCTTGAGAAATTTATCTAAACTGATCCGAATGGAATCTGAAATCGTTAGCACATTAATAGACTATAGCATCGCCACCAACTTTGATGTACGTTTAGATTCTGAGTTTTCTAGGATATTTCCATTTCAACATGAAATCGCTTTAAATGCCACACCTCTGGGTTTTTCTAAAGGGGTTAAGCCCGATTTCATTTATTCCCATGGTGGTGCCCTTGTAGTAGGAGATATTAAAACGGGAAAACTGAAAGAATTCCATAAATTAATTCTTGCAGCCTACGCTCTTGCTTACGAATATGAGGAAAGCATTCCAGTAAATTTTGGTGTAATTTTAAATGTCAATTTCTCAAACAAACGAAATGTGCCCATTTACAAGGAAACTGAAATTATGGTGATTTCAGATAAATATAGGCAAGCATTCTTAAGACTTAGAGATGAAAAATTTGAGGTCGTGAAAAATAGAATTGACCCAGGACTCCCATCAAGTGAGAATGCTTGCATCGAATGTCCATATTCCGAATACTGTCGAGGTCCATAAAATGAGTATCGAAATTCCTGCTGTTAAGTTAAGTCCAGAACTTGTGTTTGATATATTAGGTATTATTAATCAGTTTAATAACAATCCTGAAAAAATGAAAGAGGAAATAATTAAGTATTATCGGCAAAGAAGCCTACACAGGAAAATTCCGAGTGAAAAAAATATAATTCGTGCCGTAACGTTTCCAACTTTAAGACATTTAGACCTTGTTGAAGGTTATTGGCCAAATATTTCGCTTAATCCAAATGGGAAAATCGTGTTGAATGCTTACCTTAAACATGGATTATCCGGCGCGAAAAGAAAGTTTGGATTAATCATATACTTAGTTGATGAGAGATCAGGCAACATTATAAAGGATATTTTGAATCTGGCTAGTAAGAATAACATCGTTGACTTTTCTCTACTTCTCAATTCCTTGAGTGATAAATTCAAAATTAAAAGCGAAAAAGAGAATAGAATTCTTATTGATAGATTAAAAAGATGGATTAATTATCTTCAGTATGTTGGCTTCATCGAGCAAAGAGGGCAAACAATTAAAATCTATGAAAGGACCATTCAAAGTTGTAAAAAAGGCGAAACTATTAAGACACCGTATTCCAAATTTATTGACATACTTCAAGCAAAATATAAAGTCTTATCTAAGCAAGAAAAATCTATTTACGTTCCGATACCAAAACTTCGCGATGCAGTATGTGAAGAGTTAGGCATGCTCAAAGATGAATTCTATGATCAACTACGCTTAATAAAATTCACGACAGATAAGTATATTATAATGCTTTCTGAACCTATGGTTAGGCAGAAAGGTGGAATCACTATAGGAGATAAATATTTTTACTATATAACTATCTATGAAAGAGGTGGTAGCCATCTTTGAGAAATACAAGCTTGTAGATAAACCATTCGAAATAGCATTGCTAGACTATGAAATGGCAGGAAGGCAACAAGAATGGAAACAGCTTGTTAAGAGACTTGAGTCCGCTTTTAAAGGGAATGAGTGCAAATTTATTGTTCTTCAAGGCAAATACGGTTTAGGCAAAACTTATACCATAGAAAGATTGTACCGTTTCTTTGAGGAAAAGAAAAAAGTATTTGAGGATGTCTTTATAGTTAGAACAACTTTGGCAGAAGCCCCTATCAGGGCGTATCCAGGTGAACCAGCAAAGCCGAAATTTGGTTTAGATTTTGTTAACAGAATCTTTAAACATATCGAGTTTTCGCGACTTGTGGAAATTGTTAAGAAAAGTTTCTCAAAGCAATCTCCCAAACTTAGTGAACCTGGATTTAAGTTCTTTACAAAAGTTAAAGAAGGTGATAAAGTTGCGTATAATGTTCTTTCCGGTATCGAAGTGACAGCTTCGGAACTCAAAGCTTCAGGTTTAAAAACACTTAAAGATTCTCAAACTGCCCTAGAAATACTATTCGATTTTCAAAGAATTTTGAAAGCCGCCGGTTATAACAATTTCCTGATACTTCTAGATGAATTTGAATATATTCCCACCTTGTCTACGCCTAAAGTGACTATAATCTTAGATACTTTTAGAAACATTTTTGATAGGTATGGGATACTTGAGTCGAGGGAACCCAATACTCTAGCCAAAATAGTTTTTGTTTTTGCTATATCCCCAGGTGGGTGGGAAAGGATGAAAGATTTAGAAGCTAGTGCGGTAAAAAGGACTGGTGGCGGTGGTATAGCACCATTTATGGACAGAATTAGCAAAATCGACGTAATTAATCTAAATCCATTAACACCGAAAGAAGTTGAAGACTTAGTTAAATATAGACTTGAAAAACATAGAATTAAAGGAGAAAAAGTTCCTCACCCTCTTTTTCCGTTTACTAAAGAGTGTGTCGAGTTCATAGCAAGTGTAAGTCAGGGTGTACCAAGAGTCGTCTTGCAATACTGCGGTATTCTTCTTGAAGATGCTGCAGAGAAAGGTAAAGAAGAAATAACCTTAGAGTATGCTAAAGAAGTGCTTACAGAACTGGGACTTTATGAAGAACTAAAAGGTAAAGCTTAGATTCACTTTGTCCAGTCTGATTCTATAGTTTGAGTTATAGCTTTAACATTTTTAAAAAGCAGATTAACAAAATGAAAACGCTAAATGCTAAATGAATTTCTTAGGTATGTGGAGGATGAAATCTTCATATTTTTCAAGAAGATTTTCAGCTTCCCTAAAATTAGGATACATTAGCTCAACAGTTTTCCAGAACCGTTTAGTATGTCTTTTTACGAAAATATGCGCTATTTCGTGTGCAATTATGTATTTTAAAGCACTTTTAGGTAATGCTATGGCATTTAGTTTAACTAAAATTTTGTTTCCGTTAATTTTTGCGATTCGTTGTTTTTTCTTATCGATCTTTTCTACAATTTCAAAGTCCAAACTTCCGAAAACTTCAATCTTACCCTTTCTTTTCATTTGGTCATAAATTTTTTGGAGTTGAGAGTAAAGAAGGTCAGCTAGAAATGCATTAAGTAGCAGATTTGAAGGTGTTTTACAACTATTTACAACAATTTCTTTGCTTTTGGTTTCAACAAAATCCTTCTCTGACTTTTGCTCTAAAACTGTAAAATTTCTGCCAAAAACCTTGATTTTTTTCATCTCATTCCCTCCAGTGCTCCGAAGGCGCTATCTGTAAGCTCATCTATTCTACTTCCATAACATCTTAATTTTGAGAGTAACAGCACCCTTATTTCTGCCTTAACTTTGCGCCGAACATCCCTTTGTAGCTGCCAGCCTTTAAAAAGCAATTTTTTCTTTTCTAAATGAATTAAGAGGTCATTGATGAAGTTGATTACTTTTGGTTTCTCTATTTCAGGAAGAATATTCTTTAATGCTTCATATAGAGGATACTTTTCTTTTCCTATTTCCTCCTCTTCCTTCTTCCATTTAACAATTCTTTCTGAGAAATCCAAAATTCTTTTCATCGCTTCTTTAGTCTCGATTCTTCTGCTTCTTAATTCTTCATAAGTTCTTTCAACTTCTTTGCTTAAGTTTATGAAGAAAAGTGAATGAGAATGAATTCTAGCTTCATGCTGGATATTTGTAAGAACATCTATTGCTGCACCGATAGTTTTAGGCGCAGATTTTCTTAGAACTTCGATATATCTTTCATCTACGCTTAAAGTTGGATACGTATCTTCAATTTCCTTTATGTTGATCGTCTGCTGTACAAGTTGAATTGTCTTCTTAGAAAGCTCACCTATTTTCAGCTCATCAACACCTGCCTTTTTGAATCGCTTGTTGTATGCAACGTATATCTTAGTAAGCCATGTATAGTCTAATAAATATGGTCTTAGGAATGGGTCGCCTTTAAGCATCTCATAAGATTTCATCAAATCTTTCATCGTTGCCTCAAAATTCTTCGCTACTTCTAGATCAATAAGCACAGTCATCGCACTTTCTAAGCTTTCACGGGTATCTTCCTTTTTCACGTTTTCAAAAATTTTTAGAGCTTTATTAAGAAGTTCTTTAAATTCTCCTTTTTCCTTGTCAAGCTCTCTTATAACAACTTTTAAGTCTCTTGCGTCATTAGTTTCAAATTTCTCGAACGCTTTTTCCAACTCTTTTAATACGCCTATGTAATCGATAATTAAGCCGAATTTCTTGTTTAGAAATGGTCTGTTGGTTCTTGCTATTGCCTGCAGTACTCTATGTTCTTTTAATGGCTTATCGATGTACATCGTCCAGAGGCTCGGAGCATCGAAGCCTGTAATTAGCATGTTTGTAACTATTAAAATTTTAGGCTCTTTTTTCGCTTTAAAATTCTCAATTACAACTTGATGAATTTCCTTAACATCTTTAGTACCGTATTCTACAACCATTTGATCAAAATAATCTTTGATAATCCCCTTATCGTTTGGATTGAATGTCATTACGATTTCAGAATATTCCGGAGGTAAGAATTCGCTTATTGCATCCCTATACATTACACAGGCTTCTCTATCGATCGTTACTATGAGAGCTTTGAGCTCTGTAGTTTCAACCATTTCCTTAAAATGATTTGCTATGTCTTCAGCTATTGCCCTAATTCTTTCCGGCTTTTTAACAAAAGCTTTAATCACTTTGATTTTTTTCTTCAATTCTTTCTGTTCTTCTTTAGAAAGTGTCTTGATCTCTTCCTCTTCGAATTTTACGAATTCTTTTAACTCTTTCTCTTTTAGATGATAGTCTGGAAGCCTTGCCTGATAACATAACGGAACTGTAAAACCGTCTTTTAAAGCATCTAACATAGAATACCTATCTAGGTAAAGCTCTCCTTCAGGACAGAACTTTTGGAATGTGTTTCTTTCTATTTTTGAAAGAGGAGTACCAGTAAAGCCAAACACGAAGGCTTTTTTGAAAACGCTTCGCCATAACATAGCAAATTTTCCATACTGAGTCCTATGCACTTCATCAGCAAGAACTATAACATTCTCTCTTTTAATTTCTATTTTTTCGCCTTCTTTCTCTAGCTGGGCAAACTCCTTTGGACTAAACTTTTCAACAGTTACTAGAAAAATTCCTCTTTTTCCCTCTTTTCCCCATTTTAAAATTTCAATGAGCTCTTTAATTGAGCCAACTTTTTCTATTGGCACTTCAATAAATGAAAAGTCTTTTTCGATTTGCTCTTCTAAATCTCTTCTATCTACCATTACAAAAATGCTAGGCTTTTCAGCTTCTGGACAATGGAATAGCTTCCAAGCAGAAAATGCCATCGTATAGGTTTTTCCAGATCCTTGCCAATGCCATATTAAACCGAACTTTCTGTTTTCCTTTTTCCTTAGGGTATTTATTACTCTTTGAAATATTCGGTTCGAAGCTCTGAACTGCATGTATCTTGTCATTATTTTTGCGGTTTTGTCTCTCTCCTTTCTGATAAAAGTGAAGTTTTCGATTAAGTCTAGAAGGTTTGGCTTAGACAAAAGACCATGAATAGTTATTTTTAATATATCATCTTTGAAATCTTCCTTTTTGAAGGGATAAGGATCTTTCCAGACACTAAGAAAATCTTTGCTTTCCTCATTAAAGCCGTTAGGAAAATAATAGGTTTTCATTCCGTCTGTCGCTATTGAGAACTGAACATACTTAAAGAGTTCAGGAGCTTGCTCTTCATATCTCTTAATTTGCTTGTATGCGTCTGTCCAATCAACTCTTTCTTCCGTAGAACTTTTACACTCTATTAGCACCAAAGGAATGCCATTAACCAGAAGGACTATATCAGCCCTGATGCTACCTTTTGGACCTTCTACTTTAAATTGATTTGTTACGATAAACTCGTTGCTTTCTATCTTCCCCGAATCTACTAGTTTTATTACTCTTTCTTTTCCCTCTTTTTGTATTGGAACAACCAAACCATTTCTAAACCTATCTAAAAATATTCTAATACCTTCAATATTCGATGGAATGGTTCTTAATGAAATAATTATAAAGTCTAGATCAGCATCGGCAAATTCTACCTCAGGATTTATTCTTTTCAAAGCATTTTTTAAATTTTCTAAAACCAGCGGCTCTTCATAATTTTCCTTTCGTATTAGCCTCATTTCTTCAGGCTTTACATATTTCCATCCAAGTTTTTGAAGTTCTTGAATGATGAAATCTTCAACTGTTCCTTTTTCTGTATAGAGCATTTAGTTCACCCCACGATATTCTTTGCTCCGGAAATAATACTATTCAACATTTCTTCTCGTTTCTTGTCAACAAATGAGTCATCTATTAAATCTATAAGTTCATCCTTTTCTCTATTGCTAAACATTATTACAATTATGGAAGTTCTCAAATACTCAAGCAATGGTCGCAAGAAATTTTTAATGTCTTTATATTTCGACTCCATTTTTCTCTTTTCTCTGTAACTGAGATGCCCGCCATGTGCGAAAATATTTCTTACTTTATATGCATCGCTGACTATCTTCTTCACTTCATGCGGATCGTATCCCAGTAAACTAAGAATTTTACCCATTCTAAGATTGAGTCGGTAAATGAGTTCTTGAACCTCACCAGATTTAAGAAACAGAGCTTCTAAACCCATTACGGCATTGGCAATTCTTCTCTCTAAAATACCATTTTGAAATAGAGAATCACAATAACGATTGTATGCAACAGTTAGGTAGTCAATTTTAGTTGTACCTAATTCAAAGAAACTTGGAGGTATAATATTGCCAATTGCTTGCCAGAATTTCCTTAATTTTGGCACATCTTCTTCAGTAACTAAATATTTTTCAAGAGCAGCTTCTGTTCTACCAGAAGTGAGAGTGCCTTGAGCCATAAGATCAGTTATCGAGTCTGAGTACATGTGATACCTCATCCATTTCACACTCCCGACCTTGAAAAGTCTTAATATCGCAATTGACTGCTCGACTCTTCTTTGTATTTCGTTAGCTCCTCTTCCCAAAAATTCAATCTTTAAAATCGCTGAAGGAGTAGGCAAAAAGTGAGGCTGCACAAAGCCATATATAGGGAACTCTCTTTCAAGATCTTCGATCTTTGTTTGTTTTAATGTAATGCCATAGCTAGGTTCAACCTTATCCGGCCGCAATACAATACCATCAAGTTCAACCTCTGCACCATACTTTACTGGCTCTCTACGCAGATCCTTTGAGAAAGTTTTCACAAGAGCATCTATATCATTCTCTTCAAATTGTGGGTTGTACAAACATTCATGGATTAATTTTCCCACGAAATATTCTAAAGCTTGAGAGAGCGCATCATCCTTGCCAAAAATCTCAGTTAACTGTCCTAAAGCAGAGCTATATTCGTCAGATTTCTTAATGGATTCTGTAAGCTCAAGAGATGCACGAAACCATGAAGGTTTAGTGATATACTCACCATGTGCACTTGATTCGGTAATACCTCCATCTGTATATTGAAATTTATCGATCTTCCATCGTAAAAATACCTCTTTTTCAGGTTTTATAGCGCATTTAGAAATACAGTCTTCTATTGTTCTCTTAACGCTCAAACCTAACCGTTTAAGCACATTGGATAAGTTTTCATCCATTCTCAATCCACCTTAACCCTAATTTTTCCAGTAAGAAGCAGATCCATCAATCCTTGTTTGATCCTTTCTAATTTTGCTTTTTCATTTCCTTCAATTTCAAGCTTCTTATCAACCGTGAAAAGAATTTTAGCGATTCTTTGCTGCTCAGGGAGAGGCGGAAGTGGCATTTTTAACGAATGAACTAATTCCCTTTTTAATCCAGGCACTACATCAGCTAAATGAAATCTAGCTGGGTTTAGATAAATTAATTCATAAAATAACCACTTCAGGAAAACGTCTGATATTTTAGTTTTTACGTAGTAGGTAGTATCTATTGGCCAAAAGTCCTTATCTATCCATGAAACCGCTCCAATCGTTCCTTTCCTTCCTATAACTATGCCAGGTCCATTAACAATTGCTTGATTATGATAACCAACTATTCCATTAGAGCCAACGACAGGATACATTCCTGGTATTCTTTCTCTTTCTGGTAATCCACTTCCATATTCTAGCGAGAGAATATCACCAACTTTAACAACTTCCCAATCTTTCGGAATCCTTCCAATCTCAGTATCCTTAAACTCCTTATGCCCTATTCCCTTAGTTAAAAGCTCATGCATCAAGCCTTTCTTCAAGCGCTCGGTCTTGGCTATGATTTCATCGGTTTTCTGGATGGCCTCGTCAACTGTTGAAAGAATTGAGGCAATTTTTTGTTGTTCTAAAAGATGTGGAAAAGGAAGAAGAGTCTTCTTAACTATTCTTATGTCCAAATGTCTTAAGGTGATAATTTTAGCTTGTCTTTTAAATTGATGAGAATACATTTGAAGGACATAACGCAAATATTCCTCATGAACACATTTCTTGTCCGATACTATTGCGGCTATATTTTGACTAACTGTTACGGGGACTTTATTTATTACAACTTTTCCGATAGTTCCGTACATTGACAAGAGAATAGAATTTTCTGGCACAATAAATAAGTTGGAACTTTTTGCTCCCAACTCAGTTATTCTCTCAGAAGTTTCATGCAAATAACGCTCTACTTTTGTCATATCTGCTTGTGTCACAAATGGTATATTACCATTCCAGTAATCTCTCTTACTTTTTAGCGGAGTACAACCAGACTTGATAAGAACAGAAACTTTCTTCAACTCATTTACTTCCCAATCCTTCGGGATTTTGCCGATTGGTGTTTCTTTGAAATTGGTCTCTTTGTAAAACATCATTTTAACCACTTATCGCACGGTTAAGTTCAGAAATGTATTCCTCTAACTTCTTTCCAATTTCTTCTCTTTCTTTCTCCAGTTCTTTTAATTCAGAAAATTCCTTAGATATATCGATTTGCTCTTTTTCTTCAACTCGCATAACGTAAAGTGTAACATTCAAGTTGTAGTCGTTAGCCATAACTTCGTTTTTATCGGCAACTCTTGAAAAGCCAGATATATCAACGAACCTCTTATAGGCTTCAACTATCTTCTGTATGTTTTCCGTTGATAATGTGTTTAACCTTCTAACTGAAGGATGCTGTACGTATTCGTTCGAGGCGTTGATGAAGAGTATTTTATTTCCCTTTTCAGATGGTTTATTTTTATTAAAGATGATTAATGCTCCCGGAGCACCAGTATTGTAAAAAAGCTTTTCAGGCGTGAGGATTACGCATTCAATCCAGTCTTTTTCGATAACTTTTTCCCTAATTCTTTTTTCCGCTCCTCCTCTGAACAAACAACCATTATCTACAACGAGCCCAATTCTACCATTTTCTTTCGCAGAAGCCAACATGTGTTGAACCCAAGCCCAATCAGCACTATTTTGAGGAGGATAATCGAAAAATCTTTCTCTAAAATCAGCTTTCTTAAGCCTCTCTTCACCATACCCATCTTGATTCCATGGAATATTCGCTATAACTACATCAAACTGTTTTAACTTTCCATTCTCACTAAACCTAGGATAATCAAGTGTATCTCCATTTGCGAGATTTGCATTCTTGATATCATGAAGCAACAGATTCATCTGTCCCACAGCATAGATTTCAGGGTTTCTCTCCTGCCCATACAAGAACAGCTTTCTGGTTTCTTCTTGCCCATATTTTTCAGCTACATGCAGATACGAAATTATGAGCATACCACCAGAGCCACAAGCAGGATCATAAACACTTTCTCCAGGTTTTGGGTCTAGAATCTCAACCAGCAGTTTGATAACTTCCCTTGGCGTGTATATTTCGCCTTCCTTGGCTTTCTCAGGTGCAAACTTCATGAGTATGTGCTCATAAGCATCTCCCAAAATATCTGGGGAAACTTCCTCGCCACCTAAATCATACTTATTGAAAAGTTCCACTAATTGCCTCAATAGTTCCCTATTCTCTTGATTTCTGGCAAATTCTAGAAAATCAACCCTATTAATTACGCCCTGCAATTCAGCATTTAGTTTGGCGATTTCACTTATAGCTGTGGCAAGCTTTTCGGGTAAAGTTTTAACTTCTCTTGTAACTTCATCCCAAAGAAACTGTTTAGGAATGTTGAAGGTATGATGAACCTCTTTTTCAGCTTCTTTTTCAGCTTCCTTTTCTGTTAAACCAGCTTCTTTTATCAGTCTTTCTTTCACTTGTAGTTTTTCAACTTTCCATAAATCGTTTAATCTCTTTAGAAAAAGCAAAACGAGGATAAACTTGTAATCAACTGCTGTCCTTATCAGATCAGCAGCTCTATCAACAAGCGAATTTAACTCTTCCCGTGTCACCTGTTTCGGAAATAGTAGTCGTTGAGCCATTTCACATCACTTTCTATTCATCAAGCACTTTTTAACTACTTCTCTGTCTGCAAGTATGTAGTGGGTGTATCTCCTGCTTTTGTATTTTATATTCACAATACCCTCTCTTACTAATTTCATCAACTCAGCTGGATAAGCCCTTACATCGCTCCACTCCCACCCGAAGTAATGTTCATCTTTTGAATGAGCCTCTTCATGCTCTACGGCTCTCTTTAATATCTCCGCGAACCTGGGATTTTGTGCAATGAAAGATCTACATTTTTCTTCAGACATGCCTTCCTACCTACTTTGTGTATGTATATCTGTCTATTTAAATCTTCCTTTCATAGAAATTATTAAATAAAAAGTAATTCAGAAGTGACTTAATGTCTCTGTTAAAAGAAGTAGTCGATGGCTATATGCAGAAAGTTTCAGGCTTAAAAGAGCATTGCGAAAGATGCCTTAAAACCGAAAGATGGCAAGGTAGCGTTGTCTTAATGGTTGTGGATGCTGCCTTCACTTCCATAGGCTTAAATTACTTCACTGCTGTAGTTCCAAAAGTTGAAGAATTCGGAAAAAAGTTTGTCGAGAATGGAAGAATAAGGAATTTGAAAGATCTTGCTACGGCGGATATCAATGAGCTAAGGAAGGTATGGAAGAATAAACGATCTTGGATTATAGCTAAGGAAATAGCCTCTTATCTTTCAACATTAAGTGAAGATGATAGATTAGCTCTTAGAGCTTGGGCTAAAAATGCCAAACTTGAGAATTGGAAAGAAGATCCCATTGGAAGAATAAAAGGTGTTGGTCTAATCACTTTTCAGTACTTGAGGATGATGGGTGGTATCGATACAGTAATGCCAGATAAAATTGTTAAAAGAGTAATAAACGAGATTTTGGTTAAAGCCGGATTAAAGCCCGTAAAGGATGACATGGAATTTATTAGAAAAGCTGGAGAAGTAGCCTTAGCCTGTGGATATAGACCTATAGAGCTTTGCTGGATGACCTGGCTTATACAGCCTGAAGGAAAGATGATAAGGATGGAAAAGTATTCAGGCATTCTTTCGAAGATTTAGGTTTTAAATTTTTGTTCTATCCATTCATTAGATTCCATGCGAGTAATTCCCTTTTCTTTTAATTTGTTAAGAGGTAAACCTACCCAATAATCAAATGCTGGTTCAACCAGTCCATTCTTCTCTTCTTTTGATAGTGGAATTATGTCTGCATCTTTTGTCTTGCCGACTTGCTTTATTGATGTAGTAATGGAATAACAGTAATCTTTGCTTATGATATACCTAAAGTGGAATGGGGCTTTACCTAAGTTATCTCCTATAAAGTACAACTTCAAGCTTCTTCCAGAACCTTTTATTTCGTTAATAATGCGTTTCATGTCTTCTGCATCTAAATCGCTTGCCCCTTCTATGCTGGTTAAAATCGTAACATCTATTTGCGGGCAGCTGATCGTAATAATAATCGGAAGTTCCTAAGTATGTTTTACCTTCATATGATGTTTTCACTTCCAAAAGTTTAAGGAGTTCTCGGTCGTTTCCTTCGGCTATTTGCAATAACTTTTCTTTTTGAACCTTCCCTTTCCAAAAATCTGTTAACGCATTTAATATTTCACTTCTCTTTTCAGGGTTAATTGTTATAATTTCGCGGGCATATTCATCCTTCGTTATCGATATTTGACCAGAGTTCAAAAGTCTCTGAATGGATTCATCAATCTCCTCATCCGTTAATTTTTTGTTTTTAGTAAACCAAAATTCATACAGATTATATTTCTGAAGAGGCTCGAAATTTATAATAATGTCCAATAGATGTAAATCTACATCTGATACCAATTCATTTCACCAAACAAATTAAAATTATCACTTAATATTTTTACTTTTACGACCTCTATAGCTTTGATGATAACGGCACATCATCTATGAGTAAACTTCATTCTTTCTAATTCTAAATTCTCCGCATGAAATTGATGACCAAAGAGCTAAGAAAGAAAATCCCTCCTTTATACTCTCAAGAGAACGTCAAAGATCCTATAGTTTATGCAAAGTACTTTATGCCAGACTCTCATTGGACTTGGTATGCTTTAGAATTTGACGGAAAAGACACTTTCTTTGGGTATGTTGATGGCGATTATCAAGAGTTAGGCTATTTTAGCCTCACAGAACTAGAGAGCATCAGAGGACCATTAGGGTTAGAGGTCGAA
>Ga0078972_1010880_pt1 | contig 16643 bp, 14 predicted proteins | sample YelNatPaOPGAMG01_FD_67568 | JGI IMG/M metagenome (GOLD analysis project Ga0078972, IMG submission 67568) | Hot spring thermophilic microbial communities from Obsidian Pool, Yellowstone National Park, USA - OP-RAMG-01 (SPADES assembly) (version 2) | ecosystem: Environmental > Aquatic > Thermal...
AAATTCATCCTGTGGGAAGTCTATTGACACTTCTTACATCCATTATTTCTGCTCTGGTAATAGGATTATCATCTTTTCCTGTGGTTAAATATATTGGATATATCATCAATCTACTCTTTTTTATTTTTGTCTTTCCATTTGAAATTCTTTTTGATGCTATTAATAAAAAACTCAACGGTAAATTTTCAATGGGCTTTATAGCCCTTGCGAAGAAGAAAAATTCCTAACCCAACTCTTGCTCAAAAATCTGAAACTGCAATAATAGGGGGTATGGATGAGAGACCGAGTGTGGCATATATAGACCTTGGAAATCTAATTCATAATTTTAAGGAAATAAAGAAGAGGGTAAGAAATTCAGAGGTTCTTTGTGTTGTAAAGGCGAATGCTTACGGGCATGGAATGATTGAGGTAGCAAAGGCACTTTCAAAGGCAGGAGCGAGATGGTTCGGTGTTGCAACAGCAGGAGAGGCTGAAAGCCTTTTAAAGAACAAAATAAAAGGAAAAATCCTCATTCTTAACGGTGTATTTCCCGGTGAGGAAGGGTTTATCATTGAGCATAATTTGAGGGGAGTTCTTTTTGATAGAGAAGGGGTTGAGAGGATGAATGAGGCTGGGAAAAGGATGGGGAAGAGGGCTCTGGTTCATATAAAAATTGATACCGGAATGGGAAGGCTCGGATTTCTGTCAGAGGATTTCAAGGATATTATGGAAAAGATAAAAAATTATAAATTTATCAAGGTAGAAGGAGTCATGTCTCATTTTGCCCATGCGGACTTAAAGGATATGGAGTTTATAAAATATCAGCTGAATTTGTTCAAAAGATGTATCAGGATTACGGGTTTTAATGGGCTAAAGCATATTGCAAACAGTGCTGGAACCATTCTCCTTCCGTCATCACACCTTGATATGGTGAGATGTGGAATTGCTCTATATGGAGTTTATCCACCCGATGACTGCAAATCAAAAATCTCCTTGAAACCCGTTCTCTCACTAAAAACAAAGATTCATTCAATAAAAAACCTTCCCGAGGGATATGGAATAGGATACGGGCATACTTATGTTCTCAAAAGAAAAAGCAGGATTGCTATTATTCCATTAGGATATGGTGATGGGTTACTCAGGGCAAACTCAAACAGGGGATATGTTCTTGTAAAGGGAAAATTATGTCCGATTATAGGAACGGTGTGTATGGACCTTACCGCAATTGATGTGACGGATGTCCCTGAGGCGAAGGTTGGGGATGAAGTGGTTATAATTGGAGAGGAAAATGGAAGGGTTATTTCAGCAAAGGACCTCGCCATTTATTCCTCAACCATTCCATACGAGGTTCTCTGCCTTCTTACAAAAAGGCTTAAAAGGATATATAAAGGAGGATGAAATGCCAGTGATTCCATTTAAAGAAAAATCTCCTGTCATTGGTAAGGATGTTTTTATAGCAGAGAATGCAGTTGTGATAGGAGATGTGGTCATTGGTGACAGGTCAAGTATATGGTTTGGATGTGTGGTTAGGGGAGATGTGAACTTCATAAGGATTGGTGAGGGGACAAACATTCAGGACCTTTCAGTTCTCCATGTAACAAAGGACACAAATCCACTCATAATAGGAAGCAATGTAACCGTTGGACACAGATGCGTCCTTCACGGATGCACTATAAAAGACAGATGCCTTATAGGGATAGGAAGCATCATCCTTGATGGGGTTGAGGTGGGTGAGGATTGTATAGTGGCTGCAGGCTCCCTCCTTCCTCCGAATAAGAGATACCCACCAAAGTCCCTCATAATGGGTTCTCCCGCAGTGATTAAAAAGGAACTTTCAGAAAGAGAGATAGAGATGATAAAGGATTATGCAGAGAGGTATGTAGAGTATTCCAGAAACTATCTTAAAAGGGAATAACAATCTGACATTTTTCCTCTGCTCCTTCCCGAATTTATTTCTCCCCATTTTTCTTACCTTACTTGGGGAGGATTTCATCTGACATTTTTCCTTTGGGAAGGGTTTTTTCAGCTCCCCCTGTGAAGAAAGAAAAGGGAAGGCTGGGAAGCCACCAATATGAGATTTGCCTTTTCCTGAATTTATTTAGGGGAGGTGGGATTTCTTCTGCCTAAAGCCTTCAGCCTTAAGCCTATAATAGCCTTCCCCTCAATTAAAAATGCGGATAGGTTTCAGAGGTTTCAATATGACTAAAAGCCTTTCTTTTTGTAAAATTTATTTCATGAAACTTCCAATCGTAGCAATAGTTGGAAGGCCGAATACAGGCAAGTCCACCCTTTTCAATAAAATTTTGGGCAAAAGAAAGGCAATAGTGGATGACATTCCTGGTGTCACAAGGAACTGGTTAACTGCAGAAATTGAATGGAAGAAAAAAAAGTTTGTCCTTGTTGATACAGGTGGTTTTGACCCCGATTCTAAAGAGGAGATTGGTAAACTTGTTTACCTTCAGACCCAGAGGGCAATTGAAGAGTCCGATGTAATTATAATGTTGATGGATGGTAAGGAGGGCTTGAATCCGCTTGACAAAGAACTCTGCAATTACCTGCGCGGCAAAAAAATGACCTTTTATGTTGTAAACAAGATGGATACAAAGCAGGCAAAAAATCAGTTTTATGATTTTTATTCCCTCGGTGTAGAAAGAATTTTTCCCATCTCCGCTGAGCACAATACAGGAATTGACGAACTGATGGAAGAAGTTGTAAAAGCCTTGCCGGATGCTGAAGAAGAGGAGACAATAACAGGAAGAAGAATCGCAATTATTGGAAGACCGAATGTGGGCAAGTCTTCTATCATGAACAGGCTTCTCGGAAAAGAAAGGTCTATTGTTACCCCGATTCCGGGCACCACGAGGGATGCAATTGAGGAGAAATTTGAATGGAAGGGCAAAAATTATATTCTTGTTGATACAGCTGGGATAAGGAGAAAGAGTCGTGTTGAAAGGGGGATTGAATTCTTCTCCGTCCAGAGGGCTATTGATTCAATAAAAAATGCAGAGATAGTAATTTTGATTGTTGACATTTTTGAAGGAATCGTCCAGCAGGACCTCAAACTTCTATCTTTGTGTCTTGAAAATGGAAAAGGGGTATGTATTGCCCTCAACAAGGCTGACCTCATTAAAAAGAGCCAGAGAAAAAAAATTTTGCAATTGACAAAAGAAACCCTAAAATTTGCCGATTTTGTTCCTTACACCTTTACATCGGCAATAACCGGTGAAGGGATAAATGAACTTATGGGAATCCTTTCCCTTATAGAAGAGGAAATGAAGAAAAAGGTTCGCACCTCCATGCTTAATCAATGGCTCAGGGAGGTCATAAAAAATACTCCCCCGCCAAAGGTTGAGGGAAGAAGGGGATTTGTCATTTACTATTCCGTTCAGACTTCATCATTCCCACCCACATTTTTGCTCTTCTGTAATGACCCTTCACTACTAACCGAGGAATATAAAGCATTTCTTGAAAGAAAGATAAGGGAAAGATTTCCCTTCACAGGTTTGCCTATTTTTCTGAAGGTAAAAAAGTCCGAGTGAAAATTTCTGAGACACTTTGTTAGATAAAAGTTTTAAATTGAAGTGGTGGGAATTTTTTGGTATAATTAAAAAATGAAGGATATTAAATTAAAAAAATTGAGAAAGTAGATGAGAATCTCCTGCAAGAGATTGTTAAAAGGATAGTGGAAGCAGTCAATCCATGGAAAATTGTGCTTTTTGGTTCATGGGCGTATGGAAACCCACAAAAACACAGTGATGTGGATATTTTGGTTGTTATGGACAATAGTATCAAATCTCGCCATTCAATAGCGAGTGAAGTTTACAGGGCGCTTAGCGGGTTATTGATACCTAAAGATATAGTTGTTACTACCCTAAATGATATTGAAGAGTGGAAGGATGTGCCACAGGCATTTATTACAACTATTCTCAGGAAAGGTAAAGTAATCTATGAAAAAAAAAGATTGAACTTGTTAAAATGTGGATGCGAAAAGCAGATAATGATTTAAAAACAGCAAAAGATGAATTAAATACCGAAGAACCTGCAACCGATACAATATGTTTTCATGCTCAACAATGCGCTGAAAAATATCTGAAGGCATTCCTAATATATCACGAGATTGAATTTGAAAAAGACTCATGTTTTAGGTGACTTAATTTCTCTTGCTTTGCAAATAGATAATTCATTTATTGAGTTAATTGAATTTGCTGAAATACTCACTCCTTATGCTGTTGAGATCCGATATCCCTTATTTGAAGAACCTGCCATAGAAGATGCAAAGAGAGCAATAGAAATTGCTGCAAAAATTAAATAGTTTATATTAAAAAGGTTACCCATCAAATGAGACCATTGATTAATAGATTTGCAAAAAAATTTTACAAAAAATATTATAAAAGAGATGAAAGCGTTTATCTTTTCCTTTCTCCTTTTTCAGGGGAGTGAGTATTGCCTTTCCCTTTATCATTTTAACTTACAGTATGTGCCCGGAGGGCTTGAGGGATATTTCAAAACAATTTTCAATATTGACCTGCCGGAAATGGAACTTGACCAGGAGGAAATTGAGGAAAGGATTATAAAAGAGAGTTTTGAGCCCCTTCTTGATATATACCTCCCTCATCCTTCCTGGGGAGCAGATATTGAGCTTCAGGGTTATATGATAGAGGTGATGAAGAATAGATTTCCTGAAGTTTTGTCAAAATTAAAAACCCTTGTTGATAGAGAGCAAATTGACCTTATAAGCATTCACTACTCTGACCAGCTCTTCCTCGCCTATCCATCAGAAGATATGGAATGGTCATTAAAAATTAATGAGGAGATAATCAAATCTTCGGGGCTGAAAGTCTCACCAGTAATTTTTGCTCAGGAAGGGCAGACAGGAGAAGGGTTATTAAAATTCCTTAAAAACTATGGATACAGAATACTTGTTGTCCCTGCTGGACTTTTTGAGTTTTTACATGATGTTAAAGATGTGAAGCCTTTATATTCCATTGAAGATGGATACGGGGTTATTGGAGGAAAGGATGTAGATGGGGATATAAAAGTTAAATGGACATTCTTTGATGATGGTGAACTTGCAGTAACCGGAGGAGCAAATCCTTATTTTGGAACGGAGTTCAAAAAGAGCGAAGATGCCATAAACGAAATGGTTTCAAAACTAAAAAGCCTTGAAGATGCGGGATGCAGAATTTCAAAGATAAGCACCTTTGTCCAGGAGATTACATCCGCATATTCTCCAGAAAGGCTTCCATATTTAATTGATGGAACATGGCATCCCGAAAGGAGCATGAACATGTTTCGCTGGATGGGAGGGGAAGGGGAGTTTGGAAGCAAAGTGGATGAAAAGGACAACGAGGTTCTTACGAAGAATTATAAAACTTCCCTCCTTGTAAGAGCTGCAGAAATTCTGATAGATGAGAAGGGCAGACTTGACCTGTCTTCAAAACTTGAAGAGGCTAAAAAGGAAATTCTTCTTGCTGAGGTGAGCGATTCAACCGGTTGGAATCCCTGGACGACCGAAATAAATTATAGTCTTGAGAAGGCTGAGAATGCTCAAAAAATTGTTCGGGAGATTATGGATAAAATTGGCGTGCCTTCTTATATCTCTTTAAAAGAAAGAAGGAGTTTCAATTCATATAGGGGATTAAAGACAAAAGAAGAAAAGTTCCCCATCCCGTATACAGTCTGGACAGAGGGATACAGTTATGAAACAAAGGAAGAGAGATATGAGGATATGGATGCGTGGAGGTTAGAAATTCGCTTTTTCCCCGACGAGAAGACGAAAAAGGATTTCAGGAGTGTAAGAATTACTTTCCCGCTTTTTGAAAAAATTATTGAGTATTCACCTGCATTATCAAGGGAAGTAGTTTCCTGTAATGGAAGTGATTTTTCGTTTAAAAGGATTGGATTGTCCCTCTATAATGGTCTCATAGGGCTTGGGAGCGGATATTACATAATAAAGGATATAAATAGCGTTCACCTTGCAGGAATAATTGATTTTGAAAATAGCACAGTTGAATTTGTTGATGAGACAGAGGATGAGATAAACTCCTTTGTTTTCATTCTTTTCAAAGGAAGGAGAGAGGATGCTCTTTCTCTTGCAGAAGCGATAAATAATTATTCCGTTTTGAAATTTGAGAAAGAGGAAGGGTGTGGATGCTCTCAGGGAAGTTTTTCTGGATTTCTTCCCCTGATTATTTCTTTTTTGATACTCGTATTTTTTAAGGAATTGAAGGGATTCCTTCTTTCGCTGTTTCAATAAATTTTCTCCACATTCTGTAGCCTTCCGGGCTCTCAAAAAGGGCGAAATGTCCATAGTTTTCAAACTGAACTGCAATTCCTGTTATGCACCCATTTTCAATTTTTATATTGCACTCAACAGGTGTGGAGATTGGCTTTATTCCCTTTATCTCAAGTCCCTCGTTGACCTTTTTGACTGGCTCAAGGATTGGAATGCCTCCTGCTGTAATCATTGCTTCTGCTGTTTGAGGTGGAGTATATTCGTCAAGAAGCCCTTCTGATACGAATATGTGCTTTGGGGAGGTTGATGTTATAAAGCCAATGTAGTTAACAGAATCAGCAGGTTCAAAATATGTCTGAAACAGATTTAGAAGGATATGGAATTCGTCTATTTTCTCTCCGATGAGGAGTTCAAGAAGTGGACGGATTTCAAATGGAAGGGATTTGTAAAGGAGAGAGTAGGTGAGGAATCCGCCTCCACCGGAAATAACGCCTGCCTTCACCCTTTCATCAATTCCCAGAAACGGGACGCCTATTATTGCTCCCTGCGAATGTCCCATGTAAAAAATTTTGTTTCTGTCAAAAAATACTTTCCCAGTGGAAGGAAGATTTTCGCAAAAATTTTCAATAAAACTGACCATCTGCGCCAGCTCAGAAGAAGCCTGAAGTATGTTATCCCTTGCTGCCCTTATGTTAAATGGATTGAAGAAAAGAAGAGGCTCAATATCGTTTCTGCATCTTTTCCCATTTAAAATTTCATCAAAACCTATTCCAGCACAGCCTGCCTTTATGATGTTCAAAGCAGAACCATCCCTAACAAAGGAATAGGCATCACCACCTGTTCCGTGTCCATAAAGGATGACACAATAACCGTCTTGCGGAGTTTGAAAATCAGGAAGGACAAGCACAGCATTTCCATCCTCCCATCTTTTAGGGGATAAATTTTCAAAGTCAATATCACCTCCTTCTTCAAGGTATGGAGGGCTTCCATTTTGAAAAACCCCAATTTTCAGGTGAATTTCATAGAGGTGATACCTTCCCTCAATATCATGCCTTTTATCATTGAAAATGCCTTTATAAGTTATATCTTCTATCTCTGGAATCTCTTCTTTAGCCGAGTTTATAAGTTTTCTCAAAAAATCAGTCTGCTTTCCGGTTCTGAACAGGGTCATGTTTAAAATATCATCCTTATCTCCATAGAATTCCTCAAAAACATCAATTGCTTCAACATACACTTCGCATTCTTCAGGTTTCAACTGGCATTTTCCATTTATGAGTTCTTCTACAAATTTTGACCTTCTTATTTCCTTTCCCTTCCCTTTTAATTTTTTTGTTATGAAGACGGAATAGGTGGAGTTTTCCTTTAATGGAAATCCTGGAAACGGCAAAACTGCGAGGGTATATTCTGGAAGGAATTTCGTCTTTCTTGAAAAGAATTTTGTTAACACGGGAACGGGTTTCCCCCTTTCAGGAGAATCCTTATCAACATTTATGAATGTGACACTGCTTTCCGTAAGAAGGCTATCTTTGGGGTCCGGAAGTGAGTCTTCCGATATTTCTCCGTCAAATTTGAAATACACAGCGGAGTTTAATCCGAACCAGTTCGCTTTTGAGATTATTCTTAAATAATCCTTCAGAATTGAGCTTTCTGGAACTTTAAAAAATGAAAGGAGGTCAATGGAACCATCTTCTTCCATGTAAAGATGATTTGGAAACGGGACCGATAAGAATTCTTTTTGGTTTTTAAATTCATCAATGTCAAATACCGCTTTGATATTTGCTTCACATCCAAAAAGGAACAGAAAGATGCTAAAGTAAATCCTCTTCACCCTTTCTTAGAATTGTATCCTTCAAGAACTCATCTCTTGGTTCAGGATAATCTATCATGTAATGAAGTCCCCTGGATTCCTTCCTCATGTATGCTGACCTTATTATGAGTTCTGCTACCAATGCAAGGTTTCTCAGTTCAAGAAGTTCAACAGTTGGAACGAAATCCCAGTAATACTGATTTATTTCCTCCTGAAGGAGTTTAATTCTGTTAAATGCCCTTTTTAATCTCTTAATTGACCTCACAATTCCGACATAGTTCCACATGAGCCACCTTATCTCTGTCCAGTTCTGGGTTATTACAACTGCTTCATCCGGGTCAGTTGCTTTCCCCCTTGACCAGTCGGGAATATCTGCTGAAGGAATTGCCCAGTTTTTGAAATTTTCCTTCGTATGAATAGAAGCCCTGTGAGCAAAAACAAGTGCTTCAAGAAGGGAATTGCTTGCCAGCCTGTTTGCCCCATGGAGCCCTGTATGGGCTGTTTCGCCTATTGCATAGAGTCTTTCAATCTCTGTGGAGCCATTCATATCCACGCATACCCCTCCACACATGTAATGGGATGCTGGAGTTACAGGAATAGGGTCTTTCGCCATATCAATTCCCAATTTCAGCAGGGTTTCGTATATATTCGGAAACCTCCTTTTTAGAAAATCGGGATTAAGGTGGGTCATGTCAAGGTAAACAAACCTTTCTCCGCTTTTTTTCAATTCTGTGTCTATAGCCCTTGCCACTATGTCTCTTGGAGCGAGTTCCTTCATCGGATGATATTTGTGCATAAAGGGGATTCCGTCCTTCGTTTTCAAAATTCCTCCTTCACCTCTTAATGCTTCAGATATGAGAAAACTTCTTTCAACTGGATGATAAAGACAGGTGGGGTGAAACTGTATGAATTCCATGTTTGCAACAGGAACACCAGCCCGGTATGCTATTGCTACCCCATCACCTGTTGATGTATCGGGATTTGTTGTAACAAGATAAACCTTTCCGCTTCCTCCTGTTGCAAGGAATGTTGCTTTCGCAAGAACGGTTATGACATCGCCACTTTTTGAATTCAGGACATAGGCACCATAGCATTTATTCTTTCCCTTTTTTTCAATAAATTTGTGATGGGTTATAAGGTCTATGCATATATGATTTTCAAGAACCTGGATGTTTTTCTTGCTGAAAATTTTTTCAAAGAGGACATTCTGGATTTCTCTTCCAGTTATGTCTCCAGCATGAAGAACCCTTCTCTTTGAATGCCCTCCTTCCATTCCCAGGTCAAACTCCTTTTCACCGGCTGATGTTTCTTTAACCTCAAATTTTACGCCCAGTTCCATAAGTTCCATAACCCTTTGAGGTCCTTCTTTAACAACGCTTTCAACAACTTCCCTTTTTGATAATCCAGCTCCTGTTCTTAAAGTGTCATTAATGTGAAGTTCAAAGGAATCCTCATGGCTTACAACCGCTGCCACCCCTCCCTGTGCCCTGTAACTTGATGAATCGTAAATGCTTTTTTTTGTTATAAAAATGACATCTCCGTATTGAGATAACTTAAGGGATGCCATCGCTCCTGCTATTCCTGTTCCTACTACCAGAAAATCTGTATAAACCTTCATATCTTATTTTAAAACCTCTGATTTATTCCTTCTTCTCCTCTTTTTGTTTTCTGGCTGCTTCTATTATATTTTGGGCAATATGTGCGGGAACTTCTTCATATCTTGAAAACTCTACTGTAAATGTTCCTATACCCTGAGTAAGAGATGTGAGTTTTGCAGCATAATCCCACATTTCCGCCATCGGCACCTCCGCCTTTATTACCTGATACCTTCCTTTCGACTCTATTCCCATGATTTTCCCCCTCCTTGAGTTTATATCACCTGTTATTGCTCCCAGAAATTCATCTGGAACTGATATTTCCACTTTCATAATAGGTTCAAGAAGGACAGGATTTGCAAGGTCATAAGCCTTCCGGAAAGCCATTGCTCCAGCAATTTTGAATGCGATATCCGAAGAATCAACCTCATGATAACTTCCATCATAAAGGGTAACTTTTACATCCACAACCGGATATCCGGCGAGATTTCCAGCTTCCATGGCTTCAAGCACTCCCTTTTCTACTGCAGGGATGAAATTTTTGGGAATTACTCCCCCAACGATTTTGTTCACGAATTCATAATTCTTTCCTCTTGGAAGTGGTTCAAGTTCAAGCCAGCAATCTCCATACTGCCCCCTTCCTCCCGATTGTCTTTTATACTTCCCCTGGGCATTTGCTTTTTTCTTTATCGTTTCCCTGTAAGGAACCTTTGGTTGAGCAAGTCCAAGGTCCACATTGAATTTCCTCTTAAGCCTTTCAATTGTTATGTCAAGGTGTATGTCTCCCATTCCCCCGAGGATGAATTCCTTCGTCTGGGGTTCTCTGTAAAAATGAAGATAAGGGTCTTCTTCTAATAGTTTCTGGATAGCAGGATTTCCCCTGTTTTCTGCTTCTCTGTCTTTATAAAGCACAGCACGAAGATAAGGTCTTGCGGGTATTTCAAGAGGTGGAATTGAAATTTGATTTGCTTCCTCACAAAGAACATCTCCTGTAGCAGGAGATTTGGTTTTGACTATCTGGACTATTTCACCTGGAAATGCCTCAGGAAGAATTACTGTTTTGTTCCCCAGCGGTCTGTATAGCTGCCCTATTTTTTCTTTTGTGTTTTTATTTAATATGAGGTATTCCCTTTCACCCTGCATTTTTCCCGACACAACTCTTACAAAGGTATTTTTGCCTGCGAAATGGTCAACCGATGTCTTGAGGACGAATCCTGAGAAAGGATGCTCAGGTGATTGAGTAATCTCTATTTCTTTTCCATCTCCAGTTTTTACCTTTAGAGCGCCGCATTCCTCTGGAGACGGCATAATTTCAATTATGTAATCCATAACTTCTTTAATTCCCCTGTTAAGCAAAGCACTTCCGCAAAATAGAGGGAACAACTTTTTTCCAATTATAGCCTTCTTAAAAGCAGATGATATCTCCTCAATTGACAACTCCTTTCCATCAAGGTATTTTTCCATCAACCTGTCGTCAACCTCTACCACATTTTCTATAAATTTCTCCCTGAGCGAAATTGCCATTTCCTGAAACTCGGCAGGTATATCTTTAATCTCCGCCTTTCCGCTTCTGTCATCTCCGTATAAGAAGAGTTTCATCTTTAAGAGGTCAACTATTCCTCTCCCTTTTTCAACGGGGAACTGAAACACTATCGGTTTTATTCTCAGAAAATTTGATAGGGCCTCAAGGGTTTTATCAAAATCAGCTTCAGGTTTGTCTATCATATTTACGAACCCGAAACCAGGCTTACCGAGTTCTTCCGTATATTCCCATAATTTCAACGCTACATCCCTCACACCCCATTCTGCACTAATTGTAAATATAAAAAAGTCCGAATACCGGAGTATGTTTTTTACTTCATATAGGAAGTTATTGAAACCAGGCGTGTCAATGATGTAAAAACGGGCTTTTTTAAAATCCAGCGAGAAGATATTTGGTCTTAAAGTTACTTTTCTCTTTTTTTCCTCCGGTTCCGGGTCAAATATTCCCGGGTCTTCTCCCTGGTCCCTGAACCCCTTTAAAACTTTTGCGTTCACCAGCATACTTTCGACAAGTGTAGTTTTTCCTGTTCCGTCGTTGCCAATTATCACAAAATTTCTTACAGGAGTTCTTTCTTCCATTTTTCTTCACCTCTCTTCTTTAAGGGATGTTAAAACATCTTTTATTTCTTTTAATCTTCCTCTTATGTTTTCAATCATAGGAGCCACTTCTTCAGAACCACCAATTTTTTTTCGCAGGAGTTCCTTTAATCTCGCCTTTGCTCCCTTAATCGTAAATCCCTCTTCATATAATAGATGCTTTATTATTTTTAAAGCCTCAAGGTCCTTGCTCGAGTAGCGCCTGTGTTTTGATGGTCCTTTTAAAGGTTTTATTTCCGGGAATTCGGTTTCCCAGTATCTTAAGACATGTGGTTTTACCCCGAGTATTTCACTAATTTCACTTATTTTATAGTATTTCTTTTCTCCATTCATTAAAAGGTTTCTCCTCCGCAGAATTTATATATCTCTTCAAAAGGGGACTCGGTTTAAAAGTAAGTTTCATCTTTTCTTCAATTGTAACTTCTCTTTTGTCAGCAGGATTTATCCACTTTCTTGGTTTCGTTTTCTTCACAATAAAATTTCCAAATCCGGAAAGTTTAACTTTCTTATCCTCCAGAATTCCCTTTTTGAGGAGTTCAAAGAATGTATCAACAAATTCATAACAGTCTTTATTTGGAAATCCCATCTTTTTGCTCAATGCCTCTGCGATGTCAGCCTTCGTCATTCTGCCTCCTTAAAACAAGTAATAATTATAATAAAAGAAAAAAATTGGTCAAGCAAGCGATTTTTCTGATTTCCTGTTATCAGAGTTTAAAAAAATTTTAAATATGATATCATAAAAAAATGAAAAGAATTATTCCGATTTTTATTTTATTATTTCTCTTCTGCGAAAGAAAAGAGGGAGTTTATTATTTTCCAGATGGATTTCTGTGGGGAGCAGGTGGTTCTGCCTATCAGACAGAGGGTGGGAACTTCAATAATGACTGGTATCAGTGGGAAAAGAAGAAATTTGCACAATTTTATATAAAGGAGCCATGTGGAAGGGCTGTAAATTTTTATGAACTTTATGAGCAGGATATAGAGCTCGCAAAAGCGCTTCATCTCAATTCCCTCAGGTTTTCAGTAGAGTGGAGCAGGGTGGAACCGGAAAGGGGTAAATGGAATGATAATGAGATAGACCATTACAGAAAGGTGATTGAATCAATCAAAAAGAGGGGGATGAAGCCGGTTTTAACACTTCACCATTTCACCAACCCGATATGGGTTTTGAACCTTGATAAGGAGAATCCGTTTGAGGATATAGGTGGATGGGAAAATCCGGAAATAATAGAAGAGTTTGTGGAATATGCTGAAAAAATCGCTCAGGAATTCGGTAAAGATGTGGACATATATCTAACAATTAATGAACCTATCATTATTGTCCTATCAGGTTATATGCTGGGAGTATTCCCTCCGGGGAAATTTAACCTTTCAACAGATGGAATCTACGGGGTTGTATATAAGGTTTTCAAAAATATAATCACAGCCCATGCAAGGGTTTATAGAAAAATAAAGGAAGTTGACAAATACGATGCGGATGGGGATGGGATTCCAGCAATGATTAGCCTTCCTGAAACCATCCCTGTCTGGGAGCCCGTTAATCCCGAAGATATTGAAAATCTCAATGCTATAAAGAGACTCAAACAGTTCTATACATACAATCTTCTTGATTCGCTGATCAAAGGGGGATTTGATGAAGACCTTGACGGAAATCCAGATGATGTAAGAGAAGAATGGAAAGGCACAATGGACTTCATAGGATTGAATTATTACAACAGGTGGTTTGTGGTTCCGCTTCCTGTTCTACCCCCTCCCATATCTGCATTTCCATGCCCTTCATTCCGGGGAATTGACCTGGGCGGATTTCTGGGATGTCCGAGGATAGAGGGAGAGATTTCAGATGCAGGGTATGAAGTCTATCCAGAGGGAATATACAGGGTTTTGAAGGATCTTCATGAAAGATACAGGATGCCAATTCTAATTACGGAAAATGGGATAGCAACCGATGATGCTGAAAAAAGAAGGGGGTTCATAAGAAGGAGCGTCAGGTATGTTGCGAAGGCAATGAAAGAAGGGGTTGACATTAAAGGCTACATCTACTGGTCTTTGACGGATAACTGGGAATGGGGAAGTTTTGACATAAGATTTGGTCTCTACAGGGTTGATTACAATAAGAATCTTGAAAGGAGCCTCAACGGCGGAGATACCCTTGGACAAATTGCAGAATGCAACTGTATAGACGATGAATGAGATGAAGAATATATTTTTTTCATTTATATCCCTTTTTATTGCAATAGACCCTATTGGAATCCTTCCATTTTTTATTGAGTTTTCACGGAGAGAGGTTAAGAAGAAAAGGATAATTTTTCAGAGTTTATTTACAGCAGGAGCGATTGGATTTTTGTTCATTTTTCTCGGAAGCGGGATATTGAGGGCGTTGAGGATAAAAGTTTCTGATTTCCAGATTGCGGGAGGGATAATCCTTTTTGTCCTCGCACTAAATGATATATTCGTTGAAAGGAAATTCGGGATGCTCAAGGATGCAGGCGTGGTTCCTCTCGGTGTTCCACTTATCGTCGGTCCAGCCACTCTCACCACAATTTTACTTCTAAACGATATGGCTGGAATCTTAATAACCTCTTTTTCTTTTTTTCTTAATCTCGTGGTCCTCCTTCTTATGATGGTTTTTTCTGAAAAGCTTTTCAACCTCCTTGGAGCGAAGACATTAAAAGCCATAGGAAAGATAATTTCCCTTTTTCTTGCTTCCATAGGAGTTATGCTTGTCCGACTGGGAATTGAAAGCGCAATAAAGGAGTTATGATAGGTTTTATGTTCTTTCTATAGTTTTTACCTTTGAAATTAGAAGCTCAATTTTTCCTTTTATATCTTCTGTATCCGCATCGGGGATGTGATTGGCGGAGATAAATCTCATAAAATTTATGAGGTCGCTCATTGCATTGCTTACAATTGACACTGCTGTGGCATCCATCTCAGATTTGGGTATGCTCATGTCGTTCACGAATTTAATGACATTTCTTGAAATTTCAAAAGAATCAAGTTCACCCTTTTCGTTAAATTTTATACCTTTAAAAATAGCTGTAGCCTCTTCAGAAAGGTCTGTGAAGTAGTCATTAAATATCTTCTGGGGGTCAGCGTTAGGAAGGTGCATCCGGATTTTATCAAAAATGTATCTGAAGATGAGATTGTATATGTCAACAAGTTTCACAATTTTTTGAGCTATTTTTTCCTGCGATGTCGTTAGGGAGGCAAGGTCTTCGCGAGCAGACTCAATCATAAAATCAAGAGAGGTTTCAAAGGATTTTGAGGGTCCGAATTCCGTTTCGGTGAAGAAATCATCTATCGCCCTTGTTATGTCTTCGTCCTCGCTTGGTTCTGCAACTGGTATTTCTATTTCTTCTTCAATTTTTTCTTCTACGGGTATCGTTGGTTCTTCAATTTGTTCTACTTCTTTTATCTCTTCTTCAGGAATAACCTTCTTTTTTTCTATTTCTTTTTGAAACTCAATTATTCTTGCTTCATATTCTTCATTTTTCTTTTTCAGTTCACCCAGAGTCTTTTCAACTGTGTCTTTCTCTTCTTTTAATTTTGATACAGAGCGCTCAAGGTCAGAGATTTTTCTGTCCTTTATTTTTATTTGTTCACTGATATCCGAGAAATTTCTTCGCAGTTTTTCAATTTCCAGTTCCTTTTTATCAATTTCCGCTTTCAATTCAGAAATTGAACTCTTCAGCCTTTCCATTTGTTCAAAAGCCATTTTCTTTTCTTTCTCTTTTTCCTCAAGGATTTCTTTCAATCTGTTAATCTCTTTCTCTATCTCTTTCAACTTCGCTTCCGCTGCATCCGCTTTCTTCTTGTAAAATGCGAGCTCGCCTTCCAATTCTTTAGCCTTTTTTTCCGCTTCCTCTCCCTTTCTTTTATAGAAAGAAATCTGTTCTTCCATCTCTTTCAACTTCTTCTGGTATAAAGAATTTGATTCCTCATATTCTTTGATTTTTTCTTCCATAGAAAAAACTTTTTCTTTGTAAAAATTCATGTTTTTTTCGTATTCTGTGAGGAGGCTTTTTAACTTTATTTTTTCCTTTTCTGCGTATTCTACTTTTTCTTTTATCTCATCTCTCTCTCTGATAAGAGATGTGGTTCTGCTTTTTAAGACATCAATGTTTTCTCTCAGTGCCTTAACCTCCCTTTCAAGAAGTTCTTTTTCAAGAAGGATTTCTTCTCTAACTGACGGGGTGCGAGTTTCTACAGATGGTTTTTCTTCGGGAACATTCAGAGTAACTTCATCAAGAACAGGTTCAGTTTTTTTCCTTTTAAGGGGGCTTCTCATTATCTCTTCCAGATATCCGACAAACTCCTTAGGATTTATGGGTTTTATGAAATAGGCATCCGCCTTAGTTCCGGCAGATGTTTGATGTTTTCTGACGCTTTCCGCATTTCTGGAAGTGGCAAGGAGAATCACCGGATTTTTCATTACAGGATTCTCCTTTATTTTTCTGCAGAGGGAGAAACCATTTCCGTCAGGAAGTTCAACAGAAAGGATGTAAAGGTCAAATTTTTCCTTTCCGTAAATCATGTTGAATGCTTCAACCCCTCCAAGAACTCTTAACTCAACTTCAAAATTAGAAAGTGCCTCTTCTACCGAGCGGACAAATTCTTTATCCGCATCCACGATCAAAATTTTTTTACCCATTATTCCATACCTCCATCGTTCCAATATTCTGGATTGGATTTCTTGGTGACCATAGCGAAGGGGAAACACCCGTTCCCATTCCGAACACGGAAGTTAAGCCCTTCAGCGCCGATGGTACTGCATGGGTAACTGTGTGGGAGAGTAGGACGTTGCCAAGATTAAATTTTTCCCTGGGAAGATGGGAGAAAAAGAAAAGCCCGCTATGAAGCGGGCTTTTCTTTTTATTCTTTTTCTGGT
>Ga0078972_1010881_pt1 | contig 16643 bp, 16 predicted proteins | sample YelNatPaOPGAMG01_FD_67568 | JGI IMG/M metagenome (GOLD analysis project Ga0078972, IMG submission 67568) | Hot spring thermophilic microbial communities from Obsidian Pool, Yellowstone National Park, USA - OP-RAMG-01 (SPADES assembly) (version 2) | ecosystem: Environmental > Aquatic > Thermal...
ATATAAAAGACAAAACAACAGGTATTAAAAATACAATTGCACAAACATCACCAATACCAGATAAGTGAGTGTCCTTTAGGCTTTCATGTATATATGGTACTACATAAAATAATAAAAACACAATAATCGCAGTAATCAATGACAATATAATAATTTGAATTCTTTGTGATTTAGATAGTTGTTGCATATATATAGATGCCATGATTACACCTCTATGAGGGTGTTAATTCGTCTTTTAACCATTTTTGCGTTTTGCGCCACCCTATACACCCAGACCCAGTGGGGGAAATACTCTACCCTTAGTGTAACACCTTCGTTCCAGTCCCTGTTAGCGTTTCCTGGTGGCAAAACCATCTCACGCATGCTCACACACTCCTTTGCCATAATTCATATAATGCTCAGGTTGTTGTTAAATCTTTCGAGGGGAAAACAGTGCTGCAGTGCTTACAGCAGTGCGGAGATTAGCAATGGCAGGAGGACTGTGGCATCGCCCTCAACCGTTACCTGCTTTGCATCTTCACGCACCTTGCCCCAGGATATTGCCTCCCTCACCTGTGCACCTGATAAACTTCCATCATATTCCACCGCAGTGGTGATGTACACTGCATAGTCCAGCCCCTCCCTGAACTGATTCCACCATATCGTGTGATGCTTTGATATCCCACCACCTATCATCAGCGCCCCGGTTTTTTTAGCGGTGAACACGATATCCGCAAGTTCCTGCTCGTCCTGAAGCAGGTTTATTCTGAAATCTTTGTGCATCTGCCAGAAAAGCCATATCTGGGAGCCCACAGCACCATCCGTTATGCCAGGCACAAAAACCGGGATTTTATTCTGATATGCCCAGTAAATGATTGAGTCCTCGCTATCTATTCGTTTCCCTATTTCCCACACAAGTTGTTTCGTTGAGAGCTCCCTCAGCCCGGAGTTGTATATGTCTTCAAGCATTGGCTGGAGTTTTTTCTCGAGCACAATGCCATACGACTCATTCGGAATCAGTATGTTGCCAAGACGATTTAAGCTGGCTTTGTGCAGTTTCTTATCATCGAGGTAAAAATCTCCATGGTAGTAATCTTTCCATATCCGCGCAAGGTCATGGTCAAGCGTGCCACATGTGGTGATGAGCACATCAACCATTTTTCTCCGAACCATCTCACAGATAACGCCGCGGGTTCCCGTTGACACAATACATGCGGGAAATGAGAGAAACTTAACGCATCCCTGGTCTGCCAGCATCTGTTTAAGAATTTTATATGCCTGGCCAAGCTTTTTTGCAGTAAAGCCACCGGATGCCTCATATGATGCAAGCAAATCCGCAGTGCTCATGTTTTTTCTAATTCGAATATCTTCCACTTTCCTCTGGCACAGATTCAGTTTTTGGTTTGTTCTTTTAGGCATGAAAAATCACCTTCCGGGCAGTTTCCACGAACACATTCTGGACCAGCATTTGCAAAGATGTTTGGTGCAACCTTCTTTACCTCCTTCAACATGGCGTTTGCGAGTTCTCTGATTTCCCACTGCGAGCGTTCACAGCACCGCAATGTGAAGAAATGAAGCAACTCTCTGGCATTCATTGTCACAATTATGTTCGTATGCGTGGCTGAGGGGAGTATGTACCTTGCATCTTCTATTGAAATTCCCATATCTATCATTTTTTTGTACGCATTCATGCACGCCTCAGCAGTTTCCGTAAATATTTTTCTTGCCTCTGGGTTTTTCTCGATTTCTGGTGGTATGGCAAACGGCATGCCCGTCATCAGAACATACCGCTGGGATTGCTGGGAGTAAGATGCAATTCTGTGTCTGACGAGCTGATGCGTTAAAACTCGGCTTACATTCTCAATTGAAAATGTGAAATTTGCATGCTCGAGCACACTGTGATGCCCCGACTTTATGACGATTGAAATTATTTTTTTTATCTCTGCACTGTCTATCTTTGACGCTTCCTCCACGGTCATTGTGTGGCATGTCTTCGCAGCCATTGCAACCGTATACTCTGGTTCTGGCGTGTATCTCAAGAGTGTGACTTTCATGATGCATGAAATACCTTGTAGGATATACTTTTTTCCTCTACGCACCCTTTTCAGGGTGCGAAGCACCCCGAAAAGCGTGCACGGAAAAACCCTTTTTCAGGTTCGCTAGCGCTCACTCGAAAAAGCGTTTACGGAAAACCTTTTCAAGGGCTTACGCCCCTGAAAAGCTTTTATGGAAAAAAGTGAATAAAATTCTTAAACAGGATTGTGTTTTCGGGGTGTGCAAAGCACACCCCTTGGTGGGAAACTTTGGGCGATAGCCCAGACCGTAAGGGGGGGCGTTTTAGCCCCCCTCGGGCGATAGCCCCGAGGACGACAGAGAGTATTAAGTAGAGGAGTTGCATTAGCAGTATGAGAGCAGATGGAAGAAGCACATGAAAAGAAAATTCAAAGAATTTCTGCTGCAGATATTGAAAAGTATGTGTACTGCCCGCTGAGCTGGAAGCTGAGCTATTCTGAGATGGATGTGGAAAACCAGAATCAAAAGATTGGAAAAAAAGAACACAGAAAAATTGAAAAGAAAATAAAGAAGGTGCGTTTACTGGAAAACAGGGGATTGCAATTTCAAACCCTCGTTTTAGCGGGAGGGCTGTTATCCACATTGCTTTCTATTTTAGGTGCAATAATTTATTCACCACTTCATAACTTCATTGTATCAAGAATAACCCTGATTGTTGGCTTGATATGGCTTGGCGTGAGTGTGTTCCTTCTGTACATCTCAGCATTCTTTCCCAGACAGAACACTGCTCCTAAAATGCTACTTTTAACAGGAATACTTGCGGGCATGCTATTCCTCGTCTCCTCACTCACCTATGCATTCCAGGAGTCATATTTCGGATTGATTTTGGAGCCGATTGCACTTGTGTGGCTTATGTTTACTGCAATTGTGTTTTTCCTCAGCGAAATATACTTTACGAAGGCGGAGAATATCAAAATGGATTTGCGACTAAAAGACAAAAAACTCGTACCCACGCAAATACACAGCCCCCTTATGACAAAAAATAAGATGTTGACAGGTACGCCAGATCTCTTGATAAAAGATGGAGATTTCCTGATACCCGTGGAAATCAAGACCGGACGGGTTCCAAGAGGCCCACATTTCTCACATATAATGCAGTTGATTGCATACTGTTACATAATTGAAGATGTGTATGGAATAGCTCCGCCGTACGGGCTCCTGCGATATCAAAATACCGATTTTGAAATTGAATACACGCCAGAAATGAAAAAGATGCTTGAGACAAAAATTGAGGAAATGAACGCAGTTCTTGCAGGACAGATTGTGCCACACAGAAATCACACACGCCCTGGAAAGTGCAGAGCATGCGCCCGACGCAATATTTGCCCTGAAAAGCTCGTCTAGCTAACCATAACCGTCCAGATTTGTTCGATTCCAGTAGTAATATTCCATCTGTTTCTGTGAAGATGCAAGTTCCCGTGAAATCCCTGCGCTTATTGTTCCATACTTTTCCTTAATCTGTTCTTCAGCGGTCTTGGCATGTTCCAGTGCCTTCTTTATATGTTCTGCGTCGATGTACTCTGCGTGCATGATTACCGCAATATCACCTGCTGCACGCACAAGACCTCCCAGCTCTCTCAACCGTAGCGTAAGTGCATTCTCTGCATTATCAATTCTCTCTGCCCTGCGTCTCGCCTCCAGTATAACTTCATTTATGGCATCCCTGGTTGCGTGTGGAATTTTGCCATCCATCTTTATTTCTTGTGCCATAAACTGAGCAATTTTCATGCGGTTCTCTTCTGTATCCGGCATGTATGTATCCAGAAGAACTTCGTATCCATTGCCGATTATTCTCGAACGCAATGGTGATAGGATTGTGGGCAAATCCTGGATATTGCACGCACCAACGAAGATAAAATCGCATGGGACATCATCAACACGGACACTTGCACCTGAACTTTGCGGGTTCCTCCCGGTTATTGGAAACTTCTTCTCCTGCATTGCAGTTAAGATATATCGCTGGAGATGCCCTAGATGTGGAAGTTCATCGATGAAAAGGACGCCCTGATGTGCCTCATGAATTGCACCAGGCACAACACGCTCATATGGTTGTGTGCCCAGGTCTTTATGTCCCCCGTACGGGTCATGCCGCACATCACCAAGTAATTCTGTCTCGCTGGCACCAGTTGCAAGCACAAAAGGCCTTCTATCAAGTGGTACAATTACCTTTCTGGGACGCTGACGCTCGATTTCCTTTCTCCGTTCCAGCGTGCGCTGGTCGAGCATTCTAATTTTATCACCCGCCCGCTCATACACCACGACCTCTTCCTTATCGCCAACAGTTCTTGTGGTAGTTATTGAGTTTCTCTGAGGCAGCATATCCCCAATTGCAAATACAAGGTTCCCTACAATATCTGAAAATGGTGTAGAATCCGCTTTTGCGTAAGTTTTAGGTTTTTGACACCTGGGACACACACGCTCGGTATATGGAGAGTACAGGCCACACTGTGCACATCGATATCCCAGTCGCTCAGCTATATCTGGTGGCACATCCTTCGGATCCAGAAGTTCTCCCTCAACAAACTGTCTCCGCGCTTGTTCAGCCATCACAGCTTCCTTTGAAAGCACCTCAACTGCAGGCCTCTCTGGATTACCTGGATTGTGCACCACACGAATTTCTTCGGTGGGTTTTGGCACATGAAGGGCAATCGCCTGTGCAATCATCGATTTTCCTATACCTGGTGGGCCTACAAGGAGCAAGTGCCTCCGCTGATATGCTGCAAGCCTTGCAGTTTCCACAGCTCGTTGCTGCCCGATTACACGAGCAAGCGGGTCTGCAGGTATTTCAATGTCCGCTGTCGTGTCTATATCTGCAAGCGTACATTTTTTCATTCAGATACCTTTTATTCAAGGTCGTTTCTTGTGTATATACTCACGCTCTTTGGAATTTTAGTCACATTGCCCATTTTCGTACCAATAACAATCTTCACACCACCTGCTTCAGCAAGGTCTAAAACTCGCTGGCTGATGATGCCGTCGAAAATTATTGCTTTCAATCCTGGTGGAGGATTTCTGAGTGCATCAATTATGTCCCTGACAGGCAGTTCGCGAATTATAGCATCACGGTCATTTACCAGCCGAACCTGTGATTTACCCAGAATTTGCATGTACATGTTCTTGTATTTTCCAAATCCTTCATTTGCACTGCCGGGTTTTATGTTTTCCTCTGATTGTACCTGTTTTTGTGCGATTGCTGTACTCTGTTGCGGCTGTGGAGCCAGTGTCCTGGTATTTGCATTCTGCTCTGCCTCCGGTGTCTGAGTGTTAACATTCTGGGGAGGGGTTTGTGCTGTGGTCTGGTTTGCAACAGTGTTATGCTGAGCGTTTTGTTGAGATTCCTCAGCGGGCTGGATACCTGTTAGTCCGTACATTTCGAGATACTGTTGTACCGGAATCTTGTTTCTGAGACACTTCATTATTTGCTTTGCTGATAGTTCTTCCACTTCTTCGCCCCGTGGCGCCCTCGCAATAAAATCAATTTCACACACTTGTAGCAGTTCCTTCAGTATGAGTTCGCCACCTCTATCGCCATCGACGAATGCAGTTGCATGTTTGTTTTTTGAGAGTTCAATTACGGTCTGGGGCACGCTTGTTCCTTCCACCGCAATTGCATTTTTTATGCCTGCTGCAAGAAGATTTAACACATCTCTTCTTCCCTCTACGATTATCACACTGTCGGAAGCGTCGATGTTCGGTCCCGCAGGTAGCTTGTCCTTTCCGTAGGAGATTATTTCTTCAGTTTGCACCACAGTCTTGACTGATTCTGTGATGTCAACGGTGGTACTCTTTGCGTCTTCAATCATTTTTGCGAGTAATTGCTTTGCTCGCTCGATTATCTTCTCGCGCTTGGTAATTCTTACATCCTCTATGTTTTCAATTTCAATTTTTGCTTTGCATGGTCCAACTCTGTCGATGGTTTCCAGTGCTGCAGCAAGAATTGCGGTCTCTACCTGGTCCAGACTGGAAGGAATTATTACAAATCCTTCCACCTTGCCCTTTTTCGAGTCAATCTCCACTTCAATGCGTCCCAGTCTTCCACTTTTCTGCAAGTCCCTGAGGTCGAGTTCTTCGCCCAGCAATCCTTCGGTTTGTCCAAATATAGCGCCGACTACATCTGGCTTTTCGACGATACCTTCTGTCGCTATCTTTGCCCTTATTAAATACTTTGTTGTTGATGGATCTATCATGTATATCTACCTCTTTCTTTTCACTAAAACAGCCAGGTTCTACTACGAATTTGTACACCCTAACCCTTTGCGATTAACGAATGCGACATTATATGAGAGGGATGAGAGTGAGCTGTTTTAGTGATTTATGTTCGTTTCTTCATTTATATATAACATATTTCTCAATATAAACCTTTCGCAGAACCCTTTTCAGGGTGCGAAGCACCCCGAAAAGCGTTCACGGAAACCCTTTTTCAGGAGCCTTTTTCAGGAACTTCGTTCCCGAAAAACCCTCGGGAAAAAACACCCAGGGGTTACCGTAAGGGGACGGTAGTCCCCTCACCCGAAAAAGCGTTTACGGAAAAAAGAATAGAACCTAACTAAGATGCACTTTCGGGATATGCCGAAGGCGAAGCCCTGGGGGTTAGGGAGGGGGCTATGCCCCATCCTGGCATATCCCTTGGTGGGAAACTTTGGGCGATAGCCCAGGCACCCTTTTTCAGGGTGCGAAGCACCCCGAAAAATCCTGCACGGAAAAAGAAAACCTAAACAGGATGTACTTTCGGGATATGCGAAGCATATCCCTTGGTAGGGAACTTGGGGCGATAGCCCAGGGGGTTACCGTAAGGGGGGCGTTTTAGCCCCCCTCGGGCGATAGCCCAGACCGCAACCTTTAAAACATACTGCGGTATAAATGGTAGCAGGTAAAAATATGACTGAGGAAAGTTATGAACAGCTGCTGGAAAGAGCGTTAAAAAATATGCCACAGACAAAAACAGATGGAGAACGATTTGTGGTGCCGAAGCCAGAAATCATGATTGAGGGAAAAACCACAATCTTCAGGAATTTCTTTGAAATTGTGGAGGTTATCAGGAGAGACCCAGATCATTTCCTGGCGTATCTGCTCAGAGAACTGGGAACACCCGGGGAGATAAAGGAGAAACGAGTTATTTTCAAGTCAAAGATCTCACCACAGATTTTGAGTGAAAGAATTGACACATATGTAAACACCTATGTAATCTGCCCAGAGTGTGGACGCCCGGACACAAAACTTGTTAAGGAAGATAGAATCTGGATGCTGGAATGTGAGGCATGCGGTGCAAAAGCACCTGTGACAGCTTCAAAGAGTGCAAAGCCCAAGAGTGAGAAGATGGAACTGCGTGCGGGCGAGATTTACGAGTTTAAGATAGAAGAAATGGGTAAAAAAGGCGATGGAGTGGCTAGAATTCCTCCATATATCATCTATATCTATGGAGCAAAAGCACCAGGGGAGATTGTAAGAGCGAGAGTGACTAAGGTCAGTGGAACTATCGTATTTGCCAACCGTGTATAACGGTATAGTATGCTCAACAAGTCCTTTATCTGGATGTCTCTTTTTCTTGTCCTTCCACAGATACTTGGAATTTTGCTTGCACCCACATACCAGGAAATGGGAATGCAGGCCTTTTCAGACCCAAATAACCCGATTAATCCGCTGTATTACATATTTATGCTCATTATCGTAACTGCATTTATTCTTGTACTTGTAAAGATTGGACTTGAAAATGTGCTCCGCTACCTCCTGATTTTTGCGATATCCGTGTCGTTCCTCCTCGTGCTTTATCCCGTATTCTGGTATTCAATTCCCATTGCAGATTACGAAGGATGCATAATCATAGATATTCCCTACATTATCACATCACTCCTTACTCTCGCCTGCATTGGGATTCTGCTCTGGTATCCAGAGTGGTACATCGTAAATCTTATCGGGCTGGTTAGTGCCGTGGGAATAATTGCAATACTCGGCATTTCACTCGGAATTCTTCCAACATTTATAATTCTTCTTGCACTGGCAATATATGATGCAATCTCGGTATATCGCACAAAGCACATGATAGCACTGGCTGATGCAGTAACCAAGATGAAAATTCCTGTGCTCCTCGTCGTACCCAAAAAGCGCAATTATTCCTATATTGCCCAGGAGGGAATTACAAAGGAAATTGAAAGCGGAGAACGAGAGGCAATGTTTATGGGTGTTGGCGATGTGGTGATTCCAGGGGTGCTCGCAGTGAGCAGTTATGTGTTCCTCCCACAATATGCTACAAGGTTTGGTATTCCAGCTAATGTGCTTACAGCACTCTGTGTTATCCTCGGAATATATTGTGGTTTTGTTGTACTCATGTACTTTGTAAGCAAGGGCAGACCGCAAGCTGGGCTTCCTTTTCTTAATACTGGCGCAATTCTGAGTTATATTCTCGCCTATATTACAATCTACAAAAATTTCACGCTTGGATTAATCTAATGTCTCAAAATCCTTACTTGAACATGCTTTTATGTCAAAATTATCCAGCATGTCATGAATTTTCCTCAAGTTTTCTTTCTTCAGTCCTTTCTCGTGCACATATACGAAGTCGGGCTTTGGTTTACTCAGAACGCCCTCGAGTGTTTCAATCTTCAGTTCAGGTATCGCATATTCAGGTATCATGTGCGAAAAATTCACCTTTTTCGTCAACAGAATATCTGTGAATCTGGGTGCGTAATGTCCTCCTCCAATGCCCACTACAACAGGGTACTCTCTCCGCTCTGCATTCATAACTGTGTTTGCAATCCATACCGCTGCCTCTCTGTCGTTCCACCTTGCTTCATCGCTCCCGATTTCAATAAACATCAGTGGTGTTTCCACATAAGGTCCATGATGTGTGACTTCCAGCGAAATACGGTACGCACTGCTTGAGCCGGAATTACGGGAAAGATAGCGCATGCACGCACCCATCATTGCAGGTGCGGCAGGACATACGGTAAAATCTCTGCCACCAAATGCTGCATTTCCGAAGTTTCCCACGGGGTGTGCAGTCAATGTAGGCAACGCAGTTTCACTTTTGTGTCTTGAAAGCACAATTATGGTGTCGAAACTGAAGCCAGCATCCCTCAGTTTTTGGTCAAAATTTTCCGCAAATATGTGCAGTGACTTTATTGTGACAAGTGTAAATTTATCGTAGGTGTACACTTCATTATTATCAAATCTCTCAGTCGATTTCCAGGGTGCGCAACCAAGGACTGCGGTACGAATATTCATGCTCGCTATATCTGGCTCAGAGGCAAGGAGAAGTATCATAGCACTAACCCGCTCAGCTATTTCTTCTTCCCTTTAGTTTTTTTCTTCTCTTTTTTTTCTTTTTCCCTGGTTTTTTCTGGCTGCGATGCGGTGCATTTTTCCATCAGTTCATCAAACTCGCCAGTCACAAACATCAGGAAAAGCAGGGATTTCATAATGCTCTCAAAATTTTCCTCAAGATTTTCATCCTCAAGCGAGAGCATATCTGCAGAAATCAGTTTTTCCAGCGTGCTCATACCCAGTGCTTCCATCAGTCGCACTTCATTGAAATCCAGTTTGTTCTCTGGATTCTCCACCTCAAATTCTGTTTCGGTATTCTCGTTAAAATGCTCCAGCACATTGTCTTTGAACTCAGGGGTAAAAATCGTCTCGCCACTATCATTTTCCTTGATAATTCCGCAATCAATCAGAATCTCAAAATGCTCGCCCACGGTAGCCATATCTGTGCCGAATTCCTTTGCAAGTTCCGCCATTTCATTTAATGCCTCTTCTTCCTCTATGTCCGCTTCCCTGCCCTGTTTTTTCTCTCCTGACTGCTTCGCTTTTTTTGATTTTGATGATTTTTTTGTCATGGTCTTATATGATAGATGTAGTATATAAAATCTGTTTAAGGTTTGCAATCCATTTTCTATCTCAATATCTCAAAACTGGAGTATTCTCTCGCCTCAATTCGTTCCCACTCAACCTGGTAATCCGTAACTTCTGCATGTGGCTGGTTGTTAGCACACCACATTATGCACTTCTCCACCGCATCCTTTTCTCCCTCAAATACTGCAAACACGGAGCCATCCGGTTCATTCCGTACAAAACCTGTCAGTCCAATTTCCCGTGCCTTCAATCTTGTGTAGTATCTGAAATTCACACCCTGTACCAGGCCAAAGAATTTCACCCTTGCCCGCATCAGCATATTCTTCACCTCAATAACTTAGCCAGGTATGCCCTTCTCAACACTGATACATCATTTGAGTAAATCTCAGGCAAAGATGCGAAGCCAAATTTTAGCATTGCAAGGCGTTCCAGCCCAAGCCCCCATGCGAGCACATTGCGCTTTACACCAAAGGGTCTCACAACCTCAGGTCTGAAAATCCCTGCGCCTCCCAGTTCAAGTGTTTTTTCACCGATGACTGTGTACACCTCTAAACTCGGTTCTGTAAACGGAAAGTAAGAAGGATGAAATCTCACATCTGAAAATCCTATTTTCCGATAGAACTCCTTCAAAATGCCAATGAGCATCGAAAGGTTTGCATGCTCCTCAACAACAATTCCCTCAATCTGCATGAATTCTGGCAGGTGCGTGGTATCAATATTTTCATTTCTAAAAACTCTCCCGATTGAGAACACCTTCGCCTCTTCATCCGGGTGTTCTGCCAGAAATCGAATTGTATTTACTGTCGAATGCGTTCTGAGCAATGCCTTCTGCGCCTCATCCAAGCTCCAATCGTATTCCCAGCCCTCGGAACCCGTATCTCCACCGTGCTCATGCACCGCCTTTATTTTTGCAACCCAGTCCTCTCTTTCTATACCTATTTTTTCAGGAAAAGAAAGATAAAATGTGTCCTGCATGTCTCTTGCAGGGTGGTCCTGGGGCACAAATAGTGCGTCCATATTCCAGAATGCATTTTGAACTATTCCGTAATCTATTTCCTTAAAACCCATGCTCAGGAAGATTTCCCGTACATTTTCAACAATGAGCTGGATGGGGTGCTCGCGACCGCCGTATATTTGCGGTGCAAATCTGAAAATGTCGTATTTACGCAGCGATTTCTCCCGCCATGTGCCCGTTTGCAGTATCTCTGGTGTAATCTGTGAAATCTCTTCTGCAATCTCACCGATTGTTCTGGCTACATCCATGCCGTTATTCGTAATCCTTATCTCCCGCCTCACCTGTTCATCTACATTCAGCAGTCCTTTTCTCTTTGTGAAATATGTGAGTAAATCCTTGCTCAAATTGTGTTCCTCAACCTTCTCGCTGGACAACTGGCTCAAAAATTGTTCACGCGACTTTAGTGTGTTATCAATTTCCTCAATCTTATTCTCAGGTAGAGAAATCTTACCGCCAGAAATTTTTGCACCCGCATTTTTCAGGTGCATTAACGCAATGTTTGCCACATCTCCGAGCTGGGATTTTATACTTTCAATGGAAACATCCCCCTGACCCGTTTTACACATCTCGAATAGCCTGCGTTCCGGTAATCCCTCACGAAGATATTTAAGTCCCTCTTCTGACAGCGAGAAATAACGCACAGTGCGTTCTTGAATATCAACGAGCCCTTTTGTTTTAAGCCATGATGCTGCACTCATGACTTCTGTAATGTTTGAGAATATTTTTCCATCCACGAGTTCATCGATTCTGGCGGTGCCTTTTATGCTGAGCACCTGAAGCAATTTCTTTTCCAGTGTGCTGAGTCCTTCCAGTGTCCCACCACCACCTGTAACTGCATGCACTTAATTATGCTTTTGCTCAGAATACTGAATCTTAAGTCCTCGTTTCTGGAGTTCCGTGATGAATGTGTCTGCGTTTATTGCCAGCTCTCCGGGCAGTACTCCTTTCAATGGCATTCCCTGTCCGAGCATAATCGCAATTACACTTGCTGGATATGCAGTTGTCCGCATCATTGCAGTATGCCCTGTGTTTTTGTCCTGCTTATCTATCATTTCGTATGCCAGTGTCTTCTTAACTCCTCCAGTTATTCCGCTCGCAGTAACTCTGAGCAGCACCATGTCCTCAGATCTGGCGAGGTGCATTTCAAGAAGCTTTGCAAGAACATTTCTTGGAACCACTTTCTTGTTATCTACGACAATCGGGTCTTTTGTGCCGAGTCCGAGTGAAAATAGTAATTTGATTTTTTCGCAGTGTCCTGCATATCGTATTGTTTTGTAGTCGAGGTTTTTGACCCTGCCTCTGAATGTGAATGGAAGCGTGGAAGAACCGCCAGATGTATTAAATGCCTCCAGTTCTGGTAGACCCTCGAAGTGTATCTGCTCAAGGTCTTCGAGCGGGTCAAGGTATGCGAGTTCACCGTTTCTGAGTGCAATACATTTCTCCATGTATTCGTTGATGAGTCCGTGGGCTGAAAAAACGAGCGAATATTCGAGTGGTGGCTTCGGCGTCTGGGGGAGACCTCCTACTCTGAGCTTTACATCATCTGCCTGCTCGAGCATGGAAATCAGTTTTGCAGCAAGTATGTTTACAGTGCCGGGTGCCAGGCCACAATCAGGTATGATTGTCACACCCATCCTTTGTGCCTTTTCGTTCAATGCAAGTTGCTCGTGCACAATGTCAATGTTGCCACCCAGGTCGCACATGTGCTTTTTCATGGAAATTGCAATCCGTGTGAGTTTTAAGTTGTAAAAATATGGCACGGCGCTGAGAACGACATCTGCCATCTTAAATGCCTGCTTTATGCTCTCAGTTTTGTTCACATTCACCTTAATTGTTTCTGCCCCCGTGTGCTTTGAAACTCTGTCAAGTTTTTCTGCGTCAATGTCTCCTACATAAACCTTTGCAAACATGCCCGATTTCACGAGGTCGTATGTTGCTGCGTACCCCATCATTCCAGAACCAAGAACTAACGCGTTCATGCTTGCCCAATACCCTACTTATTAATAATTCCTTCTGCACCCTTTTTTCAGGGAAGCCTTTTCAGGAGCCTTTTTCAGGAACTTCGTTCCCGAAAAACCCTCGGGGCATCCTTTTTCAGCTCACTGAGCCCTTTTCAGATGCTTACGCATCCGAAAAGCGTTCACGGAAAATAGCCAGGGGTTTAGGAGGGGGCGGAGCCCCATCTCGCCGAAAAAGCATGCATGGAAAAAGAAAAACCTAACCAAGATGTGTTTTCGGGGTGTGCCAGAGGCACACCCCTTGGTAGGTACCTTAGGGCGGTAGCCCAGGGGGTTACCGTAAGGGGGGCGTTTTAGCCCCCCTCGGGCGATAGCTCAGGTTGGAAGGAGCTAGCCCCTCCGAGAAGAATCGACTTTATACAGCGGGATAAGTGCCAGTAACGCTATTAAACCTGCACAGATGTATGCAAAGGAGAAACTGAAATGGCTAACCAGTGTTCCTGCAGTATAACTGCCCAGCAATGCGCCAAGACCTATGCCCGCATTTATCAATCCAATGGCTCGACCGCGCTCATCCAGCACCACGCTTTCAGAAGCAAGTGCAGTGGCAGGAAGCACAAAAAACAGCCATACTGGTAGCACCCATATGATATAGATTATTACTACATCGCTCACCATGCTGAGCAATATCCATATCGTCGCATAAATCACAATACTTACTGCGATTATTACCTTCTTGTTTTTTCTGTCCGTCAAATATCCAGCAACATAACTTCCAGGGATTCCAAATAAACTAGAACTTCCGATGAAAAGCGCCACAAGTTTAACACCTGTGAGATCGAAATTGAAAATATTTACATGAAAAATTGAGATATAAACTGGAAATAGCGAGAACACGGTATAATTTGCCCACATGAGCACTGCAGTAACAGTAAACAGGATGAGGATTGTCTTATTCTTTGTGTGTTTTCCCAGAACATGATTTCCTGATTCAAACTTCACATCCTTTGAAAAGCACAGGAAGAATGTGCCAATCAGACCGCATAATGTAAGCGCTATGGAAAAGAGAGAAATATACTCGAATGTTAAACTGTCTGATGGCAGGAGAAACAGAAAGGACAGTGTGCCTGCAACAACTCCGATATTGGCAAAAATGTTCAGCGTGCCTAATTCCCTGCCTTTATTGTCTGTGGTATCTGAGACAAGATTCTGCAGCAAAATCTGTGAACTCAATAACAAGCTCTGGAATGTTCTTATGACCACGAAACTAACTGCACTTGCAAACGGCAGTAATAAAAATAACAAACTACCAGCGAAGCATCCGACGATGGCTGGCTTTTTTCTGGTATGCAGGTTATCCGAGATTCTGCCCCATACATAATTTCCCAGCACCTGGGCAGAGAGTGGAAGACCAGTAACGAGAGCCGCAATAAGATAGTCATTTGCAGTGATGCTGAGCAAGTACAGGGGGAAAACAACGAGTACAGCTCCATTTATCAGATTGAACATCATCGAGGAGATAAGCAGGACATTTCTGCGCAGTTCCATGCTCCTGCCAAATCGAGGATGTATTTGGGGTTTAGGTAAGAATCCTCCTTATCTATTTTATTTCAATTCGATCGCCTGTTACCATAAAATGTACCTTCTCAGCAATTTTACATGCATGGTCTCCACATCTCTCCAGATAACGAGCAATCATTATGTAGCGCTCACATCTTGTAATTGTTTTCGGGTCTTCCATCATATATGTGAGACATTCTCGGAATATAGAATATCTAAGTGCATCTACACTGTCGTCCCTTTCCCTAAAATTATGAAGTAAAGAGATATTCTCTGTTTCAAATGCTTTGAGTGCATCTTCAATCATCCTGCAAACGAGTTCACACATATATGGAATTCCAACCAGTTTAGCTATATGTGGTTGAGAGGTAGATTCCTTTGCTAGAGTTGCTATGTCTTTTCCATACCTTCCGATCCTTGTCAGGTATGTGATAATCTTTAGAACAGCCGCTACTGTCCGCATGTCCTTGGCAAATGGTTGATAAAGGGTAAGCATCGTGATGGCATGTTCCTCTATTCTGGCATCCATATCAGCAAGTTCTTTCTTTTTTGAGAGAACCCAGTCAGCTAATTCCGTGTTCTGGCTTTTTAACGCTTCAACAGACCTCTGCAGCATTTCGTTAGCAAGCTTTCCCATTTCCCACACTTCTTTCTTCAAGTTTTCCAGTTCAATATGAAGTTTTTCAACCATTTTCTCCACCTATCCAAATCGCCCAGTGAGATATTTCTCAGTAAGTTCTTTTTGCGGTTTCTCAAATATCTGCTTAGTATCTCCATACTCAATCAATTCTCCAAGATAAAGGAAACCAGTGTAATCACTCACACGGGCTGCCTGTTGCATGTTATGAGTAACTATGATAACTGTGTATTTCTGTTTCAATCTCTCAATCAGGTCTTCGATTTTTGCAGTGGCAATCGGGTCTAATGCTGAACATGGTTCATCCATTAATATGACTTCAGGTTCTATAGCGAGCGCTCTTGCAATACATAACCTTTGCTGCTGACCTCCAGATAATCTCATAGCAGATTCATCCAATCTGTCTTTGACTTCATCCCATAACCAAGCGTCCTTCAAACTTTTCTCCACAATCCTGTCCAATACCGTCTTGCTATTTATACCGCAAACCCTTGGTCCGTACGCAACATTTTCGTATATTGATTTTGGAAATGGATTCGGTTTTTGAAATATCATGCCAATCTTTCTTCTTATTCCAACCACATCTGCATCTGGGCTGTAGATATCGTTCCCATTAAAGAGAACTTTGCCCTTGATTTTGCAGTTATCTATAATGTCATTCATACGATTCAGACACCTGATAAATGTGCTCTTCCCACAACCCGATGGACCTATCAACGCAGTCACTCTATTTCTAATTATTTTCATGTTAATATCTTTGAGTACATGTTTCTCACCGTACACGAGATTCAAGGATATTGTTTCTATCACATATGTATCTTTTGCCATATGTCTCACCATCTCAGCATGCGTTTATAACGATTGCGAATCATGATTGCTGCCAGGTATAATCCGATTACTAATAACAAAAGGACCAGAGCAGTACCATATGCGTTCTTTTCCGCGCCAGGTACGCTTGTAGTAAGAACAAATAGATGAAAAGGAAGTGCCATCACAGGTTCTGAAAGAGAACCGGGCAGTGCTCTCTGACTGAACACCACTGCAGTAAACATTATGGGTGCAGTTTCACCTGCTGCTCTACCAATACTGAGAATCGTACCCGTGATGATTCCGGGCATTGCTGAAGGAATTACCAGTTTTCTTATCGTTTGCCATTTTGTTGCGCCCAGAGCCAGACTACCCTCTCTTATCGAGTTTGGCACACTTTTCAGCGCTTCTTCAGTGGTTCTTATTACAGTGGGAAGTATCATCAGTCCTAGTGTTATCTGACCTGCCAGCAGTGAGATCCCGAGGTTAAGGTAGAGGACTAAAAAAGCAAAACCAAACAAACCGAATACAATTGATGGTGTAGCATTCAGATTTTCCACGCAGGCACGAATTATTTTTGTGAGTTTTCCCTCTCTTTTGTACTCTACCAGATATACAGCAGTACCGACCCCAACTGGCAGTGCCAGTAGTATCGCACCCAGCACAAGATATATTGTACCCACGATCGCAGGAAATATTCCACCGGCTCTACCGCTATCCCTCGCTGGTTGAGATATGAACTCCCAGCTTAGTGCTCCAATACCAT
>Ga0078972_1010882_pt1 | contig 16642 bp, 21 predicted proteins | sample YelNatPaOPGAMG01_FD_67568 | JGI IMG/M metagenome (GOLD analysis project Ga0078972, IMG submission 67568) | Hot spring thermophilic microbial communities from Obsidian Pool, Yellowstone National Park, USA - OP-RAMG-01 (SPADES assembly) (version 2) | ecosystem: Environmental > Aquatic > Thermal...
CATTATCGTTGGCTACTAGGTATCTGCTACGTTTTACTTCTCCATGTTTTGGGCAATAGTAATGATGTGTTTGCCAGTACCTTTTCTCTATTCTTTTCTTGCGACTGCCTGTTATCATGTCTATTGATACATAGAGAATTACTACTGTGCAGAACACTAGTATTGCGAATGCGATGATATCCCATATCAATTCTAATGTTTCCATGATTACTCCTTTGTATTTTCACGAATCCATTTTAGTACATCTTCCCATTCTACACACGGTAGTTTGAAGCCACAATGTGCACATTTGTAGTGATCTATTACGGCGTTGTCGAAGTCGAGATCGAAATCCGGATCGATTTCGGAATCGATGACGGGGCCCTCTTCTTCGATCCTGCAAACCCAGAGACTAGTGGTTACGTTTTTGCTTACTTCTACCAGGTTATGGCAACCACAAACTGGGCACTCAAATTCTATTTCCTGCATTTTTAGCCATCTCTTTCTTTTGTAGATTGTAGAGTTGTCGGTTGCTCTCGCAGAGTTCCGTAAACAAAGCGTCGATAGTTTCTTCGTAATGTTTGGTCGTACGATCTCTGAGATTCATTCCGATAGGAATGCCTATACAACAGCCAGCTAATAGGAGACTCACGGTATAGATTAATTGTTGCATGACGTCACTCCTCTTTTTTGTACTTCCCGTACATGCATTTATCGGAACCACACACTGCTGGAGGATAATGAACTTTGTTTCTAACCTCCATAATATCGCTACATATTCTGCAGTGCATCTGGCCACTTACCATGTGTTTCCATTTTGAGTAGATGAATTTGACTGCCTGCGCCATGCATATTAGAATCTCCTCCGATGTTTTCGGAGGGTCTTTTACGTCTATTGCTACGAGGAGTTCCTTTAATATTGATGGGTCTCCTGTTGGTGGAACTATCCCAATCAAATCTTGGATTAGCTCCCTTGCGATATCTCTATCCGTTTTGATTCTCTGCGCCATGGCATTTACATTCCTTTTCGTTCGCTGTTCCCGAAATTCTCTTGGAGAGCCATTCTTCTACATCTTCAATTCTCCACCGAGGTTTTGATTGTGGGAGAAGAGAAATATAAGGCGGGCATTCACCTAGTTTTACCATGCGACAGAATGTTGCTGAGCTTATTCCGAGATACTTCGCCACTTTTGTGGCCGTCAAGAGCCTAGATTCTTCCATTTTTTCCTCCTAGGATATATTCCTGTTTCCATTTTCAGTACATTATACCACACTTTTATTTGTTTGTCAACAAGAATTTTCTTGGAGCAACAAATAATGGACTAATTATAACAGGTTGTTATTTTTATCTAATTAAAAATAGGATAGATTTGGGCTACCGCACTTAGGGCACTGAAAATATTTGCATTTTTCTATGCTACCATCGATTGGGAAAAAATTTTCATTACCGCACTCGTTGCATCTAAAATCTACCCTCACAGAAAGTATTGAATTTCCGCAAGACGGACAAGAGATGTGTCCTTCGACATCTACAGTTGTAGTATTGAGGATGTCGAGACTGAATTCTTTCATACAAGCAATACATGTGAATCTCATTGTCATTCTCCTCTCAAGGCATTAATCAGAGGCGGGTTCAACCATACGCATTCTATCCTCGAAAATCTGGCTAGGCCGTTCTTCCCCAAGGCCTTTCCACCGTTCCGCGACCTCCCTACTGCAGAACAGGAAACCGGTATTTTTAGCAGTCTCCAATGGGGTAAGGTATCTACATATAATGAATTTTCATAGCCGGAAAGCATTATCATTGATTTGGAATCTTTAATAATATCAAGCATTTCTTTGTGGTCTTCTCTTGCCATTTCGTAGATATATTTCCCTTTTCTTCTGGTTTCTTCCATATATGGAGGGTCAAGATAAAAGAATACATCTGGATTATTGTTGTATTCCAAAATTACTTCCCTAAAGTCTTTGTTATAAAGGATAGTATCCTTGAGTCTATTATGGATTATAGGGAGTTCTTGTAATATTGTTATCCATTTGGACACGGCAGCTGACATCTCGTTAGAACTTGCGCGGACAGCAAATGACCAACTGAACTCCCTCATAGCGCCTCCATGGCCGTGCCTATTAAGTATATACATAACAAGAGGATTATCCAAATTCTTGGATTCTCTGCATAATTGATATAGAGTTCTATGATACGGTACCAAGAGTATTTGATCACGGAAGTCTTCAAACAGGGCGGGGTCTTGTAGTGTTCTATAGAATTTCATTAGATTAGAATCAAGATCGTTGAGAACCTCTACTTCGCTCTTGTCTTTCATGAAGAACAACGATGCCCCTCCACAGAGAGGTTCAACATATATTCTATGCTTTGGAATAAACCGCATTAATTTTGGCCCCAGTAATCCTTTTCCACCAAACCATCTTAGAGGGGAGCGCCTTGACTTTCCATCAGAATTATTGTAAATAGTCTCAGAGGCGCGAGTATGTTCTGATATGGAATCATTAGAAACTCTTCCCACGTTATTCTCCTTCCTATTATCTGGTATTCCTTCCTTATACACTACAAGCGCCTCACTTCTATGCTAGAGTCTTCTGGTAGTTTATACTCGGGATACCAGCGATCTTTGAATACAAACATACTCTTCGATCTTTTCAATTTATCCAAACAGAATACCTTCTCTTCGATACTCTTATTATCTATGTTTGTATAATCCGCATATATTAATGTCCTACTAGAAGAATATCTCTTCATGTTTGGGATTATACTGTCAAATTCCCATTGAACCCTACGTATATGCTTGTAGATATTTATGATATTTGGGGCAATTTTGGCAGCTTTTTCTACAATTCTAGATACTTCCAAATTCAGAGATGGATTATACGTGGAAGTATTTTTTATCCATTGATCTAAGAAAGAGTCTTCGCGAGGAAATGATTTTGCCCATTCATCAAAATTATTCGCCAGTTGATGGTAAAGTCTCAATACCATATTATTGACATCTACAACTATATCATTTGGCGAGATTGGTTTTTTCAGGAACATTGACGAATAAATTCCTGTTAGTTCTAAATATATATGATGCTCTGGAAATTCTACCATGTTTCTCTCCCCTTAATAATTAATCGTCGTTTAGATTCCTCCACCTTTCCATCAAGTTTTCTTTCTACAGTAGATTTTTTCATCTTTGCAAGTTTTCTCTGCAGTATATGGATAACAGATGCTACAGCATCTGCCAAGTCTTTTGATCCCTCGGGTGGATGGTCAATTTTGTCTTTTTTGGGATCGTATATGAGTTCAAGCATTTCTTTTCTAAAATGCTCGTGAGGAGGAATGATTATTCTGTTTTCATTTATTGCGTGTTTTAATTCTAAATATGGGACTGGAGTTGTAACAACCGATACTGGGCCAGACCTAATATTTAATTTTCTGAACGCTTGGATAAACATTGTAGATTCATATCTATCTAGAGTGGCAAACTTTACTCTGCTTTTTCCTTCCACAGAAAGTATATCGCACAAGTAGAAACATAGTCCGCGTAATATTTCTAAATCAATTTCGCCTTCATATGGCGGATTAATTCTTAATAGACCGTCGATTGTATAGACAGGAGCCATAACATCCGTAACTTCCACAAAAGAATCGAGCGAACTTGAATAATATGAAGTTGATGGCATTTGGATATAATCCGATATATGGCCAATAGCTAGGCCAGTGCTATCGCCACTTACACCTAAATCCAGATGTAAAGCAAAATCTGATGTTATATCAAACGATACTTGTTTAAGATACTCTAGATTAACTAGTTCGCTATAATCAATATTATCGCTCTTTCCAAAAAATTTCCTAAAATCAACTTCTTGCTCCTTGAATAGAGAAATACCCTGGTAGATTTCAAGATGTCTATTGAATGCATCTCTAAGAGCTTCTCTGCAGGTAATAAACGAATGTTTCATTCCCACTGCAATTCCTGCAATATCTCTTAATGCGAATTCTATATTTCGTTCAAAATCTTTTTTATATTCAATAGGGACTTCGATTACCCTAGCATCGATAGGAGGTTCATCATTAGGCTGTAATATTCTAGGGCTCCTATCTTTGTCTCCTAGATCAACTCTAAATTTTTCTCCAGAGAATCTATCTTGTGGCAGGACTTCCCATTGAGCGTATTGAAATACAAATATTGTCGGATCATTTTTTGCTGCCGCAATCTTTCTGGAAAGGAAATCTCCTTCGTAGTGAACTGCGGAGTCGAGTATAATCAATCCAGGTATCTTTCCCAAAGACTGGAATCTGCCTTTCATACGCTGAATTATGTTTGTATAGTTTCTATCTGCTTGATCGTATATTGTAGTCATAGACCCGCGAGATTTTAATATTTTACTGTTTTCGATAACGTCCATATAGTTTACTTCTGATAAAACTCCTCCATAAACATTAAGACCTATTGTAGCAATTTCCGAACTGCTGACCGGCATAACAACAATATTATTCGGAAATTGCATTTCAGATTCAACGTGTTTGTTGAAGTAGAAGTTTTCTTTGAAATATTTGTTCTCTCCAATTCTGTTTCTCATCGGTATATATAATATCTTCTTTGTAATTGCTTCAGAAACAGATTGAAGTACAAATACTATTAGCGATCCAGGAGCTAGGTCATATTCTGCTTGTGGGTTATGTAAACATGATAATTTATATAGTAAATAACTCATAGCCATTTCTGAAAAATAGCTTTTTCCGACTCCAGTACTTCCTGATAAGATTACCTCTACATAACGATCTTCTGCGAATAACCGTTGCAATTCGTACTTTATTACTGGACGAACTACGCCCTTCTGATTCATATATTCAGGGCTTTCAAGAAATTCTTCAATATCTACAGGGAGTTTTTTATAGCCCTTTTTGCGGGTTAGGAATGATATGTCATTTTGTTCTAGGGCTTTAATAAAAGAACTGGCGAGGGTGGATAGTTCTTCAGCATCTATATATTCGTCCGATCCATCTTCATATTTTTTACATGAAGATATAAGTATCTCTAAAAGATATTCTTCATCTTCATGATTGCAGTACGTCTTTTGGATACTACAGAGTAAATCTACTGCATCTGAAAATTTAACTAGACGTCTCTCGATGGACAATGCTCTCTACTTTCTCCAATTCAGGCGCTTTTTCTACAGTGCCGTCTTCTTTGAGCCTAAATCTCTCGGCTCGTAAATCGATGGACTTCAATAATTTACGAGTAGCGTCTATTACCACGTCCTTACTACTAGCCTGAATATTTAGGACATTTTCTATACTCTCTCCTACTTCTATCGTTGTTTCATTCTGGTCTTTGTTCAGCATTCCGAGTTCCATCTGAACTTTTATATATTTGTCTAACAAATTTCCTAATGTTTTAATGTTAGTGTGTGCTATTGTCATTGGGAGTCCCATTTTTTCTTTGTTTATAATATTCAATATTCTTTCTGTTTGAACATTTATGAGCCACCCCATTCTTCCAAGCCCATCAACTTTTTCGCTCAAGTTAGCAATTTTACTACGTATTTCTGATGGAAGATTATCATTTTCTTCATTCTTCTTTTCTTTACTCAATAAAGCAGACTTGAATTTTATAAGATCTCCAACAAGTTTTCTAGGGTCTTGATTGGACAGAAGTCCGAAATCTCTCTGTACTATCCGGAGAATCTCTCCATTCGAAGACCCACTCACTATTTTATCAACCACAACTTTAAGCTGATTATCATTTAGAAATCTCATCCATGATGGAGACTTACTATTCTTTGGAATCAGCTGTCGTATCTCCGAAAAATTCTCCAACGTACTCATCTCCAGTTGAATATAATGTAGTTCCAGATTCTTCTGTTATCGGGAGTAATAAATCTTTGTTCTTTTCTATAAATTCCTTAATATTTGTTCCTAATAGAATCGTAGATAAAACTGAATCCACTGTATATCCTTCCTCTAAACATTCTCTAAATTTTTCTATGATTTCCTTTATGGAAGACGATTTCATAGATATCATAATATGTCTATGCCCTCCAAAATCCAATATCATCCAGTTGGCGGGCATAGTGTCGCCGTACTTTCTCCATAATCTCTCTACTAGAGCATGTAATTCGCTAATAGAATCTATTTGTTTGATAGCTCGATCATACTCTTTTCTTGCCTCTTTCGGTATCATCTGCCTTGTATCTGAAACCAATTGATGGAATTCATCCTCATCGGAGAATCCTAATTCTGGAATTAGATCATCAAATGATACCCCATACGTATCCATAAGTTCTGTGACTAAATTATTGAATGCTTTTACATCCAAGTATCCTCTAAGTTTATTAAGCTTTACATTTTGGAACATTCGAGTTTTTTCATCGAATATATTAGGGTCAACCACAATAGCCTTTATAGTCTCCATACCTAGAGACCGAGCTTCATTGAATCTATGTTCTCCGTCAACTATTTCATAATAAAAATCTCCATCTTCCTTTTCGATTGGAACTACTATTATAGGAGCCAGGAATCCATATTTCTTTATATTATCTTGAAGTAAAGCTTCATCCTCCGGAGACATCACCATTGGATTATATGAATTAGGAAACACTAAATTAATTGGTATTTCCTTATATTCACCATGCTTTATGTTTATTTCTGATTTTTTCTTTTTCTTTCTCATTCTTTATCCCCTTGTGGTGACCGCGTTTTGTAGTGCAACACTCGGCGCAAGCGACTTTCTTTGTTTCCACTTTCACTAGGCTCCTCCGAGAAATCTCGTTCTCTTCTACATTCATCGCCCTCCCGCAATTTCTCTGATGCATCATCACACGATGTTTCTTGCAGTATATCAGATTCTTCTCTCGGATGGTTTTGTTGATCCATTCCTCCGAGAGCTCCAGTACTGATCTCTTTAACGACATTAGCTAGCCTTTCTATAATTTTGTTCTTATCCTTTTTTAGTTTCTTAAAATTATTTGCTGACATAGACAGCTTATACATTACTAAATTATCAATTATCGACGAATCCCCATAATAATTATCTGGGTATTCATAATAAAAATATACATATAAATCATATACCTTACATTTTAATGGATAGTCAAGGCTTTCGGTTATTATCGACTCATTGGTCAGTATAAAATCTGGGTCTATATAACGCAGAACGTCGTTCGATTCACAAGTTATTTCACTAACTTGTGCAGTATTTGTTCTCGTAGATAATAAATAGATCGCTGCTTGCATAAGTAGCAGATCATTTCTTGATATAGGAGATTCTATATTCCTATGATACCACATTAATAATGGATCGTAAGCGCTCTTTATCACAGGTATTCTAATGAAATCAAAGAATCCTTCAATCTCACGAGAAGGAGCACAAAACTTTGATTTAATAATAATATTATGTAGGTTCGCTAGAGCCCATGCTTCCCTACTTCTAGGAGAAGAACCTATTTCTAGAAGGATATCGAGTATATCTTTTCCAGATAAAGATGTTCCCCTAAACACGCCATCACCAAATTTTCGTATGGTATGATAAGAATAGGATAGAACTATGAAAGGGAGTCTCCATTTGTAATAGTTCCGATTAGAGGGGTCTTTCCATAATCTAGCAAATGCTTGCTTTATTAAGAAAGTATCCCCTCTAACAATTCCTACTAGGAGTGACTGCCTTAAATTATTTGGAGATAGGGCATTAGTTATATTCATTTCTACGACTTCAGAATTTCCTCTATATCTTTGTCGGTCAGTATATCATCGTCTAATTCTTCTTCGTCTTCCCATTCCTCATCTTCAAGCTCTTTTATAGCAGCTTTGGGCATGGAACCGACAACTGTATCTTCGTTTAGTTTGGTTACTTCCAATTTAACGTTATACAGTTTTTCGAGGAATGCGATCCTATCATCCAAATTTAATGCCATGGGAACAATCCCTGCTTGAGTTATCCAATCTTCACATATAGTTACAATAGCTAATGCTATATTATCAGATTGTGTAATAGTTTTAGCCTCTTCTATAGCAGAAGTTACAATCCTGCTCTCTGTTTCATTCATGACTAGTTTTATGGTTACAGTTTTATCAGCTGATATTTCTTTACCAACTACTCCTGTATCTTTTGCTACTGCTATCTCTGATACAAGTTCGTTGACCTTAAGAGTCTCAGCTTTCTCTGCCCATTCCTCAAACGTCTCAGAAGTAGCCACTCTTAGTATATGCCTGGCTTTCACCCATCCCATATTTTTAAGACGGTCTGGATCAACCCCCAAGTGCATTGCACGATCCCAGATTTCAACTAGGCTCTCGCCTTTTCGATCCGACATTCCGACTTCATATTGTACATAATCCTTAAAGCTCAGATATCCCCAGTCCCTATAATATAGGTTCTGTTTTACTTCGTACAATAATTCAGCCAAACGAATAAAACTTTTATCTATTATTGTAGATACTTTCTTAATTTCTTCACGAAGAACTTCTTTCCTAGATTTGACTTCTAGAGTTTCTTCTTCTAACTCTTTATCCAACAACTTTGTTAACATCTCTAATCATCCTCCATTCTTACTTCCTGAAACATTTCGGGCTCTTGTTGATGCCCACGATCTAAGTTTATTTATTTCTTCAGCATCTCTTACGCTTTGAGGTATAGTCTCGTGAATCGCTTTTATTATATGTTCCGTGTTTACCTCTTCTCCCAAAGAGAAAGCCGAGAACATTGCGTCCTCTAGGCAAGATTCTATTTCCGAACCGGTGAAATCAGAACTCTCCTCGGCAAGAATATCAAGATCAAAATTATTTGGGTCTCTTCCTCTTTTTCTTAGATGTATTGCGAATATTTCCCTCCTCTCTTCTAGAGTAGGCAAGTCAACAAACCAGACTTCATCAATACGACCTTTTCTATACATCATAGCTGGGAGCGATTCTGGGGAGTTGATGGTTCCCACTACGAAAACTGGTTTAGTTGTCTCCTGCCTCCACGTCAACAAAGTGGCTATGACCCTTGACGTTACTCCAGAATCAGTCTCAGCAGACCGTTTCGCTCCCGCCATAGATTTATCCATTTCTTCTATCCAAAGAGTAACTGGGGATACTGCCTCAACAACCTTTAATGCTTGTCTAATGGTAGCCTCAGAACTTCCGACATATTGTTTGAAAATACTTCCAAAGTCAAGCCTTATGAGGGGAAGTCCTAAAACTCCTGCAACTGCTTTAGCGCACGCGCTTTTTCCTGTTCCAGGAATACCTAGTAATAATATTCCTTTTGGCCACGGTAACCCATATTCTCTCGCCCTATCTGAAAATACTTCTTTTCTCTTAACTAGCCAACTTTTTAGGGCTTCAAAACCCCCGATATTATTAATATCTTCTTTAACAGTAATAAGCTCAATTGCATCGCTTTTGCGAATCTCTTGTTCTTTCTGATTTTGAATTATTTCTGGGTCTAGAGTGCCAGACATTGATAACGATAATGCTACAGCGTTCTCAGTAGCTATAGTATCTAATCCCATTGCTGCCATAGCCGCACGCTCTATTAATTCGTCTTCTTTCTTCTTTGATTTTGGGAAGTTAATTAAATCTTTCTTATAGATAGATACAATATCCCTTATCTGCTTAACCAAATCCTTTTTATCTGGCAAAGGACAATCACAATAAGTTATCACCGAACTCAATTCAGGAGGTACCTCTAGATAAGGCCCAGCGAATACCATAGTTGAGAATTTCGATTTCGCAACGTATGCCGTGTCATATATCTGCTGAACAACTACTGGGTCTTTAATATGGTATCTCATATTATAGAATATACCGACAACTGGAAGTGGGCTCTCTGCTACATATTTGAGCGACCTTATTAAATCTTTTGGGCCTTCTGCTACTTTAATATTCCAAGAACCAGCCGAGTACCTTATTGTTCCAGTCGTACTTTTCCATACTATAAGTTCTGTATCGTTTCTTCCAAGCTCCTCCAATGAAGAAACAATATTATCCCTAGCTACATTCTCTTCTGCGGTGCAGTAATATATGCACGGATGTCCAGCTTGTAAGTAATGCTTAATAGTTGGATTGCTGTTCATATTCTTTTCTCATAGATTCTATTACATCGTCTGCATATTTTATCCCAGATTCTTGATCGAATGCTAACAGATAACCCATGTGGCAGATCACATATGAGTCGGCAATATCCGAATTATCGAATTCCATTCCATATCGCTTAAAACACTTTAGAAGAATCTCATCTTTATGAGAGTTTCCCTTTCCTGTTATGAACTTCTTAACCTTTGTTGGTGGAATTATAGTATATTCTAGCCCAAAGTTTGCTAGTGCGCTGTATTTTATTGAGCCTCCCAGTTCTGCTAGAGTCGTTACAGAAGATGATCTCCCAAATGACCCAAAAGCATATCCTTCGATGAATAAGTACTTTTTGTCTATGAGATAGATTGCCTCCTTTGGAGGTTCTTTATATGATCCAGGCACAATATATGCAGGCTCGGATATAATCTCTGTTATCTTGTTCACAATATCGTATATCTTTCTAGAAGGTGAAGAATTTGTTCGATTTGGCTTTATAAGGTGCACTGCGTGTCCTATAATGCTCTTATTTTTATTCACATAGAAAATCGTCAATCCTGTGCTAAAGGAAGGGTCTATTCCAATACATATATCACATAATTGATTATCATTCATTATTTAATCCTTTCGCACGTTTTTGCTACTGGACACGACCTTGCTACTATAGACTGAAATTTGGATGCTACACATTGCTCCAGAGGAGCTGGTATCTTATCGTAATCTATTCCATTCTTGAATGCTTCCAGTTTATTCTTTATTTCCATCATTATTGATTTATCTCTTTTCACTACAAACGTCTTTATTGGAAAGTTACGTATTTCGTACCCTTTAGATATATACATTATATATCCTATATCTTTGTCTATAGTTACTCCTAAATTAAATGAATCATGAAAGCATGCAAGAAAATACGCGTGCAGTTGCCATACATGATCTATAATAGGAGTTTTTAACTGGTTAAAGTCTTTTGAATTTATAGACTTAAACTCCATTATTCTAAAATTACCTTTAGGTCTCTCGACAAACATATCTGGGTGGCCCTTTAGGTAAAAGGGTGTGATCATAGATATTTCGTATTCATGGTACACAAAGGCATTATGGGATGCCCCACAATTAGGACAGTTTTCTTGAGGAGGTGGCCCGAATATAGTTTTTCTTCCACAAGACTGGCATCTCCATATGCCTCTCCTATTGTATCCTAGTATTCCTGGGGTATTTTGTATCCAATGGTGGAACGAATTTCCTATCTCGAATATTATCCTCAATGAAGTAGTTATATGTTCGTTAAAATCTATATTGTACTTATGGCACAGGACATTTTGCCTTATACAACATCTATATAAGGAAGATGCTCGTGGATACAGAGTGTGACTACTACTCTTATCACGATAAGATAGTGAGGTAAAAAGTTTGGATACCTCTTCAGGATTATTCTCTTTCTCAATTTCAGAAAGAGAATTAACATCATAATCCGATGTTTGTAAGATTAGTTTCCTCATCAAAAAATATCCCGTGCATGTTCCAATGTAGAATTATAATTTCAATCGAGGGATACAACAACGTAAATTTTTTTAATTTGTTCTTCGCTCCAAAAGCCCACAAGCCCTTAACTTCTATAAATAAATCGTGGTTTGGTAAATAAAAGTCCGGCGTATATGATCCTTTTCCAACCTCGAATGTATATCCTTCATATTCAAACGTTATAGAATTATCTGATAAATAGTTTGCAACATTGTATTCAAACAGCGACCTAAATGATATTCCATGACGTTTACTCCATATACTTCCTACACTTAAGTTTCCACGTAAAAAGTGTATTCCTTCTAAACTGTTTCTTGGTTTATGATTATATATGAATTGCAACAAACACTCTCCACTACAAAAGTATGGAGGGCGAAACATATATTTTCTATCGTGGGATTTCTTTTGTATCCGCCCTCCACATACACTACAAACAATCATAACTCCCCTTTAGTGAGATTTTAGAATATCCTTTTTAGCCTTTGCAATCACCTCATATGACAATGACAAATATTCTTGTTCGTTTTGACGGAGAAAGAAAATTAATCCTCTTTCTCCGTATGTATTCCCCTTATATTTTAACTTTCGTTTATCTTTCTCCATAACCTCCGTAATAATACCGGATTCAAAAGCATACTTGACTAAAGCTGCTTGATCAACTACTCTCCCTTTAACGAGCCCCAAAGTTTGATTATTCTCCGTAGCCCTAATAAATTCTCCAGAATCCATCAATCTCAGATTTTTATATTTTTCCAGAGATACAAAGTGTCTTTGAGCCATATATCTATCGTGCTCTTTATCTTTGTATCTATCCTCAGTTGATCTCTTAGATATTCTAAGAGTCAATGCACTCTCATGTTTTATTTGATGACCTCCTGGAGATGTTTCTGGGTTGCCAAACATAACTCCAATATTAGTTCTAATCTGGTTTATAAAAATAACTAAACACGGATGGCCCCGCCTCCCTTCTATTATCAATCTTTGCCTAAGTTTACGAGCAATACGAGAAACCAACCTAGCCTGAGTAGCTACAACTGCTCCATCCAGAGATGTGTCCATCTCGTCGCCTGGGGTAAGAGCACCTATCGAATCGAGCACTACTAGCCCACAATCATCCGCTCTCAGAGCATAGTCAAGGATTTCTCCAAACATATTTCCGTTTTCTGCTCTTTCTACCCAATAGTCCTCGCTATTGTTCCCAATGGCTTCGGCCCAAGCTCTGTTGAAGGTGCCTTCCACGTCTGCCCATACTGATTTCATTCTTGACGACGGCAGTGAACACTCGCACTCTTCTAATAACCGGAAACACCTCCAACAGATTCTTGAGACCATTCTCATAGCAGATAATGCTAGAGAAGTTTTGCCTCCGTGCTCTGGTCCTCGGATCACGGAGAACTGGTTGATAGGAAACCCCCCACCTGTTATATAATCAACAACGAAGATTCCAGAAGGCAATCTAGGAGGATCGACAAACATTTCTCCCCCCTTGTATGCACAAGGGCCATATTTTTTATTGAGTAGTTCGACCACTCTTTCTAGATTGTTTATCTCCTCCTTGGTGTCCTTAGGCATTAGATCATTTCCTTTTTGGCCTTCGAAATCTCGTTGGAAAGTAAATTTTCTACATATTCTCTGGTTTGATGATATACGTCTTCTATTTCTTCTTTATAGCATGGGACAGACACTCTTATCTCCATTCGAAGGAAATTTCGGTCTCCTACATTTATAGTCGCCCCATAAGATACAGCTACGTTCGCAGTGTCTGTTACAAATGGCCTTATTTCTATTTTTTCTTCGTTCCCTACAGTGCTACCTAATATAGTTTTGCTTACTACCACAGTCCCGTGAGACTTCGTCAGTTTATCCTTAGATGTTCGCGTCTGTTCGGATACCATCTACACTACCTCTTATTCCTATCGCATTAATACGATCTAAAATCTTTTCAATCTTTCGTGAAGAAAATGCTCTCACCAAGGCATATTTAGACCTACTCCTTTTAACCCAAATTTTCGTAGAAGGGCCAGGAATGATTCCTGCACTCATCATCCTATCTAACTCATACCCACTCAATCCAGTCTCATTAATGAGTTTCTTGATAGTATAGAGTTTGGTATGATATACATAGTATGACTCCTGCAGGAATCCAAGATTTCTATCAGTTTTGTTAGGTTTGCCTATATAAACAGGTTCTGCGATATAGTATCCCTTGTACTTTACGAGACGTTTTTTTAACACATACAGAGAAACGGCGGAATCGAGACGACCACTTCGTTCCTTCTCGTAAAGACGTTCCACCCCATAGGCTAAATCGTAATCTTCAATACTGTACTTGAGCATTAAATTAATGTTCTACCTTTTTTAGGTGATTCGTCTGAATCGAATGGAGTTTCGTTATCAATATGATCTTGTGATCCAAACACTGCGTTTATCCCAAGGATTGCATACAGCTCCTTTGGTGATAGAGGCTCCAATATTTCTTCATAATTAAATGGCTCTAGCCATTTTTTAGGGTCTGGTTCTGTAGGAGGAGCCAATTTCATTAACGCTTTTGGATCGACTCTTTCTCCATTATTAAGGACTCTCCAGAATTCTCCAACATTATATGACTTAGTATCCATCCCTCTCTGGACTTCAAATTGAAGATACTTCAAACCTCCAAATTCACGGTTGAGTTTAAGGATATGTTCTCTCACCTTTCCTTTGAAAGGAACATATTGTTTTCTATCCTTGTAAACTTTACCTTCTTTACTAACAAATTCTCCATGATTTATGAGACTTACCATAGTAACCGCATATACGCGCTTGTTAGCTTGGCAAAGCGGGCAATCTAGAATATTTCCGTCGGAATCTCTCGACCCTTGAATACATACATAGGTCTCAGACCTATTCCCTCTTTCTACCACATGCTCGTTATAACTGAAATAAGGGTCTTCTATGAAGGTGACTTTTGTAATCTCAGAAGGCTTTAACGAAAACCTAAGCATGAACTTCATTCTATTAGCTTTCCCTCTTTCTTCTACTGCCTCTGCTGCTCTCATACCTTCTTCGCCTTGTTTCAACCATCCAACGATACTCATGTTCCTGTTCTCCTGTTCTACTGTTCTTTTGTTTGTTTTCACTGCTCCAGTTAATATGATACTATTGTATCATATTTTATCAGAGATGTCAACTTGTTTTTGTCGCATCTCCATAAATTTGTCATTGACCTTCTCTTCAAAAGGTTCAGATGGGACAAATTTAATCCTATAGCGCTCTCTAATATTTGGTCTCCTCTTGTTTGGTTTATATAAATATACTGTAAACGTCCCAAATTTATCTAACCTGACATCGTGCCCTTCATGTATAAATAATTTTAGCAAGTCTATGAATATCTCCACAATCTCTTTAGAATAAGTCAAAGGAAGTTCCGCCTCTCTAGCTAGTGCCACTGCTAACTCGTTTTTTCCTATCATCGTTGACTCCTATGAATATATAACTTTCCTTTTATTTATTGCGTACCAGAAACTATTTATGTCTGAAATCTCTCCAACGTCTTTGGCATTAACTGTTGACCAATTAACATATGATATCGTATTCTTTCTGATGAGTTTCTTTATCAACTTTATAGCTCCTTGTTTGCCGGAATCATCCGAATCCAAGCCTATTAGATATGACCCTCCTATAAGAGAGTTAATTTGCGCTTCAGTTATAGATGATCCAAATGGAGCGATACAATTCTTAAATCCGAATGTATAAGCTTTCATAGCATCGAAACATCCCTCTACAATTAATACAGGCTCTTTCCAATTAATTATATCCATACCAAACCACGCCCCAGCCTCAGATACAGTAGGTAGATGTGCAATATTTTCTATTCCAAGATACTCAGAAGTTATATACAATGCTTTTTGACTCCCGATGATTGTTCTAGCCTGCAATATTAATATGTTTCCATTTATATCAGTCATTGGGAAAATCATAGTTGAATCGGGTCTAAATACTCTCACCTTATAAGCCTTTATTGCTTCTGGAGATATTCCTCTTACATTGACTATATAATCAAATGATTTGTCTGATTCCTCCATTAATGGAAATCGGTCTAATACAAAATTTGGGATACCCTTAATCTTATCTCTATTGTAATATCTGCTCCATACATCTATTGGTTGATCTCTTTCTTCGTCTGAAATTATTCCATTATATCCGCCAGTTATTTCTGTATTCTTGTAAATCCTCTCTGCTTCTTCTGGAACTGTTCCAAAATATTCTCGATATTTCTTAAAAAAATGCCAAAGTCTTCTATATTTATCAGAACATGTATAGCAATAATAAATTGACGGGCCTTTATCATCGATCCTTATGTTAAAACTCGGATGTTTATCTCTTCCAGACCTATGAGTTACAGAAGAGAATGGACATTCACACGATATCCATTGTTTCCCTTCTGAGATACGACTAACTCCCAGAGCTTTTAATATTAAAAGTATATTCTCTCTGGTCATTATTCATCTTCAGTCTCTTCTGCTGTGACTTGCTCTATTACTGCATTTTGCATGTCATATAATACTCTTATTTCTCCATGTTCTCCTTCTCTTCCCTTCAGTATTCTCAGAATTCTATACTGAATTGCAGCAAGATCATCAGCCATATCTCCTCCGTCATCTTTATGGATTCCTATAGCAATACTTGCTAGCTGTGCTATAACATCCGTCTGATAAATGTCGTCGATACTTTCTCCTGTCTTCCTCTTAAATTGATATGTGCAAATAATAGGGATGTTCATACTTTGAGCCAATAATTTTAACTGTTTTGCTCCTGTAGTTATTTGCTCAAACTGACTAGCTCTCGGATTATCCGTCTCTAGTAGGTAAGCTCCATCTACGTACAAAATATCTGGGCGTTTATCTCTCACATAATCCATTACGTCTGACATAGTAGTCGTAAGCGATCCTCTAACGATATAGTACCGATTTTCTCTTTCCGATATAGACAGGATATCTTTTTCAATTGTTGCTCTTTCAGTATTGGTTGCCATCAACCCTAGCCTAATTTTATTAGGATTAACTCTATTGCGAAGAGCCAGTATCCTACGAACGTACTGGACTGGTT
>Ga0078972_1010883_pt1 | contig 16642 bp, 13 predicted proteins | sample YelNatPaOPGAMG01_FD_67568 | JGI IMG/M metagenome (GOLD analysis project Ga0078972, IMG submission 67568) | Hot spring thermophilic microbial communities from Obsidian Pool, Yellowstone National Park, USA - OP-RAMG-01 (SPADES assembly) (version 2) | ecosystem: Environmental > Aquatic > Thermal...
GGGGTTTGGGGCGGGCGCAAAGCGCCCGCCCCAAACCCCCAAACCCTTGCCCCCCTGCTGGGGGTGGGGGCAGCACCATACACCGAATGCTGGCATACAGGCTTGCCCCCAAGCCGAACTGCACCCACAGGCCATCGGCCCGTGACAAACCAGGCCATTGGTGCTAGAATGGACCCACCAGCCACAGGAGGATGGGGATGACAGGAGAGGAACAAGAGGAAGCCGCGCCCGATGTGGGCCGCCGCATCCGCGAGCTGCGCGAGCGGCGCGGGTTGTCGCTGCGCGCGCTGGCCGAGCAGAGCGGCCTCTCGGTCAACGCAGTCAGCCTCATCGAACGCGGCGTATCGTCGCCCACCGTGTCGACCCTGCATCGCCTGGCGGCTGCACTCGGCGTGCGCATTGTGGACCTCTTCGGCCCCGAGGAAGAGGCAAAAGTGGTCTTGGTGCGGGCCAACCAGCGTGGCAAGACCCAGACGCCAGGTGTACTCGTCGAGAGCCTGGCCACGGGCCTGGCCGGGCAGAGGATCGAGCCCTTCCTGGTGACCCTCGAGCCGGGCGCGGGCAGCGGCAGCGAGCCGATCACCCACAGCGGCCAGGAGATGGTCTTTGGTGTCGGCGGCCGGGTCGACTACACAGTGGGTGACCAGGTCTACACGCTCAACGAGGGCGATACGCTGCTATTCGAGGCCTCGCTGCCCCATTCCTGGTGCAACCCCACCTGGGAGAGGGCGCGCATCCTGCTGGTGCTCGAAGCCGTAGAGGGGCGGGGCGCCCCCCTGCTGCCTCACCTGGAGAAGGGATGAGGGGGGTGTGACAGCCCGCGCCGCCACGCCCCCCACCCACCTACACCTGCCCCAGGGTGCACACGGCGCCGGGCCGTTTGATGCGCAGCGCCACCGACTCGAGCACGCGGAAGTGATGCTCCATGCCGGTGGTTTCGAGGAAAGCGGTCACCATATCCTGGGCCACCACCAGGTCCATATTCTCGGGCCCAGGCGCCACGACCACCGCCATGTTGGGCGGCAGGGTCGGGCTCATGTAGACCTCACCGCCCACCAGCCGCCGCACCTGATCGATCTCCAGGACGCCGGTGTTGTCGAACACCCGGTTCAGCCGCACAAAGAGCTGCGGCGGCACCACCACGGTGTACGGTTCGCGCACGTTGTGGTTTACCAGTTCGTTTACGGCGCTGAGCACCGCCGCAAAGCCGCCGCCGGGCTGGTCCCAATTGCCCAGCGGCACCCGCAGGCGGTCGGCATAGTTCAAAAAGCCCACCTGCTGCCGCTCGTCGTTGCCGTTCAGGATGGTGCGGTCCTCCAGGGCGGCCACGTCGGCTGCAGCGATGGCCGCCGCTGAAGTGTCGAGGGGGATGCCCAGGCGCCGCGAGCTCTCCAGGTCGCGCCAGCCCAGGCGAAAATCGCGGTAGAGGAGCGGCAGGGGCAGGATGCGCCGGCTTTCGGGCGCCAGGACGTTCTCCTCTTCGCTGCCCACTAGCGCGATGCGCGCCGCCTCGGTGGCCACAAAGCGGTCGACCACCACATGCTGGATGCCCGCCCCCAGCGGCCCAAAGAGGGTCAGGAAGCGGCGGGCCACCAGGGTGCGCCGGGCCACCTGCACCACAGCCTGGTCGAGCGCCTGCCACTCCTCGGCAGAAAGCGGTGCCTGCGACCGCAAGAGGTAACCATTCATCGCCTGCCTCCTTACCCCTGGCCCCTGCGCAGCAGGCTGCCCACCGTGAGCCGCTCCTGCGAGCTGCTTCCTCCGCCGGGGGTCTCGCCAGGCGCCCCGCCGGCCACCTGACCCTCGGCCAGAATCTGCGCCACGTTCTGAGGCGCGGCCTGCAGCTCCTCGGCCTGGTAGGGGTCGAGGAGGGCCAGAAGCTGCATGAACTCGCTCACGTGCTCCTTCTCCTCATCGCGGATGTGCGCCAGCACCGCTTTGGCCCGCTCGTCATCCGTGGCATCGATGTGGGCCTGGTAGAGGTTGGTGGCGTCCAGCTCGGCCGAGATGTCGAGGCGGATGGCCCGCGCCAGCTCCGACGCCGTCATCTTGCGCGGCACGATGGTGACAAAGGGATCGGTGCTCATCTCCTCTCTTCTCCTTTCGTTTTGCGAATGCGGGGGCAAAGCGCCAACCCCCCAGGGGCTGGGCCGGGAGGGAGCGGAGCTCGACCCCCGGCCTCAAGTTTCTTCGCCTGGCACAGGGCCGCGCGAGCCCTGGGGTGCTCAGAAGGGATGGGCCGGGCGCAGTTCGATCTGGGGAAGACCGGCGGATGTCGCCCGGCCGCGGCCTGACGCCCATCGCCCGATGCCTCACCCCTGCGCCGGGCCGCCCTGCTTTTGGGCAATCTGCTTGACCTCGTCGCCACTCAGCTCTTCCTTCTCGGCCAGGGCCTGCGCCAGGGCATCGAGGGTGGCGCGCCGCTCCATCAGAATGGCACGGGCGCGCTCGAGTGCCTGGCTCAGGTAGCGTTGCACCTCCATGTCGATGGCGCTGGCCATCTGCTCGCTGTAGGGACGCGGCCGGCCCAGGTCTTCGCCCAGGAACACCTCGCCCCCTTCGCTGTCAAAGCTCACCGGGCCGATGCTCTGCCCCATGCCCCAGGTCGAGACCATGCGGCGGGCGATCTGGGTGGCCTCGCGGAGGTCGGCCTCGGCGCCCGAGGTACGGGTGTCGAAGATCAGCATCTCCGCCGCGCGGCCGGCCAGGAGCACGGCCAGGCGGTCCTGCATGTACGCCTGCTGGTAGATGTGGGCTTCGCCCTCGGGCAGTTGCTGGGTGATGCCCATGGCCCGGCCGCGTGGGATGATGGTGACCTTGTGGATGGGGTCAGCCTTGGGCAGGCTGATGGCGGCCAGGGTGTGGCCCGCCTCGTGGTAGGCCAGGATGCGCTTCTCCTCTTCGTCGATGGCCACCCCTTCGCGTTTGAGGCCCATCATCACCTTGTCGCGGGCGTCCTCCACGTCGGCGCGCTCGATCACCGTCTTGCCCTCGCGCGCTGCGTTCAGCGCCGCCTCGTTGAGCAGGTTCTCCAGGTCGGCGCCCGAAAAGCCGGGCGTGCCGCGCGCCACCTCGTCGAGGTCCACGTCGGGGCCCAGCGGCTTGTTGCGGGCGTGCACGCGCAGGATGGCCAGGCGCTGGCTGGTGGAGGGCAGGTCTACTGTGATGTGCCGGTCGAAGCGGCCGGGGCGCAGGAGGGCGGGGTCGAGGATATCGGGGCGGTTGGTGGCGGCCATGACCACCACGCCCTCGTTGGGTTCGAAGCCGTCCATCTCGCTCAGGAGCTGGTTGAGGGTCTGCTCGCGCTCGTCGTGCCCGCCGCCGATGCCCGCGCCCCGCAGGCGGCCGATGCTGTCGAGCTCATCCACAAAGATGATGCTGGGGCGAGTCCGTTTGGCTTCGTTGAACAGGTCGCGCACGCGGCTGGCGCCCACCCCCACGAACATCTCCATAAAGTCCGAGCCGGTGATGCTGTAGAAAGGCACCCCGGCCTCACCGGCCACGGCGCGGGCCAGGAGGGTCTTGCCGGTGCCCGGCGGCCCCACCAGCAGGATGCCTTTGGGCATCGAGGCCCCCACGCGGCGGAACTTGCCGGGGTTGCGCAGGAACTCGATGACTTCGCGCAGCTCCATCTTGGCCCCATCGGCCCCCGCCACGTCGTCAAAGGTGACGGCCGAGCTCGCCTCCTTGTGGTACACCTTGGCCCCGCTGCGGCCGAAATCGGTCATGGGCGAGCCCTGGGTGCGCATGCCGCGCGCCAGGGCCAAGCCCAGCCCCAGGAGCAATAGGAGCGGTATCACGGTCAGCAGGATGTTGCCGATGGTCGAGGAGCCCGAACTCGAGACGGCCTCGATCTGCACGCCGTGCTGCGTCAGCAGGTCGAAGAGCTCCGGGTCGCCAAAAGGGGGCCGCATGGTCACAAAATCGGTGTATTGCACCGGCCCGCTCTGGCCGGCGGTTGTCTGCGCCGGGCTCTTGAGGGTGCCGCTGATCTGGTCGCCCTGGGCCACGATGCTGGCCACGTTGCCTGCCACCAGTTGCGCGCGGAACTCGGAGTAGGGGATCTGCGTGGCATTCGTGCTGAGCGAGCTCGTGCTGGTTGCGCAGCCATAGATCAGGAGCACCACCGCCACCGGCACCACCAGCCAGGCGATGAGCGTTGCCCAGTGAATCCCTCCCTGGTCGGGGCCATTGCCCTCTCTTCCCGCCATCCCGTCCCCTGTCCACAAGCAGCATTCTCGCCTGCGGCGTAGCAACATATGTGCCATAGAGCAGGATACACCCCCACGACGCGGCTTCCTGAGTCCCGTCCATGTCGCTCCTGCACTCTGCGCAGGGCAGGCTCTGAGCAGGTTCTGCGGGCCTGTCAACCTGGCGAGGGCTGGCCCGTGACATAGCGTCACCCTTTAAAAGGCCCTGCTCCAGCGACACCCACTCTTGCCTAGAATCAGTGTTAATGATATACTATGTATATCATTCAACGGCAACGATGATGTGGGTAGGGAGGGCAATGAACGTACCATTATACGAGCAGCTCTACAACTATGTCGTCTCTGAGATCGCTGCCGGCCAGCTGCGGCCCGGCGACCGGGTCCCGTCGGAGAAGCAGCTCGCCGAGCGCTTTGGCGTGAGCCGCATCACCTCCAGGAAGGCCCTGGAACGACTGATGCAGGATGGGGTAGTCGAGCGGATGCGAGGGCGGGGCTCGTTCGTTTCGAGCCGGGTCGATGTGGCGCAGGTGCAGGAACTGATCGCCCCCAGGGCGCGCGCCCAGGGCACCGCCGAGCCGCGCCGGCTGGTGGCGCTCCTCCTGCCCGACCTGGCCGACTCCTACGGCCTGCGACTGGTGCGTTCGGTGGATGCGCACCTGCGCGAGCGCGGTTATTACCTACTCCTCTGCCGCACCAATGGTCAGCGCGAGGAGGAGGAGCGCGCCATCGAGGCCAGCCGGGAGATTGGGGTCGACGGCCTCATCGTCTTCCCGGTACATGGGGAGTACTATAGCGAGCGCCTCCTGCGCCTGGTGCTCGACCGCTTCCCGCTCGTGCTCGTCGACCGCTACCTGAAGGGCATCCCGGCCTGCAGCGTTTTCACCGATAACCGCAGGGCGGCAGAGGACCTGACCAACTATCTGATCCAGCACGGCCACGCGCGCATCGCCTTTGTCTCCCCGCCTGCCCAAGGGACCTCCACCATCGAGGAGCGCATCCAGGGCGTGACGGCCGCACTGGCCGCGCGAGGCCTACCCTTCGGCCCAGACGACTGCCTGACCGACCTGTACAGCACGTTGCCCGGCGCCTTCACGGTCGAGAACGTGGCCAAAGATGGCGAGACCATCCGCCGCTTCCTGAGCGCCCACCCGCAGGTGACGGCCCTGGTGGCCTGCGAGTACAACATCGCCCTGGTGCTGCAACACACCATTCTGGGCATGGGCCTCCGTGTGCCCGAGGACTATGCCATCGTCTGCTTCGATTCGGTGGAGTACCCCATCGGTGCGCCGCAGTTCACCCACGTGCGGCAGGACGAGGAGAGCATGGGGCGCAAAGCGGTGGAGCTCCTCATGGCCCAGATCGCCGGCCAGGAGGTGCCCCTGCAGACCGTGATCGAGCATCAACTGGTCGAGGGCGAGTCCACCTCACTCGGCCGGGCCCGTGCCTGACCCGCTTTGCCCCTTTCGGGTCCTCGGGGCGACCCTTCCGCTTCACCCCCGCTCCGCCCTCCCTGGCGCTGGCGGGCCCACAATTGGCCTGATTTCGTATAGATAGCATATTGACATGTGAGGCCACATGGTGTATAATACAAGCAGCAGTATGGTATACCAACTGAAAGGAGACCAGGAGATGAAGGCCCGCAAGTGCGTTTTGCTCATCGTCGTGGTGCCGCTTGTCCTCGCACTGCTGCTATCTGGCTGTGCCCCCTCGGCAACGCCGACCTTGGCCCCGCAGCCCGCGACCCAGGCGCCCGCTCAGGCCAGCAACCCCACAGCTGCGCCCAAACAGGTCACCCAGGTTACCTTCTGGGGCGACTGGGGAGGTGAGGGCGAGAAGCAGTTCAACACCATGGTCGACGCCTTCAACAAGACCCACCCCGACATCCAGGTCAAGTACGTCGTCGTCGAAGACATGCTCACCAAGTTCCTCACCGCTTCCACCAGCGGCCAGGCCCCAGATGTGATGTTCTGGGACCGGTGGCGGACCAGCCTTTACGGGCCGAAGAACGTCTTGCAGCCGCTCGATGAGTACATGAGCCGCGACAAGGTCCTCCGCAGCGACTTTTACGCCGAGGCGCTCCGGGAGCTCACCTACAACAACAAGCTCTACGGCCTGCCGATCACCGTCGATGCCCGTGCATTGTTCTACAACAAGAAGCTCCTGGATGCAGCCGGCGTCAAGCCGCCTACCAACTGGGACGAGCTCGAAGCAGCGGCTAAGAGGCTGACCAAGTGGGACGGCAACAAGCTCCAGGTGGCAGGCATGTCGCTCGAAGACGTCGGCCTCTTCAACATGTACCTGCAGCAGGCCGGTGGGAAGATGGTCAGCGATGATGGCAGCAAGACCGCGTTCAACTCGCCCGAGGGCCAGCAGGTGCTCGAGTTCTGGAGCAGGCTGCTCAACGAGGACAAGGTCTACCAAATCGGCTTTGAGAAGGGCCTGGGCGAGGGCCAGGACGCTTTCGTCAACGGGCGCGTCGCCATGATGTACACCGGCCCCTGGATGCTCAGCACCTACCGCAAGTATGGCAAGGACCTCGAATTCGGCGTCGTGCCGCCGCCCGCAGGCCCCAAGGGCCAAAAGGGCAGCGTGATGGGCGGCTTTGGCCTCGTCATCCCGTCCGCAGCCAAGAACAAAGATGCGGCCTGGGAGTTCGTCAAGTGGTGGTGTGCAGTGCCCGAGAACTCGCTCCTGTGGGCCAAGACGAGCCTCAACATCCCCGGCAATGTCAAAGCCATCCAGGATCCGTTCTTCCAGAACGATCCTTTCTGGAAGCCGTTCCTCGACACGCTCGAGTTCGCCAAGATCCGCCCGCCCTACGCCGGCTACTCGCCGATGGAAGTCGACGCCCTCATCCCCAAGTTGCAGCTCTTTATGGAGGGCAAGCTGACCGCCGCGCAGGCGTTGCAGCAGGCGCAGGAGCAAGGCGACAAGATCCTGAAAGAGAACAACGTCCAGTAGTTCGAGCTGCCACGTTTCGTCCGCAGAAGGCCGGGCGGCTCCTCACCGCCCGGCCTTCGCACAAGTGCAGTCAGCAAAGGGTATCCATGGAACGAGAGACAAGCGCCATGTTGTGCGTGCCATCGGTACACCGAACGGTCGAGGAGGTTGCCGGCAGGCTCGAGGAAAGCTGGCCCCAATTGGCACGCGTCTTTCGCCGCTGCTATCCAAACGCCATCGAGACCACGACGCAGCCCCTCGCTGATGGCACCACCTTCGTCATCACCGGCGACATCCCGGCCATGTGGCTGCGCGACTCCTCCGCGGAGATGCAGCCCTACGTGGCGCTGGCTGCTGAGGACCCGTCGTTGGCGCAGCTCCTCCGCGGCCTGATCCGTCGCCAGGCGCAGTATATCCTGATCGATGCCTACGCCAATGCCTTCAACCGCGAAGCCAACGGCCGCCACAACTCGGCCGACCGCACCGAGATGTGCCCCTGGGTCTGGGAGCGCAAGTTCGAGTTGGACTCTCTCTGCTACCCCGTGCAGCTCCTGCACAGCTACTGGGCCGCCACCGGCGACCCATCGGCCTTCGACGACACCGTCTATGCCATGCTGCGCCGCATCGTCGAAGTGATGCGGGTGGAGCAGGACCACGACCGCCGCTCACCTTACTACTTTGAGCGCGACGACGACGAGCGCCCCCTCGATACCCTGCCGCTCTGCGGCCGTGGCGCACGCACCAACTATACCGGCATGGTCTGGTCGGGTTTCAGGCCCAGCGATGATGCGTGCACCTTCGGCTACCACATCCCCAGCAACATGTTCGCCGCCGTCATCCTGGGCCATATAGCCCGTTTCGCAACCGAGTTCTATGGCGACCCGGACCTGGCGGCACGGGCCCTACAGCTGCGGCGCGAGATCGATTTCGGCATCCGCACCTACGGCCGCATCGAGCATCCGCGCTACGGGCGCATCTATGCATACGAAACCGATGGCTTTGGCAACCATGTGTTGATGGACGATGCGAACGTGCCCAGCCTGCTCTCCATCCCCTATCTCGGCTACCTGCCGGCCGATGACCCCGATTACCAGCGCACACGGGCATTTGTGCTCAGCCGCGACAACCCCTATTATGTGGAGGGCTCCCTTGCCCGTGGGGTCGGCAGCCCGCACACCCCGGCCGGCTACGTGTGGCCACTGGCGCTGGCCATGCAGGGCCTGACGACGCCCGATGTGGCCGAGCAGGGCCGCCTGCTGGAGGTGTTGGTGTCGACGACGGCCGGAACCGACTATATGCATGAGAGCTTTCACCCAGATCGCCCGGAGCACTACACCCGGCCTTGGTTCGCCTGGGCCAACAGCCTGTTCGGCGAACTCGTTGTCCGTTGGCTCCGGTCTGGTGGGCTGGAGAGGGGGTGAACCATGCACGAGCAGTGGGTGGCCAGAGGGGCGTTTCGCGGGGAGCGGGCAGGCGGGCTGGCAACTGGCCCAGGCACCCTGTACCGCTACCAGCGCCTCATGGCCTACCTCTTCCTGGCGCCGGCGCTCATCCTGTTCCTGGTCTTCGTCATCTTACCGGCCGCCATCGCCCTCTTCCTCAGCCTCACCAGCTATGACATCGTGTCGACCCTGCGCTGGGTGGGGCTGGCCAACTATCAGAGGCTGCTCGGTGACGAGATCTTTTTCCTCACCTTGCGCAACATGGCCTACTATGCGCTGGTGTTTGTGCCAGCGATGGTGATCCTCTCGCTCCTGCTGGCGCTCGCCCTCAACCGGCCCGTGCCCGGCATGAGGGTCTTTCGCACCCTCTACTACCTGCCAATGATTACCTCCTCGGTGGCCGCCTCCACGGTGTGGGTATGGCTCCTGCAGAAGGATTACGGTCTGGTGAACCAGGTGCTGGCGCTGTTTGGCATCGTCGGCCCGGCGTGGCTCGCGAACTCGGACACAGCGATGCTGGCCGTGGTGGTCGTCACCCTGTGGCAGGGGCTGGGAGGCAACATCATCATCTACCTGGCCGGCCTGCAGGGCATTCCCCCCGTGCTCTATGAGGCTGCCGTGCTCGATGGCGCCAACGCCTGGCAGAGCTTCCGCTACGTCACCTGGCCCTCTTTACGCAATACGACGTTCTTCGTCAGCACCATGTCGCTCATCGGCGCCTTCCAGCTCTTCGACCAGGCCTTTGTCATGACCGGCGGCGGGCCCGGCCAGGCCACCCTCACCACCGTCTTTTACATCTACCAGGTCGGCTTCCAGCAACTGCGGATGGGCTACGCCTCGGCCCTGGCGTTCGTGCTGTTCCTGATCATCCTGGCGGTATCCCTGGTCAATATGCGCGTCAACCGCGAGACCACGCTGGCCTGACGCGCGGGTATGGGCAGGGCATCCGCGGCAACCACGGGAGGGCATCTATGAAACACCGGTTGGGGCCCCTTGGCCTTGTGCGGGAGAGCCTCATCTACCTGGCGTTGATCGCCGTCGGCGCGTTCATGGCCGCGCCGTTCCTCTGGTCGCTCCTCACTTCGCTCAAGGTCGACGCCGAGATATTTTCCAACCGCTGGCTGCCTACCCAGATCACGCTGCAGCACTACCGCGACATGTTCACCGTCGCCCCGTTCGGGCGCTACTTTTTGAACTCGTTCGTCATGGGCGGGCTGGGCGTTCTGAGCAACCTGTTCTTTGGCTCCCTGGCCGGCTACACCTATGCACGGCTGCGCTTCTCCGGCAGGCAGACGCTCTTCCGCGTGCAGCTCGCCTCGATGATGGTGCCAGGCGTGGTGACGATGATCCCCTCGTACCTCATCCTGCGCTCCTTTCCCCTGACCGGCGGGAACAACATCCTGGGGCAGGGCGGGTACGGGCTGCTCAACACCATCTGGGCCATCGTGCTTCCTGGCGGCGCAGGCGCCTTTGCCGTCTTTTTCATGCGCCAGTTCTTCCTCTCCCTGCCGGAGGAGCTGGCCGAGGCGGCCCGCATCGACGGTTGTGGCGAGTTCCGTATCTTCTGGCAGATCTATCTGCCCTTGTGTCGGCCGGCATTGGCCACGCTTGGCATCTTTACCTTCCAGGCCGGCTGGAACGCCTTCCTGTGGCCGATGATCGTGCTCAATGATCCCAACATGAGCACGGTGCAGATGGGCCTACAGGCGTTCTCGTACAATCACCGCACCAACTATGGCCCGCTGATGGCCGCCTCGGTGGTTGTCATGCTGCCGGTGCTTCTGCTCTTCATCTATGCGCAACGCTATTTCACGCTTGGTGTGGCCTTTGAGGGGGGCAAGTAACCCATGTACTCGCGGCGCCACTTTCTCGTGCAGGCCCTCTGGCTCGCCCTCGGCACCTGTCTGGTTGCAGCATGCCGGCGAGAGAGCGGGCTTGCGCGCCCAGCCGCCCAGCCAACCCGTTCAGGAAAGGAATCCCGCTCCATGGACAACGCACAGCGGGCCGAAGAGACCTACGCCATCCTCGTGCAGCATTTTGCCATCCCCAACACCCGCCTGTTCTATGAGCACGTCGACCGGAAGGACGGCGACCGCTTCTGCTCGGGCCTGTGGCCCTACTCAGGCGTGATCTCGGCGCTCAACGCTCTCGCGGCCCTGCCCGAGGTGGGCCCGCGCTACCACGCTGCCCTGCGCAATGTGCTGGAAGGGCTGGAGGCGTACTACGACGCGCAGGCTGACCCGCCGGCGTACGACTCGTACATCCGTGCTGACGGCGGCGGCCAGAAATACTATGACGACAACGAGTGGCTCGGGCTCGAGTTTGTAGAAGCCTTCCGCACCCTTGGCGACCCTGCCTACCTGACGAAAGCCGAGGAGATGCTCCGCTTCGCGCTCAGCGGCTGGTCGCCTGCCATGGGCGGCGGCATCTACTGGCGCCAGCACGACGAGACCACCAAGAACACCTGCTCCAACGGCCCCGCTGCCGTCCTGGCACTCGAGCTCTACCGGGAGACCGGCCGCCGGGACTATCTCGACTGGGCCACGCGCATCCTCGAGTGGCTGGCTCCGCTCAAATCGCCCGACAGCCTGGTCTACTGGGATAGCCTCTCGGTTACTGGCAACATCGACAGGCGCACTTTCACCTACAACACCGGCACGCCTTTACACGCTAACGCCCTGCTGCACAGGATCACCGGCGACCCACGCTACCTGGAGGAGGCGCGCGCATTGGCCGCGGCCAGCTACGCTCACTTTGCGCCTGTCGATGCCCTCAGCGGCAAGCGCTTCTTCCCCGACACCCCCTGGTTCAACGCCGTGCTCCTGCGCGGCTACCTGGCGCTCTACGCGACCGACCCTCTGCGCGACCGCACCTACATCGACGCCATGCAGCGCAACCTCGACCACGCCTGGGCACACGCCCGCGCGGCCGACGGCACCTTCAGCCCCGATTGGAGCGGCCGTTCCGGACTCACCAGCCCGCACCGCTGGTTGCTGGATCAGGCCGCCATGGTGGAGCTGTACGCGCGCCTGGCCCATACCTGGTAGCCCTTCTGCCAGATGCCTAGGGCGCAGGCTTTCGGCCCAGGCTCGGGCACTGCGAGCACCCGCAGGTCTGCCACCTGCCGAGCAGGGTGCGGAGCGACGCTCCACACGCGAGGCCCCGGGCCCGTTTTGCGATTGTGCCCATCTCCGCTATACTCGCTGTGGCCTGTTGCACGGGCTCGATGGTGGCTCAGGCTTTCCATTGCGCTTGGCGAAGCTAAGGACTGGCACCTTCCCAGGTGGCTGCGCGCCGCGCAGGGCGCTTCTGGCAGCAGCCCACGGGCGACCTGACAGGCAAAACCGGGGTGGATACTTTCGCCAACACCTTTGCCAACAACATCCTGCCGCCGCTCCTGGTCATGGCGGCAGGCTATCTCCTCGACAAGGCCCTGGGGCTCGACCTGCGCACCCTGTCGCGCGTCTGCGTGTACGTGTTCCTGCCGGCGCTGGCCGCTGGCTCGCTCCTCGAAGCCCAGGTGCCGGCGGGCGAGTACGGCCAGATCATCGCCTTTGAGCTCGTGCTCACCGCGCTGCTGGGGCTCGTGGGTTGGGGCGTGGCGCGCCTGCTGCGTTACGACCAGAAGCACACGAACCTGTTTCTGCTGAGCACCCTCTTCACCAACTGCGGCAACTATGGCCTGGCGGTGGTCCTCTATGCCTTCGGGCAGGCCGGGCTCGCACGGGGCCTGGTCTTCTTCATCGTCAACTCGCTGCTCCTGAACACCCTGGGGGTCTACCTGGCCTCCCGTGGGGCCTTTGGCGTGCGCGAATCGGCCCTCAACGTGCTCAGGCTGCCCCTGATCTACGCCGTGCTCTTGGCATTGGCAGTGAGGGCGCTGGGGCTGGCCGTGCCGGCGCCGCTCATGCGCGCCATCGACCTGCCCCACGACGGGGCCATCCCGCTCGCCCAGTTCCTCCTGGGCGCACAGCTCGCCCGCATCTCGCGACGGGTAGACCTGGGCTTCGTCGGCGCAGCCACCTTCTTCCGCCTGGTGGTGGGGGCCGCCATGGCCCTGGCCCTCAGTGCCGCCATGGGCATGACGGGCCTCGCCCGCAACGCCAGCGTCATCGAGGCCAGCATGCCCACCGCCATCACCATCGCCGCCCTCTCCATGGAGTTCGGCACCGACTCGCAGGAGGTCGGCAGCATCGTCTTCCTCTCGACCCTGGCCAGCGCCGTCTCGCTCACCCTCCTTCTGGCATGGTTGGGCGCAGGGTGAGGGCCGCACGCCCCCGCGGCGCGGAATCCGGTTGGCAGCGGCGGGCTGGTCCTGTACAATGCTTCCACCAGCGTGGGCCGTGCCTGGCCCATCCGAAGGAGGCAGAGGTGCAACCGATCAATACCGGCTATGGCTTTATCGGCCTTGGGCACATGGGCATGAACGCCGTGCGCAACCTGCTGGCCCAAGGCCAGCGGGTGGTCGTCTACAACCGCACCCATGCCAAGACCGACCAGATGGTCCGCGAGGGCGCGGTGGGCGCGCACACGATCGAGGAGCTGGTGAGCCTTCTTTCGCGGCCCCGCATCGTCTGGTTGATGGTGGCGGCCGGGCCGGCGGTCGACGACGTGATCTTTGGCGACGACGGGCTGGCCCGCTATCTGGCGCCGGGCGATGTGATCATCGATGGCGGCAACTCTTTCTACCGCGACTCGATGCGCCGGGCCGAGCGGCTGAAGGAGCAGCGCATCCACTTCCTCGATGCCGGCTCGAGCGGAGGCCTGGAGGGCGCGCGCCAGGGCATGTGCATCATGGTCGGCGGCGAGCGCGCGGCCTTCGAGCTGGCCGAGCCTCTCTTCCACCTGCTGGCCACCGAGAACGGCTACGCCCACGTGGGGCCCAGCGGCGCCGGCCATTTCGTCAAGATGGCCCACAACGCCATCGAATACGGCATGCTCGAGGCCATCGGCGAGGGCTTTGAGCTGCTGGAGGCCGGCCCCTTCGACCTCGACCTGCAACAGATTGCCGAGCTGTGGGACCACGGCAGCGTCATCCGCTCGTGGCTCATCGAGCTGGCCGCCCACGCCTTTGGCCGCGACCCGCACCTGCGCTCGATCGCCGGCAGCGTCGGCGGCGGGGCCACCGGCCTGTGGGCCATCCAGGAGGGCTGGCAAGCCGGCGTGCCGATGCTCGCCATCGCCGCATCGTTCGCGCTGCGCCTGCGTTCGCGCCAGCCCGATAGCTTTGCCGCCAAGGTCGTCAGCGCCCTGCGCTACGAGTTTGGCGGCCACGAGGTGGTGCCCTCGGGCGAGGCCCCCGAAGAGCCCGCCTGCCCGGCCTGAGGAGAGCACCGCCCGCTGGAGACGCCAAGACGACGCAAAGAAGATGAGCGCCCCATCCACACCCCTCATCGCGGCCCTCGATATCGGCACCTCCTCGGTGCGCGCCATGCTCTTCGACGCGAGGGGCCGGCCCGTCCCTGGCGCCCAGGCCAGCGTGGCCACGCCACTGGTGACCACGGCCGAGGGCGGCGCCGAGGTGGATCCCGACGGCCTGGTGCGGGCGGCCGTGGCCGCGCTGGCAGCGGTCGAAGCGCAGGCGGGGGGGCGGGCCGCGCAGGTGGTGGCCGTGGCGGTCTGCACCTTCTGGCACAGCCTGCTGGGCGTTGGCAGGGGCGGCTCGCCCCTCACCCCCATCTACACTTGGGCCGATGCGCGCGCCGCCGGTGTTGTGCCCAGGCTGCGGCGACAGTTCGACGAGCGCGCCGTCCATGCCCGCACGGGCGCCCGCTTCCACGGCAGCTATTGGCCCGCCAAACTGGCCTGGCTGCGCCAAAGCCAGCCCCGCACCTTTGGCCGCGTAGAGCGCTGGATGTCGCCCGGCGAATACCTCTTCCTGCGCCTCTTCGGCACGCCGCTCAGCAGCATCAGCATGGCCTCGGGCACCGGCCTCTTTGACCAGAACCGGCTCGACTGGGATGGCGAGCTGCTCGCAGCCCTCGACGTCGGCCGCGAGCAGCTCTCCCCCCTCGTAGACCTCGACGCCCCCGCCAGCGGCGTGGGCGAGCCCTTCCGCAGCGCGCTGCCACGCCTGGCGCAGGTGCCCTGGCTGCCGGCGCTGGGCGACGGCGCGTGCAACAGCGTGGGCAGCGGCTGTATGGGCCGTGGCCGGGTGGCGCTCATGGTCGGTACGAGCGGTGCCATGCGCTTGCTCTTCGCCGCCCCCGAAGCGCAGGCGCCCTGGGGCCTCTGGTGCTACCGGGCCGATGCCCGCCGCTACCTGGTCGGAGGCGCCATCTCCAACGGCGGCAACCTCTACGCCTGGATGGTCGACACCCTGCGCCTGGCCAAGAACCCCGAGCTGGAGGCCGCGCTGGCCGCCCTCGAACCCGACGGCCACGGCCTGACCGTGCTGCCCTTCCTGGCGGGCGAGCGGAGCCCCGGCTACCTCCCAGGCGCCACCGCCACCATCAGCGGCCTGCGCTGGCACACGCGGCCGGTGGAGATCCTGCGCGCCGGGCTCGAAGCTGTGGCCTACCGCCTGGCCCTGATCTACGAGCTCCTGCGCCCCCTCGCCAGCCCCGAAGCCCAGATTATCGCCTCCGGCGCGGCGCTCGTGCAGTCGCCGGTGTGGACGCAGATCATCGCCGATGTGCTGGGCCGCCCGGTGACCATCACCGCCACCCCCGAAGCGACCAGCCGCGGCGCCGCCCTCCTGGCCGCCGAGGCGCTGGGGCTCCTGCCCGACTCCGCGCTCGTGCCGGTGGAGCTCGGCCCTGCCTTCGAGCCCGACCCCGCCCGACACGAGCGCTACCTGGCCGGCCTGGCCCGCCACCGCCAGCTGTACCGCAAACTCCTCGGGCGCGGGGCGTTCTGAACCGCGAAGGGCGCGCAGGAGGCCAAGGGTTCGCAACGGGCTCGGTATCTTGCCCTTGTGTTCCCTTGGCGTCCTGCACGGTTCAAGAAGCGGGCACAGGCGGAGGCTCGGGGATGGCGAGGGGGGCGCGGGCAATGATGCCCCGCAGGAAGTCGAGGGAGCGGCGCAGGCCTTCGGCCGGCATGAACAGGGTGTCTTCGTGCTGCACGACGATGGCGTCGTCGTAGCCCACCATGCGCAGGGCCAGGACCATATCGCGCCAGGCCTGCTCGCCGTGGCCATAGCCTACGGTGCGCAGGTTCCAATAGCGCTCGTGCTCATAGTAGAAAGGCTTGGCATCCAGCAGGCCGTGGGCCGGGGCGTTCAGCGGGTCGGTCTGGCAGTCGGTGACATGCACGTAGGCCAGGGCATCGCCCAGGGCGCGGATGGCCAGGGCGGGGTCGGCCCCCTGCCAGTAGAGGTGGCCAGGGTTGAGGCAGGCGCCGATCACATCGCCGACGAGACGGCGCAGTTCCAGGAGCGTCTCGGGGTTGTAGACCACATTCACCGCGTGCAGCTCCAGCGCCAGGCGGGTGACGCCATGCTCCAGGGCGAATTCCGCCTCCGACGCCCAGAAGGGCAGCACGCTGTGCTCCCACTGCCAGGCGCGCAGCTCGACGAGTTCGGCGGGCCATGGGTAGATGACCCAGTTGGGGAAACGCGCCTGCCCCGAGTCGCCCGGGCAACCCGCGAAGGTGACCACCTTGCGCACGCCGAGCTGCTCGGCCAGCAGGATGGTGTCGTGCAGGTCGCGCCGGTGGGCCAGGGCCAGGTCGCGGTCGGGGTGCAGCGGGTTGCCGTAGCAGCACAGCGCGCCGAAAGCCAGCCCGCGCTCCTCCACCGCCGACCGCAGGCGGTCGATCCGCCACCGGTGCGCCAACAGTGCCTGCGGGTCGCAGTGCACCTTGGTGCCGTAGCCACCGGTCGAGAGGTCCACCACATCGGCGCCCAGCTCGCGGATGACGTCGAGCGCCTGCTCCAGCGGCAGCTCCTGCAGCGTGGCTGCGAATACCCCCAAGCGCATCGTGCCTTCCTGCCTCCTCCTGAAAAGGTGGAGCAAGGCCCGTGCCAGGCCGGTGGAAGGGAAACACGGGAAGGGGGTTTTGCGCGGGCGCAAGGCGCCCGCGCAAAACCCCCTTTCACTATTGGCC